>Ga0172375_10008021_pt1 | contig 14309 bp, 14 predicted proteins | sample LakKiv1m_FD_114537 | JGI IMG/M metagenome (GOLD analysis project Ga0172375, IMG submission 114537) | Freshwater microbial communities from Kabuno Bay, South-Kivu, Congo - kab_092012_11.1m | ecosystem: Environmental > Aquatic > Freshwater > Lake | place: Democratic Republic of the Congo... | reverse complement strand
TTATCTATTCCATACTCTTCAGGCTGGGATTTCTTTACTTTCCAAGGTAAGGTGTTTCTGGAAAATGCTTTAGGAATAGAGATTGATCCTCTAGTATTAAGAAGACATGTGGAGAATGGTCTAAGATCAGTGGTTTGATCTTTTGCGAGCAAGATATGGTATAAGGGAGAATCCCTTGGCTAAGTATTCCTTAACATTAGGAGCAAATTCATAATCATTTATTTGTGTTGAATTGATCCAAGCCACGTTGGAGGTATCCTCTAAGGGGCTAGCCTCGCCATCCAGATATTCACACATGAATATTAGAGCTAATACCATATGGCCTTTACTATGCCTGAATGTGTTATTCATTATCAAGTGCACATTCTTACTTATATCAATTCCTACCTCTTCTCTCACTTCTTTTTCTAAGGTCATTTCAACAATACCAAATATCTCTTCTTTATCATTATAGTTCTCGATCTTGCCTCCGGGAATGGTCCAGGCACCTGGCTGGTGTTTCTCTTTCAAACTTCTCTGGGAAATCAAGATCTTACCCTCCTTAACGATCACTGCATTAACAAGCACTGCATAGAAGTTGGTTTGTTCCATTATAGATAGATTTAATGGTGGCTAAAAACAATATATCCTAAAGTTCCCCAAACATCACTCGCAGGAACTCTAATCCGGCATTCCTTTTTATTCCAATAAAGGGATAATCGTGGATATCGATACCTGGTGAATTATTGACCTCAATGATAGCGTAACTACCTGGTTTCTGTTTTGTTGTAATATCTTTGGACATAAAATCCACTCCACCTAGTTCTAAGCCTGGAATAGAATTAATAGCCCTTAAACTGAGTTCTCTAACAGAAGCATGAACCTTATCAGTGTAATCAATACTATCTCCACCCATGGAGATATTAGAAACACCACGTAGTAATATTCTCTGCCCTTTTAAGGGGATGCTTTTCCAGTTCAGGTCCTTTTTCTTTAAAAACTCCTTCATTTCCTCATCCATTTCGATCTTGAATAAAGGAGGGTGGTCTTTAGCTTCCCCTCGTCTGGGATCAGAATTTTTGATCTTAATTAATTTCCTAATATTAGAAACACCATCGCCAATGACATTGGCTGGTATGCGTTTGATAACGCCGATCACTTTTTCTCTAGTTGTTAATACCCGATACTCCCTGTATCCAATTAGCTGTTCTTCTACTACTATCCAGGCTTCTCGATCTTTAGAATAATTAGCAGCTTTTTTTAAGGCTTTAAGATATTCAGAGAAATTACGAATTCCAACTGTTATGGCCTTTCCTTGTGAACCTCTATCTGGTTTTACAACTAAAGGCTTTTTTAAAGAATCATAGACCTCTTTTTTTTGATTAGAAGAGTCGCTCATTTTAAGAGCATAGCCAGTCGGGATACAAATTTTATTGTTTTGTAATAAATTTCTGGTAGCTCTTTTACTATTAGCAATATACATTCCTGTGGCGCTATTACAGCTGGGATTTTGAAAGTGAAAATCCTTTTCCTTCCCTCTATACCTTAATTTGAATACATTGGTTCCTATTAAATGTTTGATCTCCATGCCCAGATTTTTAGCTTCTCTAAGAATCAATCTTGTGCTGGAAGTGATGGGCCTGTCATTGATTAGACCATTAGGTGTGTAGCGTTTATAGAATTTTAGGTCAGCTTCTCTTTTCATCTTATACTATAAAATCCCAATTCGAAGCAAAAGACCCTTTTAGGGTATTAGAATTTGTTTGTTTGGGTTTAAACTAAATGAAGTAATTGATTCGCGCTTTTATTACTTTTCTTGTTCCTGTCGGATATATGTTTCTATTATACTACAAATTAGGATGTTATTGTTGCTTTTATCTATTGTTGAAGTTGAAGGTTGATACTAAAGAATTCCCTTGGCTATATACTTTCAATTCCACTCTCTCCTCATAGATCCTGGCTATCATATAGCCCATATTGGGTTGACCCCCACAAGTGAAATATTCTATTCCTCCTGAATTGTAATGGGAATAGACATGAGTATGTCCCATTATTACAAAATCCACACCATAGCTTTGTAGATAGCCACTAATGCTACTTGCAAAGGTAGGATGATGGAACATGACTCCAGTAATTCTGGATCTGGAAGCTTCACTTTGCAGATCACTAATAAGCCAGCTGATCTGGGAAGGATTGGAGGCTGCAAAAGCACTATCTAGAATAACCATATGTAAATTACCGTAATTTACGGAATACCATCTTTCGTTATTAGGGTAAGAGAAATTATTAAGATACAAAGAGGAGGGAGTACTGGAATCTCCTTCAACCCTATCATTATTGCCCAAGGCAGAATAGAAAGCCCTACTGCTTCTTAGGGTAGCAGTAACATTGTTAAATCTATCTAAACTAGCCTGAGTCCCATCTTCCATGATGTCTCCGGCATTAAAAACAGGATTAGCTCCTCTTCCCAATATATTATTCACTACCGTCCTGTGATTAGCATCCTCCCCGTCTGTATCAGATTGAGGATCTGAATAGAAAGCGACAACTGCAGAAGGGCTTTCCACAGTAGGTGCAACTGTAGGAATAGGTGTATAAGTAGGAGCATTTGTAGGTGCAGGTGCTTGTGTTTGACCAGGCTGAGGTGTTGCTGTTATGGATTTAGTTACTGCTACACTTTGGGAAGTAGGAGTAAGAGTTAGGCCCGGACTAATTTCAATAATATACTCCGGTTCCTCTATAGATACTGAGACGGCGATGTTTTCAGTAATAAATATATTGTCGGTGTCTTCCTGTACTTGCTGCTGATTAGCTGTATTAATGGCAATACCTAAAATACCGAATAGGGATAAGCTTAATAGGGTGATAACACTAAAAAGAGCTATCCTCTTTTTTAATTTTGCAGCAATTTCCATTAATACAATCTAACCCAAATAGAGGCCTTTGTTAAGATTAGATCATACTGATGATACAAGGCTCTGATACAACAGGATTGAGAAGTGCAGCTTGATAGAAAAATTTATCCCAATCCCCCTTACCTTCAGCAATTCCGATTAGATCGGGACCATGGTATTTCTCTGCGGAATATTTTATAGTAACTGGATCATATGAGTAGATAATGAAGAAGCGAGTATCTTGCTCATTAAAATATATTAAGAGACCATTACCTAACAAATTAAGATCAGGTTTGTATTCAAAGGTATAAATGGCAGGTTCCTCCTTATACAGGCTTATTCGCATTATTACAATATTTAGTGGATAGTTATACAGCCTGTGCCCCTCAATACTGCTCATCCTCTTAGGGATACAGAATAAAATACTGCTGTCTTTCATAGAATATGCCATAAAAATTAAAAATCTCCCCAAAGGGAGATATCTTCATGGCTTATCTTTCCCCAATGGGGCTAGATTTAGCACCTTAATATTTAATCAGGTTGCTGGCAGGTCATCAGGCTAGATCCCTCGCTGCACTCTGGATAAAATATTCAATTGCCCTAATTGTATCATTCTTGGGGGATATTAAACCACTCCCTTCTACCATAGAGCATGGTTCGGATCTGCTTCTTAGCCATAAGATGATTAATTGGTTGTGTTAGCCTAAAATCAGGACCATTCTCAAGATCAACAACATTATCATTCATAAGGTTAGTTGAGCTTAAGACATTGCCTGGCTGTCTTTCCATGGTTAGGGATCCATCTTCATGAGGAGTGGGCATCCAGGCTCCATGACGGTAATTCTTTAACACTTTAATTCCTAAAGCTTCTGCTCTTTGTACCTTCCTATCATGATAGGGATCATCAATTCCTACCGATATGAAATCAGGCCTAATCAGCCCCAGCTTATACTGCCAATGCAGATCAGGATCCCCCTCTTTACCCCATGATCCTGAAGGAGCAACCAGATCAACATAGGGGATGTATGACATGAGACTAGCTCTGGCTACAGTATCACAAAATGGAACTTTACCCCAATGTTCTATTTCCTGATTTTGTTCACAGGCAACCATAACTACCATCTTTTCATAGGGAATTCCCATATTTAGATTCAATTCACCTAAGGTGGCATCAAGATAGAGCATGTGTCCGGGATGAGGAAAACCATTCCAGGTCCCGTTAAAGAATATCTTACAGGAACCAGGCATTAGCCATTTGGGATCAAGGGAGGCTCCTTCCATTGTTCCATAAACTCTGGAATGAAACAGGGGATGTTCCTGTGTAAGAATATCAGCATGATCTTCGCAGAGATCAGTTCTTAATATCCTTCTCTCCATAAGGGTATTGAATTCATCCTTATCGATGAAATCATTAAAAAGACCATAAATACCTGCATTCAATGCGGCCTGAAAGCTTTTAGGCCCGACATAGCCTCGGTCAGGATGATAAATCCCACACATGAATGATGTGATCATTGTTCTAATAGCTTGGGGAGAATATCTTAATCCATATTTGAGAGGCTCCAGATCATCCTCTATATGTTCTTGCAGCATCCAGGAAACTAATGATTCCGGCACAGCCATTTCAGGCATTCTATTTTGCCTGGCCCATTCCATGTCCTGTTGCGGATCTCTCAAAGTAATTGAGAATTAAATATAATTGGGGCTTTCTCTAGGATTATATCATCCAAATTAATAAGGGTTACAAGTTAAGAGGAAATGAATATAATATATTTAGTTATTATGTTTTAATCATGACAGCTCCCAATCCTGTTACACCAAATCCCTTACCATCTGCATCTAACCCAATGAATCCAGTAATGCCAGCAGCTAGTTCTATCCCAACTGTACCTGCGCCACTTCCTGCCAATCTACCCGTAACTCCACCAAAAAAGAAATCCAATTTTTTCTTGATCTTTTTTCTGGTGATCACATTTACATTAGTAATAGGTATTTTAGTTGGCTATTATTTAAGTTCCACTAATAGTATTCCAGATATTAATATCCCGGGTGTCACTCAAACACCGGAAGCATCGCCAACTGTAACAATGGAAGAGCCCACAACTACTCCTCAAAATGTGGATATCACCAACAATCCGGTTTCACCGACCCCATTAGTGCTAGGCAAAACCTATGAAACTACAGTATTACCCTGGGACTACAGCTTTGATTATCCCTCAAATTGGACAGCGAATGAGATCTCAAAACAGGGTTCAAGTTTAACAATGTCATTTGCTCAAGATCATACAGGTTGTGCTACAGGAGAAGTGATCTGTTCTTTAGTATTTGCAATTAATGTGGCGGCTGAAATGCATGATCCTTCTGTGTCTACAGTTCTAAACACTGAATCTATAGTGATCCAGAACGAAGGACCGGTCACCATTACACTTTACCAATATATTTCTAATGGTAACCGCTTCTATATGATCCCCATACGTAACGGCTGGATCATGGCCAATGTAGCTTCAGGTAAAGATGATGAGGCTGGTACATTGTTTAAACAAATCCTCGCCAGTTTTATCAGTGAGGAATCAGGAGATGCTATGTAGTTAAACTTCAATTCCATGACCAAATCATTAAGAACCCTGCCCTCTTTACGCAGTAAGTATGCTTATGAGCCTTATGACCCTATATACCCATCACTTTTTGAGCAGGAAAAAGCTGCCTTATTGAAATTAAACTTAAGAAAGCCCCATATTTACCATATTGGCAGTACCTCTATACCAGGAGTCGGAGGTAAGGGGGTTATTGATATTCTAATTACGGTAGATAGTTCAATATTGGCTGAAACCTCAAAGCAATTGATAAAGGCTCAATATGAATTTAGGGAATCTGGAGGAGATCAGAATAGATTATTCCACCAAAAAGAAGTGAATGGAAGACGTTATCATGTGCATTTATCACCCTGTAATGCAGAGAGTGCTATTAAAGCTGTTGCCTTCAGAGACTATTTAAGAACAGATCAACAACTAGCACAATCCTATTCAGATATTAAAATGAAAGCTGCCAAGCAAGCCCTCAAACAAGATACAAAAGATGCGATGAAGCAAATCTATGCAGAGACCAAAGCTCCAGTTATTGAACAGATCCTCGAAAAGGTTAAACTATTTATCAACGATAATATTGATAGGTATTCTAATATTTAATTAATTACAAATGAAAAGCTCTTTACGCAACCTGATAATCTTTCTCTACTCCATATCAATCCTGATGGGAATTGGATTCTATTTTCTTCGCAACAGTTCCCTGGGTGCTTTGAGTAATCTCTATCTAGCAGTCTTATACATGCCTTTACCTTTCTATTGCCTGTTTATCTATTCCAAGCTTACCAAGCAGAAGATCATGTTTAAGGAATTTTTTAGTATCAAGGGTATTACGATTAAGAATATTGGTATAACTATAGCCATGTTTTTATTCTGGGCTTTTTCCTCCCTTTTATTGACCTTTGTCTTAGGCTTTATTAATCCCTCATTCTGGGGACAACTCATTACTACCAACGAACAGCTTTTAGCTAATCTAGCTAGTATAGTAGGACCAGAGCTAACTTCTTCAGCCAATTTGCCTCCCACCCCTTTGTTGTTCATCCCTATTACCATGTTTGCAGCCATAATGGCAGGGCTAAGTATCAATATGGTTTTTGCCATGGGAGAGGAAATACTATGGAGAGGGTTCCTTTACAATTCTCTATCAAATCTTAGCTTTATGAAAAAACAATTACTGATAGGGACTATCTGGGGATTATGGCATATCCCAATAGTATTACAGGGTCATAATTACGGTATAGAGAATGGTATTATCGGCTCATTTTATTTCCTCCTGATCACCATACCTCTTTCTATGCTAATGGGGCTTTTAATGGAAAAAACAGGTAGGAACAGTATCTATGCTGGAATGCTGCATGGTATGTTCAATGGCTTTGCAGGCTTCTTTACTTTAATGGTGATAGGGTATAATCCATTTATTGGAGGAGCGGTTGGGATTATCTCGATTGCCTCATTTCTAATAGCATTTTTAATAACAAAGACTGTATTTAAAATTAAATATTAATAACATGATAAAGATCACATATTTCGTTCATGGAACAACCACAGATAATGAGCAGCATATTTCTTCAGGCTGGAAAGATGTAGATATATCAGCTAAAGGAGTAGAGCAGTCTAAGGAATTACCTAATCAAAATACTGATCGATTTGACGCTGTATTCTGCTCAGACTTAATTAGAGCAGTTCACTCAGCAGAACTTTCCTTTAAAGGCAAATTCCCCATCATTGTTGATAAAAGATTAAGAGAATGTAATTACGGAGATTACAATGGTCAATTATCAGAGATAGTTGAGCCACTTCAGGAGAAGATGATAACCGAAAGATTCCCCAATGGAGAATCTTATGAGGATGTCAAAGCCAGGATCACAGAATTTCTTGAAGATCTTAAAAAGACTTATGAAAGCAAACATATTGCTATTGTTGCTCATAAAGCTCCCCAATTAGCTTTAGATGTTCTTCTTAATGGAAAGACATGGGAACAAGCCTTCGCCTCGGACTGGAGAAAGGTCGGCAAATGGCAACCGGGTTGGGAATTTTCTATAAATTAGCCTCCAGATTAGAATATTTGGATTCATTAAGTATCTCTGGTATAGCAGGAATACTATTCTTAAAGTCTTACTATGACAGAACCTACTCAGACACCTTTTACCCAAGTAGAACCCGAAGAAGTAGCCTCAACGCCAGTTCCTCAGGAAATAGAGAGCCAAAAACCTCCCAAATCAAATGGAATGATAATCCTTCTTATAGGGCTATTTGTAATTGGCATTATCACTGCAATCTTCTTCTATTACCAATACAATAATTTAAATGACAAAGACCAACCAGGCAATTCAACTGTTGAACAACAAGTGATCGGTCTATCGATGGCATCATTAAGAGTTGAGAGATGGCGCTATGACAGGGATCGAATCATTGCTGAAGCAGAAGAAAGAGGGATGTTAGTGAATGTAACTGATGCTAATGATGATGATGGATTACAGATATCACAAGCAGAGAATTTAATTTTGCAAGGAGTTGATGTCTTAATAGTTATAGCTAATTAGTGGTATTTTCTCTTCTCTATTATCAAAGTCTATCTCAAAACCTTTATTAGATCTTTCAATTAAGGTAAAGGCCCTTGGAGAGAAAAATTATCAGGATGTGGAGCTGGGAGGGTCTCTCACATTAAGAAGGGATGAAGTGGGAGTATTAGCAAGCTCCTTTGAAGAAATGAGAAAGAAATTAATTAAATCCATGTCTGTAGAGAAGACCTTTCAAGCTAAACTATTACATGCTAATGAACAATTGGCTGGGAATAATAAGGAGTTGGAAGAGCTGAATAATGCTTTAGTGGGTAGGGAAATGAAGATGATAGAACTTAAGAACGAAATTGATAAGTTAAGGTCTCGATTAGGCAGTCAACCCTAATCATATTTATGTATCTTGTAGGTCCTGCCTGCATGAATAAACCCCATTTTTTCATAGAAAGCATGAGCTCTTTTTAATTCATGTCCTGAATACAATCTGATGCAGTTAAGATTCTCTTGTTTAGCCCAGTTAAGTGCCTGTTGCATTAAATCTTTAGCAACGCCTTGACCTCTATAAGTTTCTCTTACGAACATACCCTCGATCTCACCATAATAATTAGCCTTTCTAAGTCTTGGTACTTTATGTAATTCTAAGAAACCAATTGCTTCATCATTCTCAAGAGCAATGAATATTACAGAAAGCCCAGCTCTTATTATTGACTCAAACATTTCCCCTGAATGTTCTCTGCTGAATGAAGTCAGTTGTCCATCCCAATCGGTTTCTAAAGAATTTGCAAAATCACTGAATTCATCAAGTATTTTTAATACTTTCTCTTTATCTTTTAATTCGGCTTTTCTAATTTCCATGTATTAAATATTAATAATCTATTTGTCCCTTATTATACTCAATGTTAGTATTTATTATTCATTTTTTTATCATTAAAATATTCATGAAAGCACTCGTTCTATATGATTCCTTTTTCGGAAATACTAAACTCATTGCCGAGGTGATTGCTAAAGAATTAGGTTGTGAAGCTATCAAGGTTGATAAATTTAATCCTGAACTATTAAAAGAGCTTGATCTATTGGTGGTCGGAAGCCCAATAAGAGGCTGGAGACCATCACCTTTAACTCAGGAATTTTTATCCACATTGCCTGAAAACTCTCTCAAAGGAATAAAAGCAGCGTCTTTCGATACTAGGATGCGTATCTTCATTCATGGAGATGCCACTAAACAGATTAGCTCTGGACTTAAAAAAGCTGGAGCAGAAATCATTGTTGAACCAAAATGGTTTGATGTTAAAACAAAAGAGGGGCCATTATTTGAGGAAGAAGAGCAAAATGCTAGGGAATGGGCTCATACTTTGCTGAATCAAAATTAGGTCCTCTTGATATTGCTTCTGGTGGTTGTGAATCTTAAATAGATTCCCAGCATTATCATGATTATGCCCAATAAATAGGGGTTAGAATCATCAAGTATTCCAGTCCTGGGTAAATTAGTGAGACTTGGTCTGGTTGAGACTGGAACTGTAGTAGTTCTAGTAACAGGCTGAGTTGGTGTTGGCGTTATTGTTGTAGGCCTGGGTGTTGCTGTTACATCATCCCCGGGCAAAGCTGTTAGATCATTATCATAGCTGGCAACAGAATACCCTTCACTAACAGCGAAATCCGGCAAGATCTCACTTACCTTGGTCACAATACCGCCAGCCTTTCCATCGTCACATTTAGCATATATTAAAATATCCTGGTTAGTCGGATCGATCGGTGTATATGTATCTTTATCCATGAAATAATCAACATTGATAGTATAGGTACCATTACCAGCTAAGTATTCAACTGAGGGAAGACTTGTTTCTCCTCCCACAATTAAATGGGCATAGACCAGGCAGACACCACTAGCTTGAGATACTTTGCCAGCTAAGGGTTGACCTTCAAAAGGAGTAGTATTCAAATTCACTGTTGTATATTCTGATGGTGCTGCTTGAGGATCATAGATTGCTCCGTTAATTAATATTCTATAAAAATAGAGCTGATTGGTGTCTAAGCCTGTAGCATTAAGCAAATGTAATTTTCCTTTATGATCAGCTCCATTTACATCATCGATAATAATATCGAGATTAGAAGCACTCTTTCCTAAAGCTATCTGAGCACTGCTAGTTTCCAGATCGGTTTCAAAAGTTAATCCGAATCTGCCAGTCCAGTTATTAACAATATGAATATTTTTAGGAGTATCATCAGGAGCTGGTAAGTAATTGGGGGTATTACTACTTAAATAGTAGACAAAATAGAGCATGGCTCCAAGTAATCCCAAGAAAAGAAAAATTTTCACCAAAGAGTTAGACATTTACTCTGCAAATCTCTTCATATATTTTGTATTATGAAGTTAAAGCCTTAGCTTTGCAAATTTAGTTGTATTAAAAAATGGACCAAAACCCTTCACCAAAGAAGAAATACACCTTTTTAGGTTTAGTAACTATTCTTTTTCTCTTGATCGTAACTTTAATTTCTGCCATCTCCCTGATGATCGCCAGGGTCAGATATCCTATCAAGAATCTGCAGATATCAAATCTTACTGCTACCAGTGCCACTATTACCTGGGAGACGGAAGATTACTTACCTACACAATTCAGGTATGCACCCAATATTAGCCAGGGCGCTTTTAAAGTGGCAGATGATAGGGGTGAAGCCCCAAGGTATACTCATTTAGTGACCTTAAAGGATCTTGATCCTAATACTATCTATGAATTTAAAATTGGAGATGATACTTTCCCGGTTGATACCAGTTTTAGTAATTTTACAACTCAGCCAATAAGCGCTGGCTTAAAGACGCCAATGCCCATATATGGACAGATTACACTCGAATCAGGCACAGAATCTTTCTCTGATGTATTAGTTCATTACAGAGCTTATGATCCGAATAACAAGGTCTATTCAGACTATTACACTGCAATCCCCAATGAACAAGGCAGATGGAGTGGTGAAATATTCTCGATCAGGGATGAATGGGGGGATCCATATTTTAGTGAGGATAAAATCACTTCCTTATTAAGCCTGAATACAATAATTGGACCTAATGTTTTGGGTGAAAACACAAATGATAGTTGTGAGAGCTTTGAAAATGCCAATGGTGAATCGTCTGAGCTTATTGAGGTAACTGTTTCTAATGGCAATTCTCAAAACAAATCTTTTACTCCTATTTCATCAGATATTTCCGATGAGATCATTACTGTATATTTGAATGATATTGAACAACAGGAGGTCAATTACCGTTATGCTCCAGAAGCCCCTGCCGCATATTGTACACAGTACCAAACCTATGCCTTAAATTATTGTTCTAATACAGTCTGTCCAGTTGGCAGGAATTGTGCCCCAAATGCTCTAACCAATGCTGATGTTGTTAAATGTGTAAATAGAAGTAGTAGCGATGTGATTGCTGATTGTTGTGCGGTTGGAGAAAGCATTCAAAATGGTGCCTGTGTAGCGCCTGGGCAATGTACGGAGTATAGGACTTATCCATTGAACTCCTGTACAAATACGGTTTGTCCTACGGGCAGGTATTGTGCTGCTAATGCAATTAGTAATGCTACAGTTAAAAGATGCGTGAATCGGGGTGGAGGCCAGGACAGTATCTTGGATTGTTGTGCTAGTGGGCAGGTGCTGGAAAATGGTGTTTGTGTAACCCCAGGGCAATGTACCACCTACGGCTCGCATACTCTTAATTCCTGCACTAATGCCACTTGTCCCACAGGCAGGAATTGTGCTTTTTCATCTTTGACTAATGCTTCTAATGTTAGATGCTTGACTAGAACCACAAGTGATAACATTATGGATTGTTGTGCCAGTGGAGCTACTATTCAAAATGGGGTATGTGTGTCTCCTGGACAATGTACTTCGTATGGCTCTAATCCTCTAAATTCCTGTACCAATACCGCTTGTCCCACAGGTAGGAATTGTGCAGCCCAATCATTAACCAATGCTACAAATGTAAGATGTCTAAGCAGAACCAGCAGTGATTATATCTATGACTGTTGTGCTAGTGGAGCTACAATTCAAAATGGAGTGTGTGTTGCACCTGGACAATGTAGCTCATATGGCTCTAATCCTTTAAATTCCTGTTCTAATGCCACCTGTCCTACAGGCAGGAATTGTGCGGCTCAATCATTAACCAATGCCTCAAATGTGAGATGTTTGAGTAGAACAACAAGTGATAATATTTACGATTGTTGCGCTAGTGGGTCCACAATCCAAAATGGAGTGTGTGTTGCACCTGGACAATGTAGCTCATATGGCTCTAATCCTTTAAATTCCTGTTCTAATGCCACCTGTCCTACAGGTAGGAATTGTGCAGCCCAATCATTAACCAATGCTTCAAATGTGAGATGTTTGAGTAGGACCAGTAGTGATAACATTTATGATTGTTGTGCCAGTGGAGCCACTATTCAAAATGGAGCCTGTGTTTTAGCTGGACAATGTACAACTTATGGTGGGAATCCATTAAACTCATGTTCCAATTCACCCTGTCCTAGTGGCAGATATTGTGCCGCCAATGCTTTAACTGGCGCAGATACGAAATTATGTTTGAATAGAGTCGGACAAGATGAGATCTTAGACTGTTGTCCTCAAGGATATATTATATCCAATAACTCTTGTGTGCCTTCAGGATCGGTAACTCCAACAGTTTCAGGTACTGTCACAACAACAGGAAGTGTGAGTCCTAGTCCTACACCAACCCAATTACCAGTTAATGCTTGTACGATTTTAAGTGGCGATAAAACAGTGGTGATGCAAACAGGGCAGAGGATCATTGATGAACAAATCGTCCCTTTTATTACAAGTCAGAGTGGATTTGCACCATTCCCGATCACTTTTGTGATCTCAGGCACTGGAGCAGAATGCTCTACTGGTGATAGTCATCAGATCACCTGCGGTCTTCCCAAGCCGGGCGATATCTGGCTTACAGGTAAACTCATATTTCATGAGGTTATGCATAATTACAAAAGCGTATATGGAGGCAGGCCTTCTACCGTAATATCAGAACTTATGGCTTCCTTAATGGAGGGATATTTCACTAGAGAAAGCTGTGTGGGAGGTGAGTATACCTTCTATGGCCTTGGAGATGGAAACCATGAAAAGGGTAGAAAACCTGATCTTATCAGGAGTAATTCAGGGCTCTCAGCGCAGGCTTTATGGCAATTTGCTATTACTGGTAATACAGATATGTTCACTAGTACTGTGGTCAATCGTATTGTGCCTGGGGGTTGGGAATTTGAGCATATTTACTGCAATGGGTATAAACAATGGGCTACATATTATGGTGGCATAGGCTGTGGGGGGGATACTCCCAGACCTCTAGCTGATACTTTTGATATCAACATGGACATTCTGTTATCTCCTGCTAAATTAAATGATTTCGACGAAGGAGAGTATAGATTGGATCTTAATTACAAAACACTGACTAGTAATTCCAATGAAACAGATAAAACCGTACCGGTGAGGTTGAACAATGGGTGTAATGCAGGCGATCCAATCTGTCAGGTCAATGATGTGGCTGTCCCCGATGTATATGTTAATAGCGAGGCTCAGGATGATCCCAGATACGATCTCAGTGTTTCTTTGAATTCAGATGTTAAGAATGATTTGAATTGCTGGAATCGGGATGTGGATATGCAGGCCGGTCAAGATAGTCCTATCAATATGGAATTGAATCTGGAAGATATGTCCTGTAGCTATTCCTTTGGAGGTATACCTGTAGAATGTGCACCAAAAGATCTATCCACCGATGGCATTGTAGCTCCCTGGCAGTTGGCTGCTGGTGCTTCACAAAGTCAAGGGTATTCTAGTTCACATCCTGGTATTGATGTCACAGCAGATGAAGGCTCAACACTGGTTGCAGCCCAAGATGGAACAGTGATCTACACCAGAAGAGGTGCTGTCAAAGACAGTATTTACTTTGATTCGGTTAGATGGGGGATTAAATGCGAAGAAGGCTCCAGATTGAATCCTGATAATTGGATCTGTCTGTGTGACTGGTGTCCTTTAGACAAGGTTAGAGCTCAGGCTCCAAATAGGCCTGATCTATGTAATGCAGAGCGGGATTGTGTGGCAAGAGCAGAAGAATTACAAAGGAATTCTCCTGATTGGTCGGTGGACGGAGCCTTACATAGGATATATGGAAATGTCGTAATAATCGAGCATCAAAATCATAGAAGTATCTATTCACATATGGGTAGTGTCAATGTGGCACCTGGTAATTGCGTAAGAGCTGGAGATGTGGTCGGTACTATGAGCAGTACTGGTTCATCTTCAGGACCACATATCCACTTTGAAGTTAGAACTAATGCCGGGAC
>Ga0172375_10008020_pt1 | contig 14311 bp, 14 predicted proteins | sample LakKiv1m_FD_114537 | JGI IMG/M metagenome (GOLD analysis project Ga0172375, IMG submission 114537) | Freshwater microbial communities from Kabuno Bay, South-Kivu, Congo - kab_092012_11.1m | ecosystem: Environmental > Aquatic > Freshwater > Lake | place: Democratic Republic of the Congo... | reverse complement strand
CCTTGTATGGAATTTTGAGGAAAAGTATTTTCCCCTATTTCTTTCGTCGCTGGAGAAATATTCCACACTAGCCAATGGATAAAAGTTCCCATTGGAGCATCAGGGTCGGAAACCACTAAAACTAAACTTTGAGATGTTTTGGGGACTTCGGAAAAAACTAAGGGAGGATTTATACCCTCTCCGTTACATGAATATTTAATTGGAATTGATTTTCCTGCGACAAACACCGGACTTTCAATTTTCATGGGTGACTTTTGAATTTGGTTTACTAATTTTTCCGGACGGAATAAAAAATATCCAATAACGAAGATAAAAAGACCAATCGGAATAATTACATACCACGGTTTCACAATTTATTTATACCACTTTGTAATTAATTGTACTTTTTGTAGCTAATATTTGACAAATATATATTTATTTGTTAGTTTTATTACAGACCCGCACGGTGAGATGTAGGGATAAGTTACGAAAATTACGACCTCCCTAGTTTTGCCTAGCACATCGCACATTTATGTGGCAACGTAGCTTAGGGTATCTTGCCCCCTCTGGGGACTATACGTTGCATATTGTTAAAAACCGGTATGTAAGATGCCGTCCAGGTGTAAAGCTAAGATATCTATTCGCTTGGTGCGCAATATTCGGTGCAATCAGAGAATAAAGCCGCTTGTCCTTACAGACAAGTGGCTTTTTTATACCAACTTGACGACTGAGACCTTTAAGAGATTGTCCTTATATTCAAGGATAAACTTAACCGGTTTGTCTTGATTGTTGGTGATATATAAATTTTCATTAGCACTTTTGCTCTTTTGATTAGGATCATAATAGATAGCAACTCCAAATTGTTTGGGGATTTCAGGAATGGCAGCAAAATCATGGTTGCTGGGTGCATAAACTTCAAGGTCAGCATCAAGCGCAGCCCAACTAATGATTGAAGCGAGATGGCAAACACCATCACCGTATAGATAACCATCAGTCTTATAACCATCACTTTTCCCAAAACTAGTGTTTGTGGTTAGTTTGACTTTGTCGGCATATTTTGGAAGAACAATATCATGGTAGGCAAAAGTCTCGTTTGGCTCTAAAACAAACTCGGATATGCTTGAGTTTTCAAGCTGAGACCAGTTAATGTCTTTGCTGTCTTTGACTCTACCGTCTAGGTAGGCAATGTTAAGCAAGATATTATCCTTAAACACCTGGCTCACCGATTTGACAGGGTAGCGGTAACCTAAAGAGATTGTCTTCTCTGCTATGACGACCGGAGGTAAATTTAGATCCAAAAAACTAGGCTGTCCAAAGCCTGTGAGCGCAGAAAGAACTGAGGCTAAAAATAAGTTTGTAAGCATAAGAAAGGGGATTTTACACTATTATAGGATATTTGTCAAATCAGAAATGGGCTGTTATTCTGTAAGTCTACTAACAGTTGCATGGCTAGTTTTGTTGGGTATAAGATGAAGGTATTATAAATATCTAAGTCTATGGTTGGATTTCACGCTGATATCGATGCCGAAACGCTTAATAATACAAACTACAGAAAAGTCCTGTTTACCGGACAATATTCTCAGCTTGTGCTCATGAGCCTGCTTCCAAAAGAAGAAATTGGCATGGAGGTGCACCAGAATGTAGATCAATTTTTTCGTTTTGAGTCCGGTCAGGGATTGGCAGTATTAAACGGAGAGGAAACAATATTTAAAGCCAATGATGTGATTGTTGTGCCTGCAGGTACAAATCACAACATTATCAACACCTCAGAGACGGAGCCATTAAAGCTTTACACTATTTATTCACCCGCCAATCATCCTGATGGGGTTGTCTTTGCCACAAAAGCCGAGGCTGAGTCTGCGGAGCACTAATTTAAGAATCCAAGGTGTAGCGGGCCACCGTTTTTGTCACCAGTATCCAGAGTGTGATTGTAATTATTGTGCCAGAGACTAGAGCGGCACTTATGATGATTGTTTGGCTTATTTCCCCCATGAACATATATTTCATTGACCATCCCCCGAAAACTGCGTAGGCCATAGTGACTATAAGTGAAAAGATTCCCGTAAGGGTAGTACTAGCCTTATCCGGTAAATATGCCAAATTAAAGTCAGGCTTTAGCGAACCTATCAAGCAAAATTGAAATGTTAGAAACAGAAGAGTTAATACGCTGAGAACAGTGAGGAATTCCGGATTGGTCGAGAATGGAAGTATCCACCACTGGCTAGCAGCTATTAAGAAGAGAGGGGTAGCTATCGCCAGCGAAGCGAAAATCTTTGATAGTAATAGTTTTTCCGCCGATAACGGGATGGTGAAGTACCACCAACGAGAGCGACCTTCATTCATCATGAATGGATATACAAATCTAATGAGATAGGTAGCCGAGAAAAAGACAAACCAAACGAAAGCAAATATTGTAGCGTCTATGCTAAATCTGGATGATATTTGGTTTGAGACGTATCCTCTCCCAAACAGACCAAAAAAGGATATTGTCATTAACAAAAGAAAAAACAAGTAACCCATTTCTTTGGTGCTTCTTATTAATGAAACTATATCCTTTCCACTAAGCCCCATCTTAAGGAATTGATGAGGCTTGTGTTCGATGGTGGATAGTGATCTAAATTTAGATCGAGAAATCTGCCAACATTCCAGAAATAGAGTTTTTTGCAAAATAAAGGATAAAACAGAAAACGATAAGATCGAAAAAATGAAAATTAACGAGCCGGAACTATAACCTTCAGTAAGCAAGGAAATAAGGGGTCGAACCAGGATGCAGTTTTGAATCAAAGGTAATGAGTTGTAAAAACCGATGAATACATCAGAAGGTATTTCGTCAAAAGCTGACAATTGTGTCGGAAATATCATCCGAACCAACAACCACGAGACCGTAACAAAAAACAAAGAATAAAAAGTAATTAATATGAACTTATATCTAGTCTTTAATGAAAAATTGATTAAATAAGCAAAGGCAGAACCAACACTTTCAGACATGATAGTAATCGCAAACAAGACTGTGATCGTTAGTGGAATCGACTGAACTAAAGGTACTTTTATCGCGGAAAAATATGCAGCCAACAAAGGAAAAATTGTGATTAGGAATAGCGAGAGATTAATACCCATGGCTTTAATTGAGAATCTTAGAGGGAGCACCAACGGTGAAAGAGGGAGTGTAACCAGCAAATCAACAAGTCTATCTTTTGATAGCAAGAATGTGAGTGTAGATATGAGCGAACTTAGAATACCAATCCAGACCAGCATCACAAAGGATGCACGTAGAATATAAAGTGTTGTCAAGTTGCCGTAAAGCTCAAAAGTAATTAAGTAAGAAAAAAAAGTTTTTGACCAGAGAAAAATTCCCAAACCAATAAAAACAACGACCACTAAATATACGATCATAACCAATAGCTTGGCTATTGTATGGTCAAGAAACCAACGCTTCATTGATTTTGCATCTAACCGGTTCAGTAGAAGAAGTTGGTTAAACATTTTATGCGGTGTATTTGTCGTAGAGAGACTCGACATCTGTATTTGATCTGACGTCAAGCTCGTGTACTAGCTTACCCTTGCTCATGATTCCGATTTTGTCGGCGAATTTCTTTGCAAAAGATAAAGTGTGTGTTGAAATAAAAACAGATCTTCCACCGGAGACATAATCTCTTAAAGTATCACCAAAAATTTCAATACTTTTGGGGTCAAGACCAACAATTGGCTCGTCGATGATAAGTAGTGGAGGCTCCGAAACAATAGCAGACAGGAAGGCTGCCTTTTCAATATTTCCCCTTGAATAACTTTCTGCTCGTGCCGAAAGAATTTCTTCGATTGGAAATATCTTTTTTATTTCATTTATTTTTTTCTCTGTGTCTGTTTTACTCAGCCCCCTAAGACCGGCATTTAAGTATATAAACTCCATACCTGTAAGATATGGATATATTGCGGGATTATCTGAAATGTAAGCAAACAAATGTTTTGCTAGAGTTGGTTTTTTGTGAACATCGACGCCACCAATGTGTATTTCACCGGAGTCAGGTTTTAATAACCCGACAACACAATTAAGGAGTGTTGTTTTACCGGAACCGTTTGGACCTGTAAGCGCATAAACAGTTCCCGGTGGAACCGTAAGAGACAAAGAGCTTACTGCAGTAAGTGTCGGGAATTTTTTTGTAAGACGATCAATTTTAAGTGAGTCTTTCATCTGCAATAACTTTATCTTAATTTTCCATCTTTTGCATCTTACCGATGTAACAATATATACTTTATTTATGAAGGCAAAATCTGACTTGAGTAAGTTTTCAATTTCGATTGCTGTCCCCCTACTTGCAGCACTTCTTGGATCTCTTTTTACTACTTCAGGAGTAAAGAGTTGGTATCCAATGATTAATAAACCATCCTGGAATCCACCATCATGGTTATTCGGCCCAGTTTGGACTGTATTGTTTTTAATGATGGGTGTCGCTTTATATATTGTTTGGAAACAGGGAGTTGGAGAAAAAAGAAGATTAGCAATTAAAGTATTTTTTATTCAGCTTGGATTAAATGTTTTGTGGTCAGCCTTATTCTTCGGTCTTAGAAATTTTTGGTTGGCTTACGCTGAAATTTTAGTTTTATGGGCATTGATATTTATGACAATAAATAAATTTAATAAAGTCTCTAAGCTGGCAGGTGGATTACTAGTCCCATATTTGATGTGGGTAACTTTTGCGTCTTTTTTAAACCTTACAATTGCATCACTGAACTAATCTAATCCGCGAATATTTCCGAAACCAATACGGTCATGGACGAATTCTTCTGAGTTGGCCATAATGGCCGGAGTGATGACAAAGTTACCCCATCTTTCGTTTATATCGTCTACCGCCTTAGTCAGATTTTCTTTTCTTGGCCTGTCTTCAAAAAGACCAAGTTGCAGAGATGATCTTGATGATAAGTTGAAGCAAGAAATGGCCAGGTTACGGACCGGTAGGCGATATGGAGAACGCCTTAAGAGGCGATAAGCAACTTTGTAAATTTCTCTGCTATCGAAAATCGGCTGATCCAAAGTTATACCTTGATGCCAATATTCATGATCGCGATAGAGAAGAGCAAGATGAACTCCTTTGGCGCAGTATCCGCTATGACGCATACGAAAGCCGGCCTTTTCAACTAACTTCGAGAGTATTGGAGCGAGCTCTTCCGGTTTGACCAAAAACTTAGGTAATGAATACGAATGGCCAAAACTTTTAGTACCCCAATCAATATCGTCAATTTCCCAACCACGAAGACGAAGGAACCAGTAATAGCCAAGGACAGACTTAAAAGCAGAACGTAGGGTACGAATATCAGACGAAAGAAAATCCGTGACAGTGTAGATACCGGCACTATTAAGACGAATGGCATTTTGTCTATCGATACCATTCAAATCCGTAAGAGTGAGATTTTTATAAATTTCAAGATAATTTTCAAAATTAATTTCATCCAGGCCGTCAGGTTTGTGGAGATTGGAAGCTGTTTTGGCTAAAAATCGATTTGGCCCCAGACCTATCGAAACGGTTAAATAGTCCCCTATTTCTTTTTTGATACGGTCTTTGATTTCTCGAGAGACTGTAAACATACCTCTGTTAAAAGCAGGGGTTCCCGAAAAATCCAGAACGAATTCGTCGATTGATTTTGGAGTAAGTTTTGGAGTGTAGTCGGAGAGAAGTCTTTTTAATGCAATGTGAACAGATCTATATTTATTAGGATCAGGAGTCAAGACAATAAGACCAGGACAGAGAAGTTTTCCTTCTTTGACACGTAGTCCCACTTTTATACCAAGTCGTTTGGCATCTACAGAAGCTGCCACAATACAACCATTGGGAGTATCGTAGGCTGCCACGGCTATTGGTTTGTTTCTTAGGAGAGGGTTTGCTTGCTGTTCTACTGAGGCAAAACACGAATTCAAATCGATATGCATCACTGTCGATGGCCGTTTATTAAAATCAAGTCTAATTTGATAATCCATCGGCTATTTCTTCCAGTGTCCAAAATAATGAATCTGTATCAAGTTTTAGACGAAAGAACAATCCTTGAGATGTTACCGAAAATATATGGAATAATGTGCGGCCTTCTCTTGTTGTGTGGTGCATGCCCACTTGACCAATTCTAAAATTTTTTCCATCCCAGAGGATTTGACGTGGAGTAATTGATCTTTTGTGATGATCATAAATGAATTGAACTGATACGGGGGCAGAAATTTTTTGAATCATTTGGTTTTGAATACCCGAATAAATAACGAATATACTTCATTAAACCAAATATTACCCGAAAGTCAATAAAGACACTCCATGCACTGGGTTAATACAAATTTTTACTTACTAAAAAATTATTTTTCTCTTTCGACGGCGATAGTGCATTCCCCTATTAGGGCTGCAATAGCACCGATGGCGGCAAAAATAGGAATAAGTGCGGCGGCTACGACACCGATTGTCAGCGGAAATTCTACGATTACTTTATCGCTTTTATCCTTGATGGTGATATGACGGACATTACCCTCAGCTATCAATTCTTTTACCTTCTTTATTAGATTTTCTCCGGAAACTTTGAATGTCTCTTCAGTTGTTTTCTTTTTTGTAGGCATAGATGAATTATATCTTATATATGTCTAACCTGGATTTTTTATCCTGCGGTGGCCACCACGAAGCACCTTGACACCGAGATGTCTGATCCCTCTAATAACTCAATTTTGTAGCTTAAAGCAGTAAGCATTTTTTGAATTTCATACATCTGTAAAATGTTGTGAATCTCAATAAGCAAAATTGGCTTGTATTTTTCTAGGTATTTCTTTCCCCCCTTAAGCACAAGCCACTCGGCTCCTTCAACATCTATTTTTAAAATGTCGGGACTGGGAATTTTATTCTTACCAATCAAACTATCCATTGTGACAGTCTTGACCTTTGTCTTAGCAAAACCCTTGTATACCGATAATTGCTCCGGCGGAAGGACTCCTTCAAGATGGCTTCCGGAACTTCTGCTGTCATCAACTTCATTTATAAAAATGAAATCTTCATTACCATTTTTATCTGATAATGCACATTCCAGAATCGTGATTCTTTTTTCCAGATCGTGATTGTATTTAAGGTGTTGTTTGAATCTTTTTATATTGAATTTATTTGGTTCAATAGCAACGACCCTCCCCTTGTCCCCCACTAACGAAGCAAAGCATAAAGAATGATATCCGAAATGGGCTCCAATATCCCAAACCACCTTCCCTTCAAGATTTGTATTTTCCCCCAACCATTTGTAAATAAAATGATCATATGAGCCAAGTAACATTTGTCTCCAAAAGAGAGACATCTTTAAATTTAGCCATAATCGACGGCCAACTAGAGGACCTTGGACTACATACTCTGCTTTTGGTTTTAATTTCTGTAAATCTGATTCAATTATTTTGAATTTTACTAAGGCGGCTTTTGCCTTCCACCTTAATAAACGAAATATTTTATGAAATATCGTTAAATTCGGTTCTGTGCCGTATTTTCTTGAATAAGCGTATTCAAATGATTCCGGTAATAGTATTACGGGAAATATCAAGGGAAATCCTCTTGTGACACCGATAATTTTTGCAACAAACGAACCTCCTAGAATCTTGGGTAAATATGCGTTACGGACATAATAATGATTAGATAGGGCTCCGTAACCGAGATTGCTCATATAATCTACGAGTGATTTTTTTGTATAGCGATTAATATGCATTCCTTGAGTCTCTTCAAATTCATCGCTATCCTCATAGTTTTCTCGATTAATTCCATCTTTATAACCATCATTGTCAACTTTAAAGACCGGAGTATTTATTACCAAAACTGATTGGCCGTGAATATTTTTCTTAAGCTCTTTTAATATTTGGGTTAGCTCAACTCTTGGGATGTGTTCTACTACATCCAATAGTAATACGATATCAAAAGTCACTTTCCTGTTCTCCTTTAAATACTTGGCAATATCTGAGCAGATAATATTTGCGGAAACTTTATGAATGTCTAGGTAATCTTTTGCCAATTTGCAGACAGGTGCAGAGAAGTCTACTCCTGTGATTTTGGCGGCTTTGTGATCATAAGCATACTTAATTGCCTCCCCTCTTCCAAAACCAATATCTAAAACTGTTTTACCCTCAAAATTTATTTTATTTAAAATGTCTTTGTCTTGTTTTCTTATGTCACCAGATAAATATTCATCCAAACCTACAACCCCAAATTCTTTTGGGCTGCCATCTTTATCTTGGTTCAAAAAGTATTCCTTGGTGTATTTTTCCCTAAGGTAATTCATATTTTTATTGTTTTTACCCAAGTTTTGCTCTTCTTTGAAAAAACCATACTCTCCAAAGGTATCCTATTAATCAAGCTATTATATAGCCCAAGAACATGACCAATTTCTTCTACTAAAGAATACTGGCCGATTTTGTAATCCAGTGATGACTTCACAGAATCATATTGACTGACTACATATAATAACTTTTCACGAAGGCTATCAATGTCTTTTGGTTTCACCACAAACCCATTAACACCGTCAATAATCCTTTCTTGCATACCGCCAGTTTTCGTGACAATTACCGGAGTATGGGATGCCAGTGCCTCTTGGACAACTATACCGAAAGTCTCCTCCCAAATTGAGGGAACAATTAGGATGTCAACGTCGCTTAAGATTTTATCCAAATCTTTATGATCAAAGACAGTTGGAGTTCCTATTCTTTTATCACCCGCAATCAATCCCTCAAGTTCTTTGAACCTAAAACCATTTTGACCGTAAAGATTGAGGCTCAATTTATTATTTTTGATTTTTCTAAACGATAAAACTAGCTCTTTTACGCCTTTGATTGGAATAACCGCACCAATATACCCAACCCTTATTTTTTGACTCTGTGTTTTTTTGATCGGGAGGTTCCTTAATTTAATACCACATGGTTTGATTACCATTTTATTTTTTGAGAAGCCATTCTTTGCGTAAATTTCAGCACTTCTTTCTGAGATTGGAACTAAAACTGTGTTTGACCAATTTAAAGTATTCCTCCAAATTAATCTTTTAAAAAAAACCTTAACGTATCCATACAGATTTTTTAGCCATATTTGGCCTGATCTTTGAATAAGTATTTCTCTGATTGTGTTCGGGTTTTTCCAGTTACAGACTTTGGCACATTTTGAAAGGGATCCATTACAGGTTAAATACAGATTTGGGCAAAGAAAATAATAATCCACCAAATCAAGTAAATTTGGTAGTTTTCTTAACCAACAAATTATGATGAGTAGTGGACTAAGGCCAAATAGATGATGAAAATGTACGACATCTGGTTTTTCTTTATCAAGGACATTCATGAATAACTTCAGAAATAGGATGTTTTTGAAAATAATTGTGTGAATAAGTCTTTTTTTTGTTGATAAGACAGGTAAACATAATAAGTATTTATTAATTTTTGCTGTTTTTTCTAATCTAATTTTTATTGTTTCAATCTCTCTATCAACGGTTTGTGTCAATATGATAGTTTTATTACCCGCTTCCGCCAAACCGTTGCACAGTTCATAAACATGAATTTCGGTGCCACCGTTAAACTCGGGGTAGATTCTGTTGGTAACATGAAGAACTTTCATATTGTGTCTTGGGAATAAATTCTGTTTAAGAAACGCCAATTATAAATTCCGACAAGAAGAACTATTAATGAATAAAATACACGAATTTGAATTATTCCTTGAATCCCCAAATATTTTCCGACTATTACCAAAGAAATGATAAATATTACCTGAGGAATAATATTGGAAATGTATAAGAATTTCTTTGGAAATAGAGTGACTTTTGCCTGTCCAAATGAAGCCAATAATAATGTTGGTAATTTAAAGAGTAAACAAATTGCATATAGCTTTGAGAGTGATACTGACGAAGAATAATTTGGGAACAAAATTCCGTATAACCCGGAAGCGAAAATATCGTAGACAAATATGATTAAAAAAGCAAATACAAGGAGCAAAAACATGCGCTTTAAAAGTACTTCATTTATTCTCCCCAACGTTGCTTTTGAAAGTTTAGGTAATGCTAATGTCGAGACCGAACCCAATATACCTATTATTTTATCTATCGGGAGAGTAGCAAATGAATATATAGCTAAATTAACCGGCCCTAAAAAGTAAAAAATTATTATGCTGTCTATATACGAAGATAAAGCTCCTACCGCACTAATTAGACTCACGTGTTTACCATAAGTTATTGCCTTTACATCAACTTTATTATTTGGAACAAACAATTTATAGGTGGTCAATAGCAATAAACGTCTAACCAAAGTATTCGTAAAAAGATAAACAAAGAATATTATTAGTAGATTTCTAGAATAAATTACTGTCAGAGCAATAGATATGAAGTTTATAACTTGGTAGATGCTTTCAAAAATTGCCGATTGTTTGAATAGGCCTTTCCCTATGAGGAAGGAATCGTACAAGTATGATGAGGTCATAATTGGAAAGAATAATGAGATCAAAAGAAGAGTAGTGCTAATCTCAAAATCTGATTGAAGAAAAAAGTACCCTGCGATAATTAATGCTATTCCGGAACTAATAATTCCCCAAGTTGCCTTCTTTTTTACAGCGACTTTCAAAGTCCCTTCATATCCTTTTGCTACCGACTGACCCAGTACAGAATTTAACCCTGGTAGCGATATGATAGCCAAAATGCCTACAAGTGAAAATACAAAGTTAAGATTTCCGTAGGTAGTTTGAGATAGATACCTTGAATAAATCATCGCCAACAGTAACGAGGTAATATTCATAATTGCCTGTTGAACAAGCAACCAAAAACCTCCACGAGTTAGATATAGCAAATCGAAGTTTATTTTATGGCTTACCTTCTCCAGGTAAGGAGAGATTGAATTTTTCAGAGTTTTTCTCTAATACTTATTTCTGAGGAAGGCCGGAATGTCCAGGTCATCCTCGATATCCACTTCATCGTGTTTGACTTTATATTTTCCGGAAAGTTTTGATGCATTTTCTACCGGTGCTTGGGGAATTGTTTGTGGCTGTTGAACTTCCTCAAGTACTGGAGTCACCGTTCTTTCTTGTGGTCTAAGGTAGGGATTATTTATGCTGGGAATTGCACCATAATGGCGTCTGGCTTCATCAAAACCGGTAGCAATTACTGAGATTTGAATATCTTCTCCCAAGTCTTCTCGAATGGTGGCACCAAAAATAATATTGGCGTCCGGGTCAGCAGATTGGGTAATAATGGTAGCAGCGTCATTGACTTCGTTCATGGTCAAACTCTTTCCTCCGGTGATGTTGAATAGAATTCCTCTGGCACCTTCGATACTGACTTCAAGTAAAGGAGAACTGACAGCTGCATTTGCTGCTATCATTGCTCTCTTTTCACCTGTTGATCTTCCGATTCCCATAAGAGCAGAACCGGCATTACTCATAACTGATTTAACATCGGCGAAATCTACATTAATCAATCCAGGCATGGTAATCAGATCGGATATACTTTGGACTCCTTGACCCAAAACAGAGTCGGCCATCTTAAAAGCATCCAATAATGTTTGATCTTTCTTCACAACATCCATTAAACGTTGATTTGGGATGACGATAAGAGTGTCAACATTTTCTTTGAGTTTTTCAACACCTTCTTCGGCTTGGACTCTTCGGCGAGCACCTTCGAACAAAAAGGGTCTGGTGACAACGGCAACGGTCAGGGCACCTACTTCTTTTTTGGAAATCTCTGCGATCACCGGAGCTGCACCTGTTCCTGTACCCCCACCTTCTCCGGCGGTAATGAAAACCATATCTGCACCGGCGAGCACTTCTTTAATTTTTTCTCTGGATTCTTCAGCGGCCAATTGACCTACTTCCGGATTAGATCCAGAACCAAGTCCTTTGGTACTTTTTTCACCAATTTGTAATTTTATGTCAGCGTTTGAAGCAATGAGAGCTTGCATATCGGTGTTGACCGCAATAAATTCAACACCCTTAATTTTTCCCGAAGAAATCATGGAGTTTATGGCATTATTTCCACCGCCCCCGACTCCGAGAACTTTTATTTTAGCGAATGTATTTGTATCTGGTTTGACTAGACCCACTTTATGGTAAAAAGGATTTGATAAATTCGATTGCTTTTCCGGCAAACTGTTTACCGGGAATCCCCTTTATCATACCAGGTAGTTTAAATTTGGAAGTCGGAGTTTGTTCTTTACGACGATAACCGGAGAGTACCAAACCTACTGACGCTGCGTAGATAGGAGAATTAATCTCATCGGTTAAACCATGAAGTCCTGTGGGAACACCGACTTTTGCCGGTAATTGCATCACTCTTCTGCATGCTTCAGTAGCATTGACAGTGAGTGATCCTCCACCGGTGAGCACTACACCCGCCGGAGTCTGTCCCTCAAAACCTGATTGCTTAACGATGTGATTAACCATGGTAAATATTTCATTCAACCTGGGTCGAATGATGCCCTCTACTATTGTTTTTCTAGAAACCTTTTTGACGTCCTCGCTAATTCCGAGTTTCAATAAATCAATTTCATCGGCAGTTTTTGGATCTGCATCTTCTCTTTCGTGTTTTGGTTTACCTACAAAATGTTTTATTTTTTCTGCACTATCAACGCTAATCTGAAGACCAATGGCAATATCGTCACTGATTTTCTTTGCACCAATTGGGATGACGGCCGAATATACACATGAACCTTCAACATAAAGACAAACACTGGTTGTACCTCCACCGATGTCGATAAGGACAACACCTAACTCTTTATCGGTATCGGTAAGAACCGACTCGGATGAAGCAAGACCCGTAAACACTAAACCGGAAACATTAATACCTAGCTCATTTACACAACGAGTAACATTTTTTATTGCTGGAGAAAGACCTGTGATTAAGTGGGCTTCTGTCTCAAGACGAACACCGGACATTCCACTAGGGTCTTTAATGCCATGCTGTCCGTCGACTATGAACTCTCGTGGCAATACATGAATAATTTCTCTTGAAGTCGGTAGTGATATGGCTCTAGCAGCCTCTATAACGCGGAAAACATCATCCTCCCCTATTTCCTGATCCGATTCAGTGATTGCAACCAATCCTTGGGAGTTTTGTGATTGAATATGTTCACCCGAAATTGAGATAAAAGCTGCATCTACTCCAAATCCCGCCATTCTTTCCGCAGACTCAACGCAATCTGTGATAGCGGAAACACATTCTTCAATATTTACTATCTGTCCACGACGAACACCTTTGCTGGCGACTGTAGCTGCTCCAACTAAATTAATTTTTGAGTTATCTTGATTGGGAACGGTAATTAAACATGTGATTTTACTCGAGCCTATATCGATTGCGTTAATTCCCTGTGGTTTAGCCATATATTTATCTAATAATCGGATTCTTAAAACTAAGATCGATTACCCTAGCGTCTTTTTTAATTGTAACGAGGTAGGAGAGAGATTGTAAAGCGGTCTCCAATAGTCCCTCGTCAAAGGGTACATAAACAATAATATCAGGTTGACCCGATTGCCTCAAGAAACAACGGTGATTAACAATATAGATTTTGTCCAGATTTAAGTATTTATCGGTTAACTTTAATAGATTGGAAATTTCTACCATGTCTTCCTGATCATGTTTCTCCGAAAATATATAGTTTATTTTACCTTCCGTTGTCGCTGCCGGAGAAAGAATCCCATCTTCCCAAAGTGTAAAGCCATAAGCCTCTTGAGTTGCAATATAGGTATCTAAATCCACTGTTGGCAATCTCCAATATCCTGATTCCGTTGACCCATCAGACAGATCCATAGTAATCGTTGGCAAATCTTTGACTAAGAAGGTATCAATATTGAAAGATTTTTTATCTCCAGTTAGTTCAACCTGTAAAGTATTGAAAATTTTAAAGCCGATTTGAGATTTTTCTACCGGGTAGATTTTTTTTATTGAAGCGAGCAAATCTTTTTGGTTTATCAATAGGGCGTTTGAATTTAGCAAAGACATAGTTTTTCTTTCAATTTCTTCTGGGCAAGGCTGATTATTGAGACTGCAATTTACTTTTCTGACAACAAAAAGGTTGTAGCAAAGGAAAAGGAATAAGAGTAATAAGAAAAGTGGAAAAAAATTCTTTCCGGAGAATCTTAACCAATCGAACAAAGATCTAATCCGACGCGAAATTCGTTTAGACGGATTGACGGATGATCTCTGAAATTTTCTCTGCAGCATCAGTTACTAATTTTGTCCGGCTTTTAACCGCTGGTTTCTTAACTAAATCAATAATAGCTTGATATAGAGTTTCCGGTGTTAAATCTTTTTCTTCGAGCACAATACTTCCGGTATTTTCCGCAGCCAACTTAGCATTTAAATATTGTTCGTTGTGAGACACCCAAGG
>Ga0172375_10008018_pt1 | contig 14315 bp, 14 predicted proteins | sample LakKiv1m_FD_114537 | JGI IMG/M metagenome (GOLD analysis project Ga0172375, IMG submission 114537) | Freshwater microbial communities from Kabuno Bay, South-Kivu, Congo - kab_092012_11.1m | ecosystem: Environmental > Aquatic > Freshwater > Lake | place: Democratic Republic of the Congo... | reverse complement strand
TCGCTCCTCCTGGACGGCTACCAGAAGCGGGAACGGGTGGGATTGATCTCCTTCCGGGGCCAGAAAGCAGAGCTGGCCCTGCCTTTCACCAACAGCGTGGAAACCGCGCGCCAATGCCTGGAGCACCTGCCCACCGGAGGCAAAACGCCCCTGCCCCACGCCCTGCACCTGGCCTATGAGATGATCAAGCAGGAAAAACTGAAGCACCCCAAAGACGCCTTTCTCCTGGTCCTGATCACCGACGGCAAGGCCAACATCAGCCTGGGGCCGGCCCCCGCCATCGTCGAGACCAAAAAGCTGGCGGCCCAACTCCGGAGCCTGAACATCAACGCCCTGGTCCTGGACACCGAAGTCCACACCCCCATGATCGACTTCGGCTGCCTGCCGGAATTGAGCAAAATTTTGGGTGGCCAATACTGCGATATCGAGGATTTACGTGCCCCGGATGTGGTGGCGCGGATTGAAGAGGTGAGGGGATAGAGAGGGGGAGGGGTATAAGAACAGCAAGCAGTCAGCGGCTACCGCGCCGGCGCGCCGGATTCCCGGTGAATTTTTCACTTTTTCCCCCGCAGCCTGGACACTGGGGTCAGCCGATGTTCCGCTGGGGCCGCAGAAAGATTTCCGACTGCGCCTATCCCTGGCAGCGGTGGCGGATGATTTCTCCCTCGACCATATAGACCACCTGTTCGGCGATATTGGTGGCGTGGTCGCCCACCCGCTCCAGGTTACGCACGATATTAATCTGGCTCTGGCTGGGAACGATGGCCCTCGGAGCCCCGGCCATCTCCAGGAGTAGATCCTGGATAATAGCCTGGTCCAGGGCATCTATGTCAGCATCCGCCAGGCAAACCTGCCGGGCCAGGTGGGCATTGCTCCGGGAAAAGGCTTCCAGACTGTGGCGCACCATCTCCTGGACGCTTTGCGCCATGAACTCCAGTTGGGGATGAATGGCCCGGGACGGTAATTGCCCCAGGGTGAGCGCCTCTTCGGCGATGTTGGTGGCCGAGTCGCCGATGCGTTCCAATTCGGTGATGATCCGGGCCACAGCCATGAGTTTGCGCAGGTCCCCGGCCACCGGTTGGAATAAGGCGATGAGGCGGACGCATTCCCGGTCAATGGCATCCTCCAGGTTATTGACCGCCGCGTCTCCGGCGATCACCTGGCGGGCCAGCTCCGCGTCACGCCAGTGCACGGCCCGGACGCTCTGCTCCATCGCCGCAGCCGCCAACTGAGCCAACTTCATGAGTTTATTCTGCAAAGCCATAAGTTCCTGAGAAAATCTGGCCTTGCCCGGATATTTTTCTTCCATTTCAGGTACCATGCCGCAGAGAAAAAGAAACTTCTCTTTCGCATACGTTTCAAGTTAATCCGTGAATGGACGACGGCCTTTAAAGACTACAGTGGCTTTAAATTCACTGCATATTGGTTATACCCATATTTTCTTTTTCATAGTCGTTGGTCTTTTCCTTGATATCAAATCGATCCGGCGCCAGAAAACTATCAAAGACAATAATTCTCATTCTGGGTACAGCCTGGTTATTGGGATCGTTGACCACTCGCATCACCGAAACGCGGTAAATTCCCAGCTTGGTGTTATCAATGATGGGCATGACAAAGTAATCAACTGAGAAATTCAGGGGTTTCCGGTTAGGGTCCAAGGGGATGAGCGATACCATTATTTTGTCGTTCTTGACCTCATTGACCCGGATTTTGAACGGCAAATCTTCCCGCAGGGCTATCTCGTCGCCTGCCTTTACTGGTATTTCCCCCGTATCCCAGCCGTTTTGAATGGTCAGGCGAAAGGCCTGGCGCCGCGCCACCTCCAGGGCAATCATCCGCAATTCCTCTTTCTCAGCGGCATCGTTCATCTGGCTATTGAGGTCCTCGTACAGGGCCCTTAAATTTATCGGGGTGTCCTGGAAATTCAAGGAAGTCAATTTCAGTAACAGCATCTGTTGACGCCTGCTTGCCATTTTCCCCAAAGAACCGCCGGTCTGCAGAAAATTGGCCAGCAGGGTCTGAAACATTTTGACCCCCAAGTCAAGGTCCAATTCTTTCTGTTTTACCCAGGAATCCCTGATAGCCGCAATAGCTTTGTTATGTTCGGCCGATGCCGCCCTATTATTTTCCATTTTGTAACCGATTAAACTTACCATACCTGCTATGCTGGCTACCAAGACGGTTACCAGAGTTTTATTAATCGAATCCCAGATCTTCAACCCTTTAGGTGTGTCGTTCCCGGACGCTTGAGGCTCTCCCACGGCAGCGTCTCCTTGTCTACCATTTAACCTTCAGATTCAAACTACTAATGCCGTCAATATCAACATTAAAGCTTTGCACCTTATTGCCTTGGGAGACGGTCACCGTATACTGTCCTTTTTTGACATTTTTGACCGTGAATTCTCCCGTGGAATTGGTCATGGAGACATACCGCTGGGGCCCATTAAAGGTAACGCCGGCAAATCCCTTCGGGTCCTGTGCGGCGCCGGTCACTTTTCCGGTAATTTCTTTGCCCTTTTCTTGGGCGGGAGCGATGGCCGCGGTTAAAAATATCAGCAAAATGAACAGCAATAAGGCCGGGCTGCGCTTCATTTCGTTCAACCTCCTTTAAATAAAACCATTCACTGATGCCGGGAACGCACCACAATTACGGGAGTCGACATCGTTCTTTCCGCCCTTCCCGGAGAACTATCTCAAAAGTAACCATAAGCTTGCGCATTTCAAGTCGTCCCGGAGCCCCTAACCTTTATTTGCTCAGCCATTCGATGAAAAGTCCCCCGAGGAACCTCTGGTGGCTAATGGATAAGCTTAACCTCTATTGTGAGCAGAAGAGAAAATTTGCGCGCAAATGTCTTATCGTTCTTTTTTCTCGAGCTCCCGCAGGCGCTTTTCTGCGTCTTTCTGGCGTTTGATGGCATCCTCCTGCCGCTTGACGGCGTCTTGATAGCGGATGGCGGGATGCTGTTTTTTCTCCTTCTGATCGAGATATTCCCATTCCTCTTGCCGCTTTTGCTGTAACTCTTGCTGCTGCTTCTCTCCCATCGTCGGCGCCTGGCTTTGGGCCAAAACTTGGCCCGCGAGCCAGAGATGGGCGGGGATTACCAATAAGCCTGCCAGGAGTATTGCCCCTGGTCCCGTGATCCTTTTCATTTCTTCCTCCTGCCGGATGCTGAGGCGGGATAAGCTTCGCTTTCCCGCCCTGCTCGCGGCTCGTTTTTTCTCTTGCGAAAATGTCTTACGCCGGACGTGCCTTGCGCTCCAAAATGGTGCGTGAAACGCACCCTACAAGGTTTTCACGGTTTTGGGTGTTCCTTTGGAACATGAACGGCTCGTTCCCAAATCCAACTTGGGAACGAGTAATTAAAAGCCAAAACGACCACTGACCACTGATCACTGACCACCGGCCACACGCTTCTCCCCCCACAGCCCCGCCAGCCTCGCCAGATGTCCCTTCTCCTCCTGGGCCAGGGTGTAGAATACTTCCTTGGCCTGGGGGTGGGTCAGTTTGGCCGCGAACCGGAGATACAGGTCCAGGGCCTGGGTCTCCAGCATCATGGCCAGCTCCAGCATTCCCCACAGGGACTTCATCAAGGCGGCGTTTTGCTGCAAAAATTCCTGGGGCTTAAAGCCGCCTTCCATCAAGGCAGGTTTCCTTTCCTCCACTACGGAAGCCAGGTCCTTACCGGCTGGCTCCATTTGGCGGTAAAGCATGGCCAGCCTCTCTTCGTGCAGTTCTTCAAAATGGGCCAGTTGCCGGCAGAGTGCGGCCAAATCGGCATCAGTCGCTTGCCCGGCCGCGGCCTCATAGAAAGTTTGCAGTCCCTTTTCCAGGGAGTAAGCCAGGATCGTCACTTCTGTGGGGGACTCATCACCCCGGACCAACTCCAGGTTGAGTTCCCGGGGGCCCGTGGCCTTCTGTCCCTGGAAGGCCTTGATGCCTCCCGCCAGGTTATAGACCTCCTTGAAGCCCCGGCCGGACAGAAGTTGGGCCGCCACCCGGCTGCGGCCACCGATGGCGCAGTAAACCAGGGTGGGTTTTTCCGGGTCCAGTTCCTCGTATTGATCATTTAGTTGGGGCAGAGGGAGGAGCGTGGCCCCAGGGATATGCTCCTCTTCGTACTCCCCGGGCTGGCGCACGTCCAGCAAGGTAAAAGTGCCCTCCCCGCGGGAGGCCAGGTATTCCCTGGCCTCTTCCGCGTCCATGGACTCCACTGGAGTGAATAGCCTCTTAAGCTGAATCATCTGATGTCACCCCACAAATATCCTGGCGTCCACCACGGCCGCGCCCTGGCCCTGGGGGAAGACCATCAGAGGGTTGATGTCCAGTTCCCTGATCTCCGGGAAGTCCAGGACCAGTTGCGACAGGCGTTCCAGGCACTCGGCGATGATCTCCAGGTCCGCGGGGGGCTTGCCCCGGTAACCGTTCAACAGCGGGAAGGCCTTGAGGTCCCGGATCATCCTTCGGGCCCACTCTTCGGAGATGGGGGCCACGGAAAACATCACGTCCCGAAAGATCTCCACCAGGGTGCCCCCCAAGCCGATCATCAGCAAGGGCCCGAAGTGGGGGTCCCGGGTCATGCCCAGGATCATCTCCGTGCCCGGGGCCGCCATTTTTTGCACCAGGACGCCGGCGAGCGCGGCCTCAGGACGAGCTTGGGCCACCCCGGCCAGGAGTTCGTCATAAGCCCGGCTCACTTCTCCGGCGTCGTGCAGAGACACCTTGACGCCCCCCACTTCGAATTTGTGGACGATGTCCGGGGAAACGATCTTCAGGGCCACCGGAAAACCCAACTCCTCCCCGGCCCGGGCCGCGGCCGCGGCTGAGTGCACCCAGCGATGGGGCAGCACCGGGAAGCCGTAAGCCTCGAAAATTTGCTGGGCTTCGGGTTCCAAAACAAAACTCCGGCCTGCCTTGTTCGCTTCCATAAACACTTCTTTCACTGTCTCCCGGTCCACGTTGGTGAAGGTCTTTACTTCATAACGCGGCCGGCGGCGACTCCCGGCGAACCGGGCCATGGCGGCCAGGGCCCGGGCCGCCTCCTCCGGGAAGTGGTAATGGGGCAGACGGCCCTGGGTGAGGATGGTCAGGGTCTCTTCAATCTCCCCCAGAGCCATCTGGCAGACCAGGGTGGGCTTCTGGTGCCCGGCGGCCACCCGGGCCACATCCGCGGCAATGGCCGCCAGGTTGGTCATCAGTTGGGGGGTGGAAATGACGATGGCCCCGTCCACTCCGGGGTCGGCCAGGACGCCCTCCAGGGCTGCGGCATAGCGGTCTTCTTCGGCGTCCCCCAGGACATCCACGGGATTGTGGATATTAGCCGCGGGGGGCATAACCTCCCGGAGCCTGGTTACGGTCTCTTCCTGGAAATCGGCCATGGTCAGCCCATAGCGCACCGCCGCGTCCGTGGCCATGATGCCCAACCCCCCGGCGTTGGTGACGATCGCGGTCCGGTTCCCCTGGGGCAGCGGCTGGGTGGCAAAGGCCGCGGCGTAATCAAAGAGCTCTTCCAGGGACTCCACCCGGAAGACGCCGCACTGGGCAAAGAGGGCGTCGTAAGCCACATCCGACCCCGCCAGGGCTCCGGTATGGGAGGACGCGGCCTGGGCCCCCGCCGCGGTGCGGCCGGATTTGATGGCCAGGATGGGTTTCCGCTGCCCGCTTTCCTGGGCCAACAGGCAGAACCCCCGGGGATCGGTCAGGTCTTCCAGGTACATGAGAATGACATCGGTTTGCGGGTCCTCCAGCAGGTAGGCCAGAAAATCGGTCTCATTGAGGTCGGCCTTATTGCCCACGGACACGAACTTGGACAGGCCGATGCGCTCCGCCTGGGCGTACTCCAGGGCCGCCACTCCCACCGCGCCGCTCTGGGAAATAAGCGCGATGTTTCCCGGCTGCGGCATCAGCCGGGAGAAACTGGCGTTCAAGGAGAGCTGGGGGTCGGTATTGATGATCCCCAGGCAATTGGGCCCCAGCAGTGGGATGCCGCTCTTCCTGGCCGCGGCCAGCACCGCGGCCTCTTTGCTGATCCCTTCTCCCCCCAATTCCCTGAAACCCGCGGTAATGACGATGGCCCCTTTGATCCCTTTCCGGCCGCACTCCTCCAGCACCTGGGCCACCCCCGTGCTGGGCACGATGATCACCGCCAGGTCCACGGGATCGGGAATCTCCAGGACCGAGGCATAGGCCCTGACCCCCATGATGCTCCGGGCCTTGGGGTTCACCGGATAGACCACCCCCGCGTATTCATAATGCAGGATATTGCCGAAGACCGCCCGGCCCACGCTGTCCGGGCGGGTGGAAGCGCCGATGACCGCCACCGACTGGGGGGAGAAGATGCTTTGGAGGTCGGAGCCTTGCCGGAAATTGCCCATTCTGCCGCCTTTCTATGGGTAGGGTTTATCTTTCCTTTCTCAACCGGCAAAAATGTTCCCAACAGGCAAGCTTTTCCCCTTGGTGCAGGGAAAATTTTGCTATCTTCAAGTCCCTTCGAATTAATTTAAAAAATATTATAATAATATTAAACAGTTGCCGAAGATGGGCCTGGCACATATCTTGCGATCCATAACTATGCAATTTTCTTCAAGATTCATTTTGACGTCCTTTTTCTTTCTCAGACATTAAGCAACTCTCTGACAGCAACCTCTATTCCTGCAGCCCGGAGATTGCCGGCAGCGCTTACCAGGGGCTGCATAACCGCCTTCGCCGGCCCGGCAGTAAAAATGGAATCCTCTTTGGCCAAGGTGAACACCCCTCCCGGGATTGCGAAGGATACGAAGGGGGTGATGAAAGAATCCAATCAGGATGAAGCCAACTAGCGGCAATAGAAATGGCCAAAACTAATTTTCCCCACCGAAATCTTCCAGCGAAAAGGAGAGGGTCATGAGCATTGGAGCGGTTAGCGGTACCGGTGGCGGCTATAACTTTCCTTCCATCAGCGAAATGCGGCAAAAAATGTTCACCCGGATGGACACGGACGGCGACGGCGTCATCAGCCAGACCGAATGCCAAACCGCCGCGGACACCATGTCCAAAGAAACCGGCCTGTCCATCACTGCGGACCAAATGATGTCCATCTTCGACCTCAATCAGGACGGGGTCATCACCCAGACCGAGCAGACCGAGGCCAGCCCCACGTGGGAAGAGCACATGGCAGACCTCATGGAGTCGGCCGGCATGAGCCCCATGGGCCCGCCGCCGCCTCCCCCCGACGCGGCCAGTAAAATGTCCGAGCTGGTGGACCAGATCTTTGCGGCCATGGACACCGACGGCGACGGCGTCATCAGCAAAACCGAGTACGAGACGGCCATGGAGCAGCTCGAGGGCCAGTCGGACAGCACCTCGACATCATCCACCTCCACCTCCACGACCGAGTCCGGCAGCACAACCTCGGCCAGCACTGCCACGGATGCTACCGAGGAAAGCAGCCTGGCGGCGCTGCTGGCCCAATTCCTGGACCTGGTGGCGAAGCTGCAAGACGAGCAACATTCCCAGTGGTCTCAGAACTCCCAAAACTCTCAAAGCATGGATTACTACGCCTGAGGCCGCTTTGCGCGGAGAGTCCTGTGACCGTAATCCTGAGGGAGAGGCACCCAGGCGGCTACCGCGCCAGGCACCTGGACCACCGCCGCCTGCCCCTCCCTCAGGCTCCCTCCCGAATCTCGCCTCAGTCTTTCATGGGCCCTTGGCCCACCCGCAAATCATGAAAAATTCAAGGAAGTCGCAACCTTAACCTTGAACTTTAAACTTTGAACCTTGGACTTTCCAAGACCGTGGTACGCAGGTTAAGAAAGTCCCAATTCCTGCTGTATCTGCTCCACTAACCGGGGCAGGGCTTGCTGCACTTCCGGGGACAGCCCCGAGCCCAGCATGAAGTCTTTCCCTTCAATACCGTAAACGATGAGGCTGGGCGGCAGTTGCTGGACAGAGCGGGCGATTTCTATCTGCTCCGCCAGCCCGAAGGCATGGCAGGAGCAGCAGGTGGCAAACAGCTTGCGCGGTAAGGGCTCCGCGTGCGCGGTAAACCGAAAAATCTTTCCCGGGTCCGCATTGGCGGCCACGGCGTCGATCACCACCACTCTCCGGGCTCCCTGCCACCCTTCCGCCAGAACCGATATATCCCCATCCACTTCCAGAACTTCCACGCCCGGAAGCCGCATTTCCCGCAGCCGTTGCGCTGCGGCCAACCCCAAGGCGTCATCGCCCCGAAAGATGTTGCCCACACCGATAATTAAGACGTTATCCCCTCTCATTTTTCTATCCACTCATGGGTCTTTTGGCTAAGGTGCTGGTGGGCAGTGCCCACCCTACATAAACTTAGGCGTAGGGCGGGCGTCTCGCCCGCCCCCGGAAATCCGCACAGGCTGGAAAGCCTGTCCTACCGCTTGAAACTTTTCTAAGACAGTAATTGCGGCCTATTCCTGCTTGATCTTTAACTGCAAAAAATGCGTGGCGCAGGAGATACACGGGTCATAGTTGCGGATCATCTGCTCGCACTGCCAGGTCAGCTGGTCCTGGGGCAGGTCCAGGTGGGCGGTGACAAATTGCTCCAAATCGCTCTCCATGCTCTTCTGGTTCTGGGAAGTGGGGGGCACGATCTTCGCCTCCCGGATCAGCCCCGTCTCCTCCAGGCGGTAGCGGTGAAAGAGGATGCCCCGGGGGGCTTCGGTGCAGGCATATCCCACGCCGGCCCGGGGAGCCGCCGGCACCGCGGGCTTATCCGGCATTTCGTAAGATTCGATCAGGCCCAGGGCCTCATCCACGGCGTAGAGAATTTCCACGGCCCGGACCAGGATACTCTGGAAGGGGTTGCGGCACTCCGGACCCAGGCCCGCTTGCCTGGCGGCTTCCCGGGCCAGGGGTGAGAGGCGGTCAAAGTTGAGGTTATAGCGGGCCAGGGGGCCTACCAGGTAAGGGTTTCGCCCCTGGCCCCGGGTCTTCAGGCTCGAATGCAGGGCGTGGCTGTAGGGCACGTGCTCTTCCTGGAAATGCTTCTCGTAGTCCCGGACCGGGATGTCCAGACCCCGGTTGGATGCCAGCCGGCCTTCATTTAAAGGATATTCATCCGGATGGCGCAGGGCCACGAACTCGTAGTCCGCCTCGTAGTCGGGAAAGGGGAAGCCCGCCACCCAGGCAACGGTCTGCCGGGCCGCGTCCCGGGCCCATTTGAGCCTCTCGGCCAGGGGGGCCAGCTCCTCCGGGGCGGGAACTTTATAAAACCCTCCCACCCGCACGTTGATGGGGTGAATCTCCCGGCCACCCAGGAGGGACACCAGTTCATTGCCCACCTTTTTGAGCTGCAGGCCCATTTTCACCAGGTCCGGATGGTCCCGGGCCATTTGCAGGGAATCGTCATAACCCAAAAAATCCGGGGCGTGGAGCATGAAGAGGTGCAGGGCGTGGCTCTCGATCCACTCCCCGCAGTAAAGGAGCCTCCTCAGCGCCCGGAGCGGCCCCTCCACCTTCACCTTGAGGGCGTCTTCCATGGCGTGCACGGAGCTCATCTGGTAGGCCACGGGGCAGATGCCGCAGATGCGGGCGGTGATATCCGGTGCCTCGGTGCAATGGCGGCCCTGCAGGAAAGCCTCGAAGAACCGGGGCGGCTCCCAGATCTGCAACTGCACCCCGGTCACCCGGCCTTCTTTAATCTTGATGTGCAGCGAACCCTCGCCTTCCACCCGGGCCAGGTAATCCACCTTGATGGTACTAGTGCTCATGGGCCTCGCTCTCCTGGCGGAATGCGGCCGCGCCGGCGTTGAAGGTGCGGAAGAGGCGCAGCAGTTCCGGTTCGCTCACCCCCAGGCGGCTGCCGAGCCAGGCGCTTAGCGCCGCGGTATTGGGCGTCTCCTTGGGCCCGTAGAAGCCGTAGCAGCCCCGCTGGTAGGTGGGGCAGAGAGCGCCGCAGCCTGCGTGCGTCACCGGCCCCAGGCAGGGGGTCCCCTGGGCCACCTGCACGCAGATATTGCCCCGCATTTTGCACTCCAGACAGACGCTGTGGGCCGGCGCCGCGGGCTGGCGCCCCTGGAGAAAGGCGCTCACCACCTCCACCAGTTGCCGTTTGTTGATGGGGCAACCCTGCAGTTCAAAATCCACCGGGATATGGGCGGAGATGGGAGTGGAGGTGTCCAGGGCCTCGATGTATTTGGGCCGGGCATAAACCAGGGGGATATAGTCTTTGACGTCGGCAAAATTGCGCAGCCCCTGAATGCCCCCCGCGGTGGCGCAGGCGCCGATGGACACCACAAATTTGGAAATGCGCCGCACCTGCTGGATGCGCTCCACGTCATGGGGCGCGGCAATGGAGCCCTCCACCAGGGAGAGGTCGTAGGGGCCTTTCACCGTCACCCGGGTGGCCTCCACGAAGTAGGAGATCTTCAGGGCCGCGGCGATGGCCAGCAGCTCGTCCTCGCAATCCAGCAGGGACAACTGGCAGCCGTCGCACGAGGCGAATTTCCAGACCGCCAGCTTGGGGCGTTGCTTCCGGGGCATGATGAACCTCAGACCTCCCTGGTCAGGAACCAATCCTTCAGCAAATCATAACGAAACACCGGCCCGTCCTTGCACACGAAAAAAGGCCCTAACTGGCAATGTCCGCACAAGCCCAGGCCGCATTTCATGTTCCGCTCCATGGACACGTAGATGTTCTCCATCTTCAGGCCGTGGCCCAAAAGTTCCTGGACCGTGAAGCGCATCATCACCCCGGGGCCGCAGATCAGGGCCAGGGTGTTCGCCGCATCGAAGCGGGCCCGGGAAATGAGGTTGGGCACCACCCCCACGTTGCCCCGCCATTCCCCCCGGGCCGCGTCCACGGTGACGTGCACCCGGAAATCGAAGCGGCCCCGCCAGCCCTCCAGCTCCTTGCGGTACAGCAGGTCTTCGGGGGTCCGGGCCCCATAGATCAATTCCAGATTGCCGTAATCGGGCCGGTGGGCCAGGAGGTGGTAGACCGCGGGCCTTAAAGGCGCCAGGCCCAGGCCACCGGCAATCACCAAGACGTCCTGGCCTGCGGCTGCGGCCACCGGCCAGGCCGCGCCGTAGGGCCCCCGGACACCCAGGACCTCCCCTTTTTTCAGGCCGCAGATGGCCCGGGTCACCGCGCCCACGGCCCGCACCGTATGCACCAGGTTCTCCGGACGCTCCGGATCGCCGCTGATGGAGATGGGCGCTTCCCCCACCCCGAAGGCATAGAGCATGTTGAACTGCCCGGGGGCAAAGGAGAAACCCGCACCGCCCGCAGCCGCCGCCAGGGTCAGGGTAAAGGTGTCCCCGGTTTCCCGCCCCACTTTCAGGACCCGGTAAGGCCTCGGCAACATGGGCTCGGCTGGGGGATTAGGCATGCTTGTTATCCATACATATCCGCTATTTGCATGGCCACCACCCGGAATTGCACGGCCAGCATCTGGGCGTATCTCTTCATCAGCGCATAGCCCAGTTCGTAGTCCTGTTCGCATTTATACATCAGGGCTTTGACATCCAGGGCCGTGGCCCGGGTAAGCTGCAAGGCCCGGGCGTCATAGTGCCAGTGGTACGGCTTGTCGAACCAGAACCAGCCCAGGGCTTTGCCTTCTCCCAAAGTCTGGAGGGTGATGGGACCCCGGCGCGCCCGAAAAACCTCCACCGCCACCTGGCCGTGATTGATCAGGTAGAATTGGGCGGCCTCCTCCTGCTCCCGGAAGAGAAACTGCCCGGCCTGGAAATTCACCCGGGAGGCGCATTCCCCGACCATACTCAGGTGACGGGGAGTCATGCCTTGAAAAAACGGGTGGGTTGTCAAACTCGACTCAGGCGTCTCCATTCCCCTCCTCCTTTGCCGCCGGCGGGGCAGCCAGTTCGCTCTCACGGATGGCCCGGACTTCCTCGGTGATATCGATGGCCACCGGGCACCAGGTGATGCAACGGCCGCAGCCCACGCAACCCGAAACCCCGAACTGGTCGATCCAGGTTGCCAGCTTGTGGGTCAGCCACTGGCGGTAGCGGGACCGGATTGTATTGCGGATACCGCCGCCGTGCAGGTAGGTGAAATCCACGGTATAGCAGACGTCCCAGCGCCGCCAGCGTTCGGCCTCGGTCCCGGTCAGGTCGGTGGTATCTTCGATAGTATGGCAGAAACAGGTGGGGCAGACCAGGGTGCAGTTGCCGCAATTCAGGCAGCGGGCCGCCACCTGGTCCCAACGGGGGTTTTCATAGTTGCGGTAAAGCAGGGCCTTAATTTCCCTGGTGTCCAGGGTGCGCCCCATCTGCCGGGCGGTCTGGGCCAGCAGTCGGGCCGCGGCCTCCAATTCCTCGGGCTGCGCCTTTTGGTGGGGGATCTGCTCAATCAATTGCCGGCCCCGCTCCGTGCCCAGCGCCGCCACCAGGTAATGCCGCGGCCCCTGGAGAATCTCGGTCAGAGCCAGGTCAAAACCCCGGGTAGCCCGGGGGCCGGAGCCCATGGACGCGCAGAAACCGGTGCCGCAGGGGTGCCCGCAGTTTACCGCCAGGATAAAGGCCCTCTCCCTTCGCTCCCGGTAGAGGGAATCGATAAAGGGACCCTCCAGGAAGACCTTGTCCTGCACGGCCATGGCTTCGAGGTCGCAGGCGTGGACCCCGATAAACGCGAATTTGGCCGCGTCTTCCTCCTGGGGCAGGACCTGAAAACCGTTTCCCTCCCGCCGGGCCTGCCACAAGCGATGGCGAGGCGGATAGAGAAACTGCTTCCAGGATTGCTGGCCCACCCCGTAGCCGAAGAACACCGGGTCCTTGAGCTTCCGCAGCCGAAAAACGCCGCCCTCCTGGGCGTCACCCCAACCCTGGGGGAAATCGGCGATGGAGGACAGCGGGCCGTAAGCCAGGGAGCCCTGGCGCAGGGTGGGGCCCAGCAGTTGATATCCCTGCCGGTGCAAGATCTCCAGCAGTTGCTGGAGAGCCTGGGGCTCAATGACCACCTCATCCCCTAAGTATGCGGGCGCCTGGCGCATTGCCGATGGGCTCTCCTATTGGTGGAGCAGCAGGAAAGGCAAATTATTTCCTAGAAAACAACTAGGGGTAAGTATAGTAATCCACGGGGAGGGCGTCAAGCCACACCGCAAGAACCGATCTGAGTCCGGCGTGGGGAGGGAAAACCGGAAGGCAGGAGCGAGTCAGAAGTGAAAAAAGGGGTCAGGGCCCCGGGAGACCCTGCCCCCTTATCCATCCGATTGATAGCGGCCTGCCTAAAAGCTATAAAGCACCGTCGCCACCGGGGTAATCTTTTGACCGCCGAACTTGCCCACCAGGTCGAACGCGGCGCCCAAAGCCAGGGACATTTTCTCCGTGGCCACAAATTCGATGGCCGGCTGCAATCCCAAAAGCGTGGTGGGGGATTGGAAACCCTGGGTGGTGTAAATATTGGACCAGGTCCAGTTGCTGTACATCTCCATCAAGAAAATCCATCTCTTATCCCGGGTAAAGGGATATTCCGCGGCCAGGTTGAAGGTCACCCAATCGTGGTTGCGCACCGGGGCGGGAGTGTCAGTCCCATGGATCTTATAGATATTGATCGGGGTGTTGTACCAGATCTGGCTATGTACCAGAAATGGCTTGAGGTACTTGAACAGGTTGACCCCGGTGGTGATGGATAACGAACCGGTGCCGATGGCATCCTGGCCCAGGAGACCCGGATTAAGGCGCGAGGCGTGGCCGGTGGGAATGGTGGCAAATCCCGCCACCGCGGTGACCGCTGGCCGGTAATCGGTCTCCGGCAGCAGATTGTATTTACCGATCAGCGAGATATCCCCGATGCCGCTGTAACCGGCGGAGCGCTCGCCATTGGGGCCGGCCAGGTCCGGATTGACGTCTTTGGCCCAGTTGGTAATGAAGGGCACGATGACATAGACCTCTGTGTCTTTGGTGGGTCCGTAGGTGAATTTGACCGGCATGTTAAAGGTGTAGAAATTCCCCCCGGCGCTGACGTGCCTCCAGTTGGGCGAAAAATTTCCCGTCACGAAGGACAGGCCCCAGAAGACCTGCAAGGCATACTTGCCGGTCTCGATGGGCAGGCAGGTGTCACTGATGACGGGGCCGCAGGTGGAGGGAGCGCCCTCTTTCTTTTCTTCCCCGGGTGGACCGGCCGGATTCTCCATCAGGATGGCCGGACCTCCAAGACCCTGGGCCGCAGCCGGCAAAGCAATAAGACCCGGAGCTAAGACAACTAAAAATAACCCCAGAAATTTTTTGACTCCGAGAAAATGTGACATTTTTATCTCCTTCTCACAAACCGAAGAGAGACTGAGTCTCAATTGCTATAATAAGCCGGGGCATTCCGGTTGTCAAGAATTTTTTCCCCCCAATTCCTCAGGCG
>Ga0172375_10008016_pt1 | contig 14321 bp, 11 predicted proteins | sample LakKiv1m_FD_114537 | JGI IMG/M metagenome (GOLD analysis project Ga0172375, IMG submission 114537) | Freshwater microbial communities from Kabuno Bay, South-Kivu, Congo - kab_092012_11.1m | ecosystem: Environmental > Aquatic > Freshwater > Lake | place: Democratic Republic of the Congo... | reverse complement strand
TATTGCATGCCGGCGAAGCGGATGCCGTCGGCAATTTCATAGGCGCGCTTCTGGGCGCTCTTCACCGTGTCGCCCAGCACCGTGACGCACAGCACGCGGCCGCCGGCCGTGACGACATGGCCATCTCGTTCGGCGGTGCCCGCATGGAAGACATGCGCATCGGCGGCGGGCTTGCCCAGTCCTTCGATGACATCGCCCGTGCGTGGGGCTTCCGGATAGTTGTGGGCGGCGAGCACGACACCGAGCGCGACGCGGCGATCCCACTCGGTCTCGATCTTGTCGAGCCGGCCGTCGATGGCGGCGTCGACCAGTTCGGTCAGGTCGCTCTTGAGGCGCAGCATGATCGGCTGCGTTTCCGGGTCGCCCATGCGACAGTTGAATTCGAGAACCTTCAGGCTGCCGTCGGGCCTGATCATCAGCCCGGCGTAGAGAAAGCCAGTAAACAGGATGCCGTCCTGCTCCATCCCGTGGATGGTTGGCATGATCACCTCGCGCATTACGCGCGCGTGGATCTCCGGCGTCACGACGGGCGCCGGCGAATACGCGCCCATACCACCGGTGTTGGGGCCTGCGTCGTTGTCCTTGAGGCGCTTGTGGTCTTGGCTGGTGGCGAGCGGCAGGGCGTGATGGCCGTCGGCCATGACGATGAAACTGGCCTCCTCGCCATCCAGAAATTCCTCGATCACGACGCGGCTGCCCGCACTGCCGAGCTTGTTGCCGGCGAGCATGGCGTCGATGGCGCGGTGTGCCTCGTCGGCCGTCATGGCGACGACCACGCCCTTGCCGGCGGCGAGGCCGTCGGCCTTGATGACGATCGGCGCGCCTTCGGCATCGATGTAGGCATGCGCTTCCCGTGCGTCGGTGAAGGTGCGGAACTTCGCCGTCGGGATGCCGTGGCGTGCCATGAACTGCTTGGCGAAATCCTTGGAACTTTCGAGCTGCGCGGCGGCCTGGGTCGGGCCGAAGATGCGCAGCCCGGCGGCGCGGAACGCATCGACCACGCCGGCGGCGAGCGGCGCCTCGGGGCCGACCACGGTGGCGTGGATGGCGTTGTCGCGCGCAAAAGCGACGAGGTCGGGAATCGCCGCGAGCGGAAGATTTTCCAGGCCGTCCTCGCGCGCCGTGCCGGCATTGCCCGGCGCGACATAGACCTTCTGCACTTTCGGCGCTTGCGCGAGCCGCCAGGCCAGCGCGTGTTCGCGGCCGCCGGAACCGATGACGAGGAGTTTCATGACGTTACCATCCAAAAAGGCCCTTGTTGTCGGCATGCCACTTGACCATGAACAACATGACGTTTCCATGTCCGCCACCACCGGGAACATAGACGCTTTCGAGCGACAGCTTGTCCCTGGCAAGCGAAACCATCGGCAACACATAGGGGACCGGCGTGTAATGGCCGATATCTGTGCGTGTGGTCAGGCCGGCGGTGTAGCCCAAGCCAAGCTTGAGACCGAACCCGGTCTGCCAGTAGGTCTGCCAGCCGTAGCCCACTGCCCACTCGGGTTTGAAGTGGGAATCCTGAAAGCCCATGGCATAGAGGCCGTGCCAATTGCCACGCCGGTCGAAATGTCCCCGGCCAACCCCGAAGCCGGGCGGCCAGTTCTGGTATTCCTTGTTCTGCGCTTCCGTATAGGCCCAGGGCATGTGCGTCGTATGGAAGGTCGCATAATATTCAGCCGTACCCAGTTGCCAGGTTTCCCTCAGTTCGTTGTTCACCGCATCGAACCAGCCATGGGCATCCTCAGCGCGGGCTGGCAGGCCAGCGCCGAGCGCAAGGGTCAGTACGAGGAAACGGAAGAGGGCCGGCACGTCAGTGGCGGAAGTGACGGCAACCGGTAAACACCATCGCGATGTTCTGCTCGTCGGCAGCGGCGATCACCTCGGCGTCGCGCACCGACCCGCCGGGCTGGATCACCGCCGTGGCGCCGGCCTTGGCCAGCACGTCGAGGCCGTCGCGGAACGGGAAGAAGGCGTCCGACGCGACCACCGAGCCGACCACCGTCAGCCCATTGTTTTCGGCCTTGATCGCGGCGATGCGCGCCGAGTCGACGCGGCTCATCTGGCCGGCGCCGACGCCGACGGTCATCTCGTCCTTGCAGTAAACGATGGCGTTCGACTTGACGTACTTGGCGACCTTCCAGGCGAACAGCAGGTCACGCATTTCCTGCTCGGTCGGCACGCGCTTCGTCACCACCTTGATGTCGGACTGGGCGATGCGCGCCTCGTCGGCCGTCTGCACCAGCAGGCCGCCGCCGACGCGCTTGTAGTCGAACACGCCGGCGGTCTTGCCCAGCGGCACGACCAGTACGCGCAGGTTCTGCTTGGCGGCGAACACGGCTCTGGCTTCGGCGGTGATTTCCGGCGCGATGATAACTTCGGCAAACTGGCCGGAAACAGCTTCGGCCGTGGCCTTGTCGATGACGCAGTTGAAGGCGATGATGCCGCCGAAGGCCGAAGTCGGATCGGTCTTGAAGGCGCGGCGGTAGGCGTCCTCCGCGGTCGCGCCGAGGGCGACGCCGCAGGGGTTGGCGTGCTTGACGATGACGCAGGCGGTCAGGCCGTCAAAGGCTTTGACGGTTTCCCACGCAGCGTCGGAGTCGCCGATGTTGTTGTAGGAAAGCTCCTTGCCTTGCAGCTGCTCATACGAGGCGATGCTGCCGGCCACCGGATTGGGCTCCTTGTAGAACGCCGCCTGTTGGTGCGGGTTCTCGCCGTAGCGCATGGTGTCGACCTTGTCGAAGGCGAGTTGCAGGCGCTCGGGGAACGTCGTTGGCTGGTTGTTGGCGTCGAGCGCGGTGAGCCAGTTGGCGATGGCGCTGTCGTAGCGTGCGGTATGCACGAAGGCCTTCTTGGCCAGCGCGAAGCGCGTGGCGGCGGAGATCGCACCGCCGCTGGCCTTCATCTCGGCGATGATGCCAGCGTAGTCGGCCGGCTCGACCACGACGGCGCAGCCGCCTTTGTCGTTGCCGTGGTTCTTCGCCGCCGCGCGCACCATGGTCGGACCGCCGATGTCGATGTTTTCGATCGCGTCTTCCAGCGTGCAGTCCTTCTTGGCAATCGTCTGCTGGAACGGGTAGAGGTTCACGACGACGAGGTCGATGGTCGGGATGGCGTGCTTGGCCATCGTCGCCGCGTGCTCGGCATTGCCGCGGATGCCGAGGATGCCGCCATGCACCTTCGGGTGCAGTGTCTTGACGCGGCCGTCGAGCATTTCGGGGAAGCCGGTGTAGTCGGAAACGTCGGTGACGGGCAGTCCGGCGTCGCGCAGCAACTTGGCGGTGCCGCCGGTCGAGAGCAGCTTGACGCCGAGGGCGACGAGTTCGCGCGCGAAATCGACCGCACCGTGCTTGTCGGAAACGCTGATGAGGGCTTGGGTCACTTTCATGGTGGATTCCTCAGGAGAGACTCAGGAGAGATTGTGTTCTGCAAGTTTGCGCCGCAGCGTACTGCGGCTGATGCCGAGCATCTCGGCGGCGACGGTCTGGTTGCCCTGCGCCTGCTTCATGACGATCTCGAGCATCGGCTGCTCGACGCTGGCGAGCACCATGTCGTAGATCGCATGCGGTGTCTCGCCGTCGAGATCGCGGAAATAGCGGTTGAGGTTGCGGCGGATGCAATCGCCGATATCATTGCTCATGCGGCCTCCGCGTAGATCGGCAGGTTGCCGGCCGGCTGACCAAGGAAAAATTCGTCAGTGGCGGCCAGCTGGGCGGCGACGTCCTCGAGTTGGTTCATCGCATGGCGGAAGCGTGCCGCGCCGACGATGCCTTTCGTGTACCAGCTGATGTGCTTGCGCGCGATCTTCACGCCGGTGTCCTCGCCGTAAAAGGCGTAGAGGTCGGCGAGATGGCCGCGCAGGATCGCGTGGATCTCGACAAAAGTCGGCGCTGGCAGGACGGCACCCGTTTTCAGGAAATGAGAAATCTCGCGGAACAGCCACGGTCTTCCCTGGGCCGCGCGGCCGATCATCAGGCCATCGGCCTGCGTGTAATCGAGCACGTATTGCGCTTTCTCGGGCGTGGCGATGTCGCCGTTGGCGATGACCGGAATCCGCACCCGCGTCTTCACGTCGGCGATGGTATCGTACTCCGCGCAGCCCTGATATTGGTCGGCGCGCGTGCGGCCGTGGATGGCGATGGCGCGGATGCCGGATTCCTGCGCGATATGCGCGATCGTCGGCGCATTCCTGTTGGCCCGGTTCCAGCCCGTGCGGAATTTAAGCGTCACCGGCGTTTCCGGCACGGCGGCGACGACCGCCTCGAGAATCTTCGCGACGAGCGGCTCGTCCTGCATCAGCGCCGAGCCGGCCATGACGTTGCAGACCTTCTTCGCCGGGCAGCCCATGTTGATGTCGATGATCTGCGCGCCGCGCTCGACGTTATAGCGCGCGGCCTGCGCCAGTAGTGCCGGATCGGCGCCGGCGATCTGCACGACGATGGGTTCGACCTCGCCGGCATGGTCGGCGCGGCGGCGCGTCTTGGCGCTGCCGTAGAGCAGTGAATTCGAGGTCACCATTTCCGACACCGCGAGGCCGGCACCGAGCTGCTTGCACAGCTGGCGGAACGGCCGGTCCGTCACCCCGGCCATGGGCGCGACGAACAGGTTGTTGCGCAGCGTGAAGCCGAGGTAGTTCATGGACGGCAATGGGTGATTGGAAAAACGCGGGAGGCGGATTTTACCGCTTAGCCACTTTTTACCAACCCCTGGCGCCGAACATCATGCGGCGCGCCACGAACGAGCGGACGGGAGGAAGCAGGTCGAGCACCAGCAGGCCGGCGCCGCGCGCATGCAGCAGCGGCGGCACGGCGTTGGAGAACAGCCGCGCCAGCCCATCCGTGAAGCCGATCGTACCGGCGCGGTCGAGGCGGCGGCGGGCGGCATAACGCGCAAGCAGGGCGGCAGCGCCGGGATCGACGGCGTCGGTCAGCGTAGCGGCCAGCTCCATGATGTCGCGCAGCGCGAGGTTGAAGCCCTGGCCGGCGACCGGATGCAGGGTCTGCGCGGCATTGCCGATCCAGACCGCGCGCTCGGCCACCGGGTTGCGGCGCACGCGCAGGCCGAGCGGATAAATGAGGCGGGGCGTAACCGAGGCGAGTGTCACGCGCGGGCCGAAGCGCTGCTGCAGCAAGGTAAGGAAAGCGGCATCGTCGAGCGCGGCGATGCGTTCGCTGTCGGCGGCCGGGCAGGTGAGCACGACGGCATATTCATCGCCGTACGGCAGGAGCGCGACCGGGCCTTGCGGCGTGAAGCGTTCCCAGGCAATGCCGCCGTGTCGTGCGGCGGCATGCGCCGTGCAGATCACCGCGTGCTGGCCGTAGTCATGCGTGCGAATGTCATCGCTATCCGCGATGCGGCCTTCGGCATGCACGGTCAGGGCGGCATCCGCTTGCCCTGGCGCCGGGCTGTTGTCCTGATAGACGATGTCGGTGGCGGCAAGCGCCCGGTCCAGCGCGGCGGCGAGGTCGCCGGCGGCAAGGACGTAGCCGAGCGCGGGCACGTTTTCTTCCTCGGCGCGAATCAGGGTGCGACCGAGGCCGCCAGCGTGCGAGATATGGATCGTCGTGATGGGCGTGTGGGGTATGTCTTTCCAGACGCCCAGCATTTCGAGCGAGAGGCGCGAGCCGTGCGACAGCGCGAGAACGCGCCCATCGTTTTGCGCCGCGCCGCGCGGCCGCGCATCGACGATGCGGCTCGCCACGCCGCCGCGATGCAATGCCAGCGCCAATGCCATGCCGGCCGGGCCGCCACCGATGATCAGCACGGGCTCGTTCATTTGCGCATCAGTTCTTCGATGGCGGTAATCGTTTTCGGCGTGTCGACGGTGAGGATCTCGCAGCCGTCGGTAGTCACCAGCACGTCGTCCTCGATGCGCACGCCGATGTTGTGGAATGCGGCAGGCACATCGTCGGCGGGACGGATGTAGCAACCGGGTTCAACAGTGAGTGCCATGCCCGGCACGAGAACGCGCCATTCCTCGCCGGCGCGATATTCCCCGGCGTCATGCACGTCGAGGCCGAGCCAGTGGCCGGCGCGGTGCATGTAGAAGCGCTTGTAGCTGCCCGACTCGATCACGCCGGCCAGGCTGCCTTCGAGCAGTTTCAGGTCGAGCATCCCCTGCGCAAGCACCCGGACGGCCGCATCGTGAGGGTCGAGGAAGGTCGCGCCCGGCCTGGTCGCCGCGATGGCAGCGGCTTGCGCGTCGAGCACCAGGCCATAGACGTCGGCCTGCGGTCCGCTGAACTTGCCGTTGACAGGGAAGGTGCGCGTGATGTCGCTGGCGTAGCCGTCGAGTTCGCAGCCGGCGTCGATCAGCAGCAGGTCGCCATCGTTCAGCATGCGATCGTTGCCGACATAATGCAGCACGCAAGTATTGGCACCGGCGGCGACGATCGGCGAATAAGCGGGGAACTGGCTACCTTGGCGGCGGAATTCGTGGAGGAATTCCGCCTCGATTTCGTATTCGAACTTGCCCGGCGCGGCGCAGCGCATCGCGCGCCGGTGAGCATCGCCAGCTATGGCAGCGGCCTTGCGCATCAGTGCGATCTCGTGCGCGTCCTTGACGAGGCGCATCTCGTCGAGCGTGGCGCGCACGTCGTGGATCGTGGCCGGGGCGCGCTTGCCGGCACGCGTCTGGGCGCGTACCGCATTGAGCGCGGCGGCAATGCGCGCATCCCAGGCTGCATCGTGGCCGAGCGAATACCAAAGCGCAGGCTGGTCGGCGAGCAGTTCGGCGAGTTTCGCGTCCAGCTCGCCGATAGCGTGAGCAGCGTCGAAACCGAAGGTCGCGCATGCCCCGGCGGGGCCGTAGCGGAAACCGTCCCAGATTTCCTTCTCGATATCCTTTTCACGGCAGAACAGGATCGACAGCGGCCCATTGTTACCTTGTCCGGCGATGAGCACCAGTACCGCCTCGGGTTCGGGGAAGCCGGTCAGGTAATGAAAATAGCTGTCGGCGCGGTAGGGAAAGGTCGTGTCGCGGTTGCGCACGCGCTCGGGCGCGGTGGGGATGACCGCCACGCCGCCGCCCGCTGCGCTCATGCGGGAAAGCAGCGAGATGCGACGGACGTGGAAGGGCGATTCAGCCATGCGGAAATGCTAGCACGCGTGGCGCAGGTCGCTGTCGAGCGCCTGCAGGCGTTCCGGCGTGCCGACGTCGACCCAGCGGCCGGTGTGCAGTTCGCCGCTGACCTGGCCGGCGGCGATGGCTTCATCGAGCAGGGGCGCCAGCCTGGCGGGCGAGCCGCGCGCGATGTCGGCGAAAAATTCCGGACGATAGATGCCGATGCCGCTGAAGGTGTATGCCGTCCTAAGCGTTGAAACGGGACCGGCTTGTGCCGTCCCGTGGGCGCCGACTTTTCCCTCATGCAGTGTGAAGTCGCCACCGGGGTGATGGGCCGGATTGGCGACGAGCACCAGATGTGCGAGCTTGTCGCTGGCGAGCGCGGTGCGTGCGCGGGAAAAATCCCAGTCGCAGAAGATGTCGCCATTGACGACAAGGAAGGGATTTGCACCGAGCAGCGGGAGCGCATTGGCGATGCCGCCAGCGGTTTCGAGCGCGCCCTGCGGCTCGGCCGAGTAGCGGATGGCGACGTTCCAGGCGTCGCCCTCGCCGAGCAGGGCCTCGAGCTGGTCGCCAAGGTGAGCATGGTTGATGACGACGTCGTGAAAGCCGGCGCGCGCGAGCCGTTCGAGATGCCAGACGATCAGGGGTTTGCCGGCGACCGGGAGCAGAGGTTTGGGCGTGACGTCGGTGAGCGGGCGCATGCGTTCGCCCCGCCCCGCCGCGAGGATCATGCACTTCAAAACGTATACCCCACTTGCACCTGGCGATTTTCGAGCTTGTCGAGCAGGCGCAGCAGTGGTGTCAGTTCGCTGTAGCGCGCGCAGGCTTTACGCAGATACTGGGCAACCAGCGGCATGTTCGCCAGGTAGCCGTCCTTGCCGTCGCGATGGTACAGGCGCGCGAAGATGCCGAGTACTTTCACGTGCCGCTGCACGCCCATCCACTCGTAATCGCGGAAGAAATCGCTGAAATCGGCCCGCACCGGCAAACTCGCCTGACGCGCCCTTTCCCAGTAGCGCACCAGCCAGTCGAGCGTGCGCTCTTCGTCCCACTCGATGTAGGCATCCTTGAAGAGCGAAACGAGATCGTAGGTGACCGGGCCATACACGGCGTCCTGGAAGTCGATGACACCCGGAGCCCCCGGCTTGTTTCCGTCGACCATCAGGTTGCGCGAATGGTAGTCGCGGTGCACATACACACAGGGTTCGGCAAGATTGACGGCAAGGATCTTCTCGAATACCGCTTCGAGTGTGTTGCGCTGAGATGCGTCGAGAGGCTTTGCCGCATGCTTGTCGATATACCAGGCGGGGAACAGGTCGAGTTCGCGCTTCAGCAGGACGCGGTCGTAAGCGGGGAGGTTCCCTGGCTTGCTGGCCCGCTGGATATCGACCAGCGTGTCGATGGCTGCGCGATAGAGCCTGTCGGCGTCGGTACCCTCGTTCAGTGCGGACAGATAGGTGGTCGAGCCGAGATCGGACAACAGCAGGAAACCACGGTCAAGGTCCTGCGCCAATACCTCGGGCACATGGGTACCGGCAGCGTGGAACAGTTGCTGCACATGCAGCCAGGGGCGGACGTCTTCATGCGCAGGAGGGGCATCCATGACGATGCAAGTCCTGCCGTCCGGAAACGAGACGCGCAAGTAGCGGCGAAAACTGGCATCCGCGGAAGCTGGCGCCAAGGTAAATGCCTGGCCGGGAAACAGCGTCTCCAGCCAGCCCTGAATCTGCTCGATCCGCTCCACGCGAGGATTTCCAGTCGAATGTTAGAATCGCCAATTCTATCATTGGCTTAATTGCGCTTCGGGCCTTACCGCGGCGCTTCACGAACAAGAAAAGCGGCGAAGATGTCATTGGCATGGATCGGGCGAGGAATCGGAATCATCGGCGGCGCGTTGCTGGTCGGTATCCATTGCGCTGCTGCCGCAGACAATCTGCCGCCCCTGCGCGTCGATCCGGCCTTGCTCGGCGGCGCTCCGCAGAAACCCAAATCCAAATCGCCCGAGCCGGCTAAAACCGCTGCCGCGCCTCCCGTTCCCGCTCCGGCAACAAGCATCCCTGAAAGCGACAAAAGCGACCAGCCGCGCCGCCCCATCGCTGCCGCTCCGACGGCTGCGGACAACCTGTCGTCCCTGCGCGTCGATCCGGCCTTGCTCGGGGTTGCGCCGTCTGCCACTGTGTCCCCGACCCAGCCACCCGTGGTGGCCGAACAGCCCAAGCTGCCGCCGCTGTATTCCGCCCACGCCACGGCCGGCATGATCCCGCACCCGGCGACCACGCCATTCTCCGCGACCGACAAGAATGCGGCACCGACCCATGTCACGGCGCGCAAGATCGATGGCGTCAATGATTTCGAAGTGGTCGCGGACGGCGACGCCGTTCTCGAACGCGCGGGGGATGTTCTCAGCGCCGACCGCATCGTCTATCGCCAGCTCGAAGACGAAGTCGAGGCCGTCGGCAACGTCCGCCTGCGGTCTCCGGATACCGAGATCAGCGGCCCGCGCCTGCGCATGGTCATGGAAGCGGGCACCGGCGAGTTCGAGGCACCAGCCTACATGATCAGGCATCAGCCGCCGGCGGTTCCCGAGCCCGCGCTGACCCTGCTCGGCTTGCCGACGGTCACCGAAGGCGGCAGTGTTCTGGCGACGACGGGTAGGATGATCGCTCGGCCACCGGTGATCGGCAGCGGCAAGGCGGACACCCTCGAGTTTCGCGGCGAGGACCAGTACTTCCTGAGGAATGCGACTTACAGCACCTGCGCGCCCGGCCAGCGCGATTGGGAGATCTACGTCGATGAGCTCGATCTCGATTATGTCGGCGAGGAAGGCAAGGGCCGCAATGCCGTGGTGCGTTTCAAGGACGTGCCGTTCTTCTATCTGCCCTGGATGAACTTCTCGCTCAACAACCAGCGCAAGAGCGGCTTCCTGCCGCCGACGATCGGTTCGACCAGCAAGAGTGGCCTGGAGGTGACCGCGCCCTGGTACTGGAATATCGCGCCCAACATGGATGCGACGATCACCCCGCGCCTGATGACGCGCCGCGGCGTGCAGATCAATACCGAGCTGCGCTATCTGCTCGATACGCAGCCGAATCGTACCCAGCCCGGCATGCCCGACAAGGGACAGGTGCGTCTCGAGTATCTGCCCGGCGATAACGTGGCCGGGCGCGACCGCTATGGTTTTGCACTCCAGCACAACCAGACCATGGGGCAGGGGTTCGTCGCGAACCTCAACCTGAACGGTGTTTCCGACGACAACTACTTCAGCGATCTTTCCTCGCGCGTGTCGCAGGTTTCGCAGGGCAACCTGCTGCGGCAGGGTGCACTTTCCTATGCAGGTCCGTGGTACTCGGCACAGCTCAATTTACAGTCTTATCAGACACTGGGAGAGCTTAAATCGCCTTATCGCCGTCTACCGCAACTGACGGCCAACGCGTTTCGCTATGACCTGCCGCTCGGTCTCGCCTTGAACCTGAATGCCGAGTATGTCAACTTCGATCACCCGACCTATCTGCTCGGCAAGCGCACGACGCTCTACCCGCAGCTGTCATTGCCACTCGCAACCGCGGCGTTTTCGCTGACGCCGAAGATCGGCATCCATGCGACTCAATACGCGCTGGATCGGCTGGATCGGCCGGATCAGGAAGGCCGAAGCTGGACGGGCGTGCCGGCAAGCCAGAGCCGGGCACTGCCGATCTTCAGCGTCGATGGCGGCTTCGTGATGGAACGCAGCACCGACTGGTTCGGCAAGGCGTTGGTGCAGACGCTCGAACCCCGTGCCTACTACGTCAATATTCCCCGTCATGACCAGAGCAAGATCCCGGTCTTTGATACCGGGATTGCCGGCTTCAACTACGCGCAAATGTTCTCCGAGAACCGTTATGCCGGCGGCGATCGCATCGGCGATGCCAACGAGCTGACCCTGGCAGTCACCTCGCGCTTCCTCGATCCGGCCAGCGGCGCGGATCTGTTGCGTGCCGCGCTGGGCACCCGCTATTACTTCAGCGACCAGTATGTGACCCTGCCGGGAGAAACGGCGCGTACCGAGCGCTCCGCCGATATCCTGGCCACGCTCGCCGGACAGGTGTGGCCGCATATCTATGCCGACATCGGCTGGCAGTACAACCCGCGCGATGCGCGTACCGAGCGCCTGAACCTTGGCGGCCGCTACCGTCCCGAAGCGGGCAAGGTCATCAACGCCGGTTACCGCTACGCGCGCGATCTGCTCGGTCAGGTCGACATCTCGGCGCAACGGCCCCTGTTCGGCGGCTGGCACGGCGTCGGCCGCTACAACTATTCGACGAAAGAGCATCGCATCATCGAGATCATCGGCGGACTCGAATACGATGCCGGCTGCTGGGTCGGACGTTTCGTCGTCCAGCGCCTCGCAACGATTGCCGACCAGCCGACGACGGCGCTATTTTTCCAACTCGAACTCAACGATTTCTCGCGCATCGGGTCTAATCCCATGCAGCTCCTGCGCCGCAGCATCCCGGGCTATGGCGTCATCAACCAGCCCACCGCCGACCCGGTGTTCGCCGAAAACTGAATCCGACCATGAGACAACTAATCGTCATTGCCTTGCTTGCGCTGCTCTCCACATTCGCTGCGGCACAGTCGCGCCAGCCCATCGCCGTCGATCGGGTCGTCGCCGTCGTCAACGACGAAGCGATCACCCTCAACGAATTGCGCGACCGTCTCGCCACCGTCACGCGGCAGCTGCGCAGCCGGGGGACGCCGCTGCCTGCGCGGGAGGTGCTCGAGAAGCAACTGCTCGAACGGCTGATCGTCGATCGCCTGCAGATGCAATTTGCCCGCGAGAGCGGCATGCGCATCCCGGATGCCGAACTCGATGCCGCGCTGCGCCGGATCGCGGAGAACAACCGCCTGTCGCTGGCCGAATTCCGCGTCGCTCTCGAACGCGACGGCATCGCATGGAATCGCTTCCGCGAGGACATCCGCGAGGAAATGACGGTCGCCCGCCTGCGCGAGCGTGAAGTCGAAAGCCGCATCGTGGTTTCCGACGGCGAGATCGACAACTACCTCACGCATCCCGAGCAGGCGAACCAGACAGCGCTGGTTGCGTTGGGGCACATCATTGTGCGCGTCCCCGAGCAGGCCGATCCGGCCCGCTTGAACCAGCTGCGGGCGCGGGCCGAGGAGGCGCTGGCGCGGGTGCGTGCCGGCGAGGATTTCGGCAAGGTGGCGGCAAGCTATTCCGAGGCTCCCGATGCGCTGTCGGGCGGCATCATCGAGCCGCGCCCGGCGGATCGTCTGCCGACGTTGTATGCTGAGGCGGTCGCCAAGCTGCAACCCGGCGAAGCGAGCGAGATACTGCGCAGCCCCGCCGGCTTCCATATCGTCAAGCTGCTGGAACGCAAGGGCGGTGGCGTCAGCGGTGCCCTGATTCGGCAAACGCATGCACGCCACATCCTGATCAAGGTCAATGAGCTGGTATCGTCGGACGAGGCGCACCACAAGCTGGCCGGGCTCAAGGAGCGCCTCGACAACGGCGGCGACTTCGCCGAGCTGGCGCGGCTCTATTCCAACGATCTCTCGGCGGCGAAAGGCGGCGATCTGGGCTGGCTCTATCAGGGCGATACGGTGCCCGATTTCGAGCGCGCGATGGACGGGCTCAGGCTTGGGGAGGTCGGTCAGCCCGTGCGTTCGCCGTTCGGTTGGCATTTGATCCAGGTACTCGAGCGCAAGAACGCCGAACCCGGGGACGCAAGAAAACGGCTGCTCGCGCGCCAGGCCTTGCGCGAACGCAAGTCGGACGAGGCCTACGAGGACTGGCTGCGCCAACTGCGCGATCGTGCCTATGTCGAGTATCGACTTGAAGAGCGCTGACCTTCCCGTCATTGCCGTCACTTCCGGCGAGCCCGCGGGTATCGGCCCGGAGCTGTGCCTCGCGCTGGCCGAACGCAGATTCCCGGCGCGGCTGGTGGTCCTGGGTGACCGGCAACTGATCGAGGAACGCGCGCGACGCCTGGGCCGCAGCACCGCCGGCTTGGACATCCTGCACGTTCCGCTGCACACGCCAAGTCAGCCGGGCAAGCTGGATGTGCGCAACGCCGGCTATGTGCTTGCCTTGCTGGATCGCGCGCTGGCCGGTTGCGTGTCCGGGGAATATGCCGCGTTGGTGACTGGCCCGCTGCACAAGGGCATCATCAACGACGCCGGCGTTCCGTTCACCGGCCACACCGAATACCTCGCCGCGAAGACCCATACCCCGCGCGTCGTCATGATGCTCGCCGGCGCAGGGCTGCGCGTCGCGCTGGCGACGACGCACCTGCCGCTCAAGGATGTCTCCGCCGCGATCACGCCCACCGAGTTGGAAACCACGCTCCGCATCCTCCATGCCGACCTGCGCACGAAGTTCGGCATCGAGCGGCCGCGCATCCTGGTGGCCGGCCTCAACCCGCATGCCGGGGAGGGCGGTTACTTGGGCCGCGAGGAGATCGAGGTCATCGAACCTGTACTGGCGAAGCTGCGCGCCGAGGGGATGGAACTCATTGGCCCGCTGCCCGCCGATACGTTGTTCACGAAAAACGTGCTGGCCGGCTCGCACGCCCAGCTCGCCATGTATCACGACCAGGGGCTCGCCGTGCTCAAGTATGCCGCCTTCGACGCGGGCATCAACGTCACGCTCGGCCTGCCGATCATCCGCACTTCGGTCGATCACGGCACGGCTTTCGATCTGGCTGGCACGGGCAAGGCCTCGCCGACCAGCCTGTTCGCCGCGGTCGATGCCGCCATCGACATGGCACAACGCCGCAAGCAGTGAGAGATCACCAGGCCCGCAAGCGCTTCGGGCAAAACTTTCTGGTTTCGCCCGGCGTCATCCGCAAGATCGTCGAAGCGATCGCGCCACGCACCGGCGACACCGTCGTCGAGATCGGACCGGGCCTCGGCGCACTGACCGCACCGTTGCTGGAGCGGCTCGATCATCTGCATGTCGTCGAGATCGACCGCGACCTGATTGCGCGTTTGCGCGAGCGTTTTGCTCCGGAGCGCCTGACGATCCATGAAGGCGATGCGCTGCAGTTCGACTTCGGCCAACTCAAAGCGGCCGGCCCGCTCAAGATCGTCGGCAACCTGCCCTACAACATTTCCAGCCCGCTGCTGTTCCACCTTGCCGCAGTCGCGGACAAGGTCAGCGAGATGCACTTCATGCTGCAGAAGGAAGTCGTGGATCGCATGGTCGCCGCACCGGGTTCAGGCGAGTTCGGGCGGCTCTCGGTGATGCTGCAATACCGTT
>Ga0172375_10008015_pt1 | contig 14322 bp, 18 predicted proteins | sample LakKiv1m_FD_114537 | JGI IMG/M metagenome (GOLD analysis project Ga0172375, IMG submission 114537) | Freshwater microbial communities from Kabuno Bay, South-Kivu, Congo - kab_092012_11.1m | ecosystem: Environmental > Aquatic > Freshwater > Lake | place: Democratic Republic of the Congo... | reverse complement strand
GTAGTAAAATTCTTAGCAGCAAGATTATGAACACCCATTTCTTCTGCTACTCGGATTATTCCGGGAATAGCAGTATCATTTATTGCTAAAACATAAACTTCTTCTTCAGGTCTGAAAAATCCAAGCCTGCCAAGTGGGATTTTTCTTATAATATCCATTTTTCTATTGAATAAAATTGCTGCTTTTGTGCCGATTAATTCGTCAAGCGCTTTCTTTACTATTTCTTTTTCTTTTTCAGTCATCTTTTCAATTTTTTTTTCTTTTCTAACTGGAGCTTCTATTGCTTCTTCTCGGCTTTCAGCTTTTTCTATTCTTTCAGTTCTTGTGTCTCTTGAAAATCGTCTGCCTTTTCCTTCCATTTCAAAATATTCTTTTACAGTTAGTCGTCTTCTTAATGCTTGTAGAATTTCTTTTCCAGTTAATTCTTCAACTTCTTTTCCTTCTGGAGCTACTGCGATATAATTAACATTAGCATTCTCTGTAACATTTTTTATAATTAATTTTCCGCCCCTATCCCCATCTACAAAAAGAGTAACTATTTTTTCCGTAGATAATTCTTTTACTGATTCAGGAAGTTTAACTCCATTCATGCAGATTACATTATTAACTCCTTGTTTAATCATATTAACTACATCTGCTCTGCCTTCAACAATAATTAATTCTTTTCCAGAAATATCGCCGCAGGGTATATTCTCTGTGCCATAAGTTTTTAATTTAATAGCAACTCTTGAACTTTCGCCAAGCTCTCTGCCGATTTCTTTAAAATCCATTTCAGATGTTCCAGAAGCACTCATTCCACCTAAAAGCTGTTTTGCTCTTTCCATAATGAAATCTCTTTTGCTTCCTCTAACGTCATCAATTTTTTCAATTTTAATCTTAGTTTCACTTGGTCCTATTTTTTCAATAGTCTCAATAGCTGCTGCAATAAGAGAAGTCTCATTTTTATCCATAGCTGAAGGAATCTCAATTTCCCCTATTGTTCTTCCGTCTTCTAAGTTAAGTTCAACTTCAATTCTTCCTATTTTTCCTTGTTTCTGCAATTCACGCATTTCAAGCTCATCTCCAAGCAAACCTTCGGTTTGCCCGAACACAGCTCCGATTACGTCAGGCTTTTCTATGGCGCCTTCTGCCTCGAATTTTGCGTATATTATGTATTTTATTGATGTTGGTGCTATTTTAGCCATTTTCAATCTCCAGCAGGAGTTGAAAAGTCAGAAGTTTCTGGAACTCCGCGAAAAACAATGTTTTTCGGGGCCCTAAAAATCGGTTGATTTTTCTGGTCTGAGTGTCAAAAACTTTTCTCCTCGAACCCGAAGGGAATTTAGAGTTTTTGACTTTTCTTCTCTTGCTTTAATTTTAAAGTATTTTAGAAAGAAACTATGTTGTTATTACTTTTCGTTATCTCTATTCTCTATATAATCGGTTATTAACCATAAACCCCTAATAATAAAGGTTTTTGATGAACGTGATTGTGATAAAGTGATTAGGTTATAATCTCTTTCTATACTTATATACTGGAGTATAATGGTTGGTTTATAAAGCTTTCCAAAATCTCATTTTGGAACAGCACTAAAAATCTTAGAGATTTTTTAAGCTTTTGGATTTTTAGTTAAAATAGAAGAAAAATTAAGGCAATACGCCTGTTCCAAGTGAAGGAGTAGTTGTGCCGTCTTCTGCTGTGTAATATTCAACTGATTCAAAGCCAAACATATTTGCGATTATATTAGAAGGGAATCTTTTAACTGCGGTATTAAATGTCTGAACAGAAGTGATATATCTGCCTCTCGCTGTTGTTATTCTATTTTGTGTTCCAGAAAGCTCATCTGTTAAAGCTACATATTGTGTATTTGCCTTAAAATCTGGATAACTTTCAGAAACAGCATTAACAAAAGCAGTTAATCCAGTATTCATCTGTTGTCCTGCAGTGTCTTTAGCAAGGTCTGTTGCAGCAGTTTGCCATGCAGTTCTTGCAGCAACAACATCTTTAACGAACTTAGTTTCAGTTCCTACTGCACTTGAAATTGTGCTTACTAAATTAGGGATTAAATCAGATTGTCTTTGGTATTGATTTTCAACTTCACTCCATTTAGAGCTAACATCTTGTCGCATTGTTACAAAATTATTGTATGCTCCAATAACCCAAAAAACTAAAAGAACTGCAACAATCGCAACTCCAATCCAAACTTTTGTTGATGTTTTAAGTTTTCCCATTTTATAATTAATCATATTTACTTTACTTTATAAATCTTACCTGCTTGCGCCTCCGCCTCCAAAACTGCCTCCGCCAAATCCTCCACCAAAACCACCAGAACTTCCGCCGCTAAAACCGCTGCCAATAAAACCATGATTTCCAACTCCAGAAACTCCGCCAATAATCGCCCGTAAAATTATAGTCAGGATTAAAAGAACTATTAATAGAAGATTAAAACCCGCAATAAATATGACTGCAAAAATAACAAATGTAGCAATATCTAAAAATGTAGCAATAGGATTTTTCTTAATCCCTATTTTTTTTGACTTTGTTTTTAATTCCCGTTTCTTTTTAGAAAATTTAAGAATAAAAACAATCGCTATAAAAAGGATTATAGCAAGAATAATATAACCAAAAGAACTCGAAGAACTTCCTCCTGCTTGTCCGGAAATAACTTCTGCTTTATTTTCTTCAATAATCTGAGCCATTTGTCCTGTAAAAGCAATTATTCCAGCTACAGTTTTATTTTCATCCCGCATTGGGACATAATAATTATCCAAATATCTTCCAATCTTAGAATCAGGTAATATTCCCTCTAATCCATAGCCTGTTTCGACATCAAGTTTATTCTGTGCTTTGCAATATAATATAAGCAAGCCATTGTCTTTATCGGCTTTTCCGATTTTCCAGGTAGATGCTAATTCAACTGCAAATCCTTTAAAATCATCACCACAATCAAGCATAGTAACAACTGCAATTTCAGCAGTAGTGTTCATATCTATTTCAGATAATAAATTTCTTAAATCTAAAGTCTCGCCTGCGCTAAGCATTCCAGCAAAATCATTAACATACTTATCTTTGTAAGCAGGAATTTCAACAGCAACAACAACAGAAATAGTTGTTAAGAGCAATAATAGAATCAAAAATGCGCCTTTTTTCATGCTTTTTATTATAAAGCCTAATTTATATATCTAATGTCAGAAACGAAAATATTTAAAAAGAGGGTTTATCTATCTTTATTAAGATGGTTGATAAAAAAATTGGCGTTTTAATTATTGCATTGCTGGTTTCACTATCTTTTATCTCTTTAATTTCTGCAGAAGGCTTGGAAATTCAGAAAGAAATCGTTTCTTCATTGGCAATTCCAGAATTAAATCTTCCAGCAATTTTTAATCTTCATATTACAAATACAAATCAAACAGATATTTTCAGATTTTATTCTTTAGTGGGCGTAGATTTAGAGCCAACAGAAAATATAACACTTTCTGGCGGAGAAACTACAATAATTCAATTAAAAGCTTATCCGAGATTTCCGGTGCAAATCTCGCCAAATTATTACAGTTTTGAATATAAAATAAAAGGAGTATATACTCCAATCCAAACAGACAAAATTGCAATGACTATTGTTAAACTAAAAGACGCTTTCGATTTAAAATTTGATAATGTTAATCCTGATTCAGAAACTGCAATATTAAACTTCAAGAATCTCGGTGGTCATGCTTTTGAAAAGGTTAATTTAGACTTATCTTCAGCATTCTTTACAAACTCTCAAGAATTTGCATTAGCTGCTAACGAAGTTAAAAGAATAGAGATAGCTATTGACCGAGATAAAATGTCAAAGCTTTTAGCAGGCCAATATGTTGTTGATGCAAAATTAGTAGTTAATAGCGTAGATGCAACAACAAATACAATACTTACTTTTGATGAAGTTCCAGGCATAACTACAATAGAACTAAAAAAAGGTATAATGCTTTCAAGATTAGAAATTGAAAAGAAAAATGACGGAAATGTTAAAACTGAAGTAACAACGGTTATAACAAGAAATCTTTTCTCTGCATTATTCACAAGTTTTACTATAGAACCGGACAGAAGAGATATATCTAAATTTCATGCTAATTATGTTTTCTCTAGAGCGCTATCGCCAGGAGATAGTTTAAGAGTTGTAGCCACAACAAATTGGTGGGTATTCTTGGGCGCATTATTAATTATTATAATCATTTGGTATGTAATTGATGAATACATCAGAAATAAAATAGTTCTAAAGAAAAGAGTTTCACTTGTTAAAACAAAGGGTGGAGAATTTGCCCTAAAGGTAAGTATATTGGTGCGGGCAAGAGACTTTGTTGAAAAGATAAGAATTATTGATAGATTACCTCCGATGGTTAAGGTATTTGAAAAAGATGGTTTAACAAGCTCGCCTTACAAATTAGATGAAAGAAATAGAAGATTAGAATGGAATATTCAGGCTCTATCTGCCGGCGAAGAAAGAACATTAAGCTATATCATTTACTCAAAGATAGGCGTAGTTGGAAAATATGAGCTTCCTTCAACAGAAGCTATTTATGAATATAAAGGCAGAATTAAAGAAACTGATTCAAACCACGCTTTCTTGCTTAACGAGACGAAGAAACTCGAACCTCTTAAGAATAAGTTTTAATAAATCTTGATTTGATTCAAACAAATCTTTAAATACCTTCTAAAATTGTTTAATTTATCTAATTTCCCGGCTTAACTCAGCGGTAGAGTAGAAGGCTGTAGACCTTTTTGCCCCCGGTTCGAATCCGGGAGCCGGGATTTCAACTCAGTTCAAAAAGTAGGGTTTATAAAACCTGAATATTTATGGATTCGATGAAGATTGAATATCCAAGATATAAATCGGGCGAGATACCAGCGATAGAGAAAACTTTATCGAGAGCAGAAAAAGATAAGCTAGACGAATTCTGTAAAAAATGCAGCATAACTGCTGGTCAGAAAAAAGTGGATAAAATAAGAAAGCTTCTTTTACAATTGAGAGATGTTACTGAAACTTCTTTGCTAAGTCAGACAAAACAAAGCTTAGATTCTTTTCTTGTTGTCTTGAATAAGTGCGATAAAAGTTATTGGACAAAAGACGAATTAAAAATTTACATAAAACAATTTGTTCTTTGGAATTATAAGAATGCAGAGATGGTTGAGAATTTTAAGATGCAGGCTAAGAAGGGTTTGAATCCGCAGAAAATAACTGAAAGCAATTTGCTAACAGAAGAAGATGTTGAGAAAATGCTAAGATATGCTCAAAGCTTCAAAGAGAAAGCTTATTTGCTTTTGGCTTTTCAGACAGGCGCAAGACCTCAAGAATTATTAAATCTAAGATGGAAGGATGTAAAATTCAGTTAAAATGGAATATGCAGATATAACTTTATTTTCAAATAAAACAAAACAAAGCAGAACTTTTCCTGTTGTAAAATAAACAAGAGAAGTTTTATGGGAATGGAAGCAGCATTTTGTTTATCCTGATGTTAAGTTAAATGATTTTGTTTTTCCTGGCAGAACTAGAGAGAAACCTATGACTAGTGCTGGCTTAAACAAAATGTTAAGAAGAATGGCAAAAGCAGCAGGCCTCGATAAGGATGTTTGGACTTACTTAATCCGACACACCAGAGCCACCCGACTTTATGAAGAACTGCCGCAGCAAATTGTAGAAAAGCTTCTTGGTCATAAGAATCAAGCTCAAATATATGCGCATATAAGCATGAAAAAAGCCAGGGATGAAATGCTAAATAAAATTTACAAGATTGAGGAACTGCCTCAAGCAGAAAGACAGAAATTAGAAAAAGAAATGGAAAAAATGCGAAAGCAAGTATCAGTTATGCAGAATCAATTTGCAAAGTTCATGGAAGATGTAAGGCAAGGCAGAGTAACAACAGATGAAGGCATATTGGCAATAGAGCCTCGCGAGCCCGATTATCTCGGCATAAAATATCCCCCAGAACAGAAGAACCAGGGCATAGCCTTTCGAAAAAAGAAACGGTGAATTGTTTAATAAAATTATAACTCTGAAATAACGTAAATATGCCCTATACTTAATTTAACTTTGTTTAATCTTGTTTAATTATTATTGAATGAGGCTGGAGCGAATCGAACAAACTTTAACAATAATAAACAAACTTACTTCTTGCCTAAACTCCATAAAGTTTCAAAGTTAAACCTTTCTTTCTCAGCAAGTTCTTTGCTTTTTATTAAGGTGCAATAGGGCTCACCTTTCATCATAAAATATCCTACATAATGTTCTGTGAATATTATATAAACGCTTAATTTAGCCATCTCTTTATTTGTTCTTACTTCTGTAAGTTTTTTCCATTCTGGAGGGGAGCGGTGTTCAATATCGCCCATGGAATCAGATATAGCTTTCATCTTAATCTTTTTATTTAAACGGGTTTTTCTCCAATATAATGATTGATATTGAATGACTTGTTCAGATATACTAACATTTCCATAGCCAAAAACTTCTTTTTTCTTTTCAGCGTCATTCAATAAAGCAGTCATGCAAGAAGCTACGCCTTTCTTTCCTTCATATAAAGATATCTCTGGCTTATCTTCTACAGCTTTTTCTTGTTGTTTAAGTTGAGGAAGGATTGCCTTAACCTTATGCTTCTTTTCTTCAAGCAAGCCAATTATTTGTTCTGGTTTTATCGATTTAAAATACCGTACTCTATTTTTATCATAGACGCTACAAAAGCCCTTTTCTTGAAGATTTTTGAGAAGAACATAGGTGGTAATTCTATTTAACTGTGCTATTTGGCTTATTCTTGAAGCAGTTTCTTCTCCTAACTTAAGCAGTGCTAAATAAACTTCTGCTTCTTTGTCACTTAAGCCCAGATCCTGAAGTATATCTTTAATTTGCTCCATAGATTCTAGAAGATTTTACACTTTATAATTCTTTCTATTTGTAGTAAATTATTAACAACAAAAGTATAAAAAACAACTTGTTACTATTGATAGTAAGTAAAAACTAAGGAAAACATGGAAGACAAAATTTACATATTAGATGGAAGCAAAAGATTGCATATAGAGAATACTCTCGGAGTGCTTAGAGAAATAGAGGCGATTAGAGGAAGACCTCAAAGCATCTTTAAGTCCTTTGATAGAGAATTTCTTAGTGGATACCTGGCAAGAAGCATGAATCGCTCAAGAAACCAAATAGAAATTGAAGAGCTTATGGCTCAACTAAGTATAAACGAACATCTTCATAGAGATAATTCTGATAGGTTAAAAGTAATTCTTTTTGATCAAGATATGTATTCTTCAAGACAAAATACAAATTTCGGATTCGGAGTAACATTTCCCTATGATAATTTAAATAAATATGTTCTTATCTCAACTGCAAGACTTCAAGATGAAACTCATGCAAAACATGTTCTTGCGCATGAAATAGGGCATGCTTTTGGTGCGCCAAGCAATTCTCGAGCAGATGCTTATGAGTCCCTTGGAATGCATTGCGGAAACAGAAACTGCACAATGCATCAAGAATTAAATGGAGAAAGCTCTTATCATCAGGCATTAAGAATAGCCCAAGCTGGAAAAAGATATTGCAATATTTGCGAAGAAGATATTAGAAACACTGAAAGGAGGGTTAGATAAAATGAAAGAACAAGAATATTATGGTGTAAGCATGCCTTGGCTTAGAAAATACATTAACCTAGGGGGCTTTAATTCTAGGTTAAGCAGAGTTTATGCAGGGACTTTAAATGTAGATTTGCCTAAAGAAATATTAAGTCAGCTAGAGCCATTTAGCATACTTAGGGGACTTGGAGGAGTTCACTACTATAAATCTCGTAACGAGCATATTAATCCTCACTGGAGACCCTTAGATTCATTTGGACCTTTTGTTGAAGAACCTGCCCCAGATTGGGATGAACACATGGTTTTAGAAAAATTATTTGGAAGAAACTGCGCAAATAACCTTCATGGAGAAGTACCGCAAGAAAGCAGAGACAGATTAATGAGCTCATTTCTAGCCCCTTACAAAGAAGTTCCAATAACAATCTATTATGATGAGCGAAAAGATCCTAAAAATAAAGTTTATATGCAAGGAATCATGAAGTATCTTGAGGAAAGAAGATGACTTATCAAAGTAATTCAGGTTACACGGCAAATAGTGGAAATAGCAGAGTCGGCGCTAGTTATGGAAAGGGTGGAAAATCTCCCCCGCCAAAGCCCTACGATTTTTCAGGAGCAATGAAAAATCTTTTAAGTTACAGGCCTAAAATAGACTCTAAAAAATATGGCATGGAAAATTTTGGCAGAGAGCCTCTGAGTTATAGTGGAAGAAAATTAAATTCTCCCTTAGAGTTAGATTTAAGAACTGAATGCCCCTTTTGTAAACAGCGCAGACCATATGCTGCATAAAAAGAGGACGACATGAATAAAGCAGAAAAATTAACTAAACAGGTTTATTCAAAGATGGTTGAAAGAGAATGGATGAGAGTAGTAAAGGATCCCTTTCATTTGTTAGAGTTTAATACTACTATGAGATTTTTAAAAAAATACCTCCCAAAAAAGGGATTAATTTTGGACGCTGGTGGCGGACCTGGAAGATATACGATTGAACTTGCTAAAATGGGCTATAATGTTGTTCTTTTAGATTTAGTAAAAGAAAATCTCGAGTTAGCAAAAAAACAAATTAAAAAAGCTAAGGTAGGCAATAAAGTAAGAGATATTACTGAGGGAAATATTGTTGACTTATCAAGATTTAAAGATAATAGCTTTGATGCTGTTATCTGTTTAGGCGGACCATTATCGCATGTAGACCCAAAATCCAACAGAGAAAAGGCAATAAAAGAACTAATCAGAGTTGCAAAGAAAAATGCGCCAATATTTATTTCTGTTATGAGTCGATATGGAAATCTGACACAATTTCCTAGAAGATGGCCTGATGAAATAAAACCCAAAAAACATTTTGAAGCTTATGTTTTAAAAGGAGATGATTATTTGTGGATAGGAAAACATTTTTGTCATTATTTTGTAAGAGATGAACTAGAAGAACTTTTTAAAAAACAGAAAAATATTCATATTTTAGGAATGGTTGGATTAGAGGGTGCTGGTTCTTCCGATATAGAATCTCTTAATCTACTTCATAAAAAGCACCCTCAAGCTTGGAGAAATTGGGTAGATATTCATAATAAGATTTGCACAATTCCGACAATTGTTGATATAAGCCAGCACATGATGATAATCGGGAGGAAAGCATGATAAAACCAAACAAACTAAACAAAGGAGATACTATTGCAGTATTATCTCCATCCAAGGGACTTCCATCAAAATATCCCCATATTTTTGATAATGGAATAAAAAATATTAAAGAAAAATTTGGATTAAAAATTAAAGAATTTCCTACTGCTAAGATGGACTTAAATAAACTTTATGAACATCCAGAATTACGAGCAAAAGATATAAATGATGCTTTTGCGGATAAAGAAATAAAAGCAATTATCGCTTCAATTGGAGGAGACGATTCTATAAGAATTCTAAAGTATATTGATAAAAATATAATTAGGAATAATCCTAAAATATTTATGGGCTATTCAGACACAACCACATTGAATACTTTTTTTAACCAATTAGGATTAGTAACATTTAATGGTCCATCGATAATGGCTGGTTTTTCTCAAATGAATAATTTTCCAGAATCAGAAAAACATGTTAAAGACATTTTATTTAACAATTCTTCGGGGTATGAATACAAGCCCTATTCGGTTTGGTCTAATAATTATAAAGACTGGTCAAAAAAAGAGAATGTCGGGCAAGTTAATGAAATTAAGAAAAATAATGGTTGGCATTGGATTCAAGGAAAGTCTACTATTAGGGGAACTTTATTTGGAGGCTGCATAGAGGTTATTTGCCATTCTTTGTAATGTGCTATAAAAAATTGCAATCCTTTTTCGATATATTCTATTTGAGAAGGATATTTCCAGTCATCTTTAGTTGGAAAATTAATTATCCAAGGTTTAGATTTCTTCCATAAATTTAACTTGCCTATTTTTATTTTATTTTCTGCACAATTTTTCTTATAATCTTCAAACATATCGGGATACCTATATTTGAATTCTAATGCTAAACCTTTGCCCATAAAACCCTTGCAGTTTACAGGGTTTACAATTACTTGACAATTTGAATCAAAAATACTCCCCTTTATTTCTTTAATTTGGGCCATTAATTCTAATGGGTGTACGCATATATAATACTTTTCGTTTCGTCTTTCCAACTACACACATCCCACCAAAACTCATAAAAACCCCAAAACATATTATAAATAATAAAAAGAATAATAATAATAACCATAACAATAAGAGGTGAATTATGAAAAATTTATCAAAACTAATAATCTATATCTTTGCTGCCTTGGGAATTATTATCTGCATATCTTTTGCAGTATATCTCCTTAGTACAAATGAACAAACATGGAACGAGAAAGTAGAGAGGGTTATTGATGGAGATACTTTTCAAACAAGCGAAGGTGAAACAATAAGAATGCTTTGTGTGAATACTCCTGAAGTAAATGAAACAGGATACGAAGAAGCGAGTGAATTTCTTTCTGAACTTATACTTGATAAAGAGGTAAGGCTTGAAAATCCTCAAGATTTCGGATTTTCTGAAAAAGATATTTATGGAAGAACTCTTGCTTTTGTGTACTTGGATGATGTTCTTATCAATAAGGCGATTGTTCTAGCAAATCATAGCCAGATCTATGATTTCAATAATACTGCTGATATTTGCAGGAAAGTTTTTGAGATGGAATGATGCCTCTATTCTCTTAAATAACAAAATCCAAAACCTTAATGCCCAAACCCCTTCCGGCATCTTCTAACTTTTCGACGATTTCTAATTATTTATAAAGTTGAATAACTCTCAATTAATATGGAATATTTAAAAGAGATAAAAGAAAAAATAGATAAATTTATTCAAAAAGGGCTGGAATATGGAAAGCCCCTAGATTATCTCTTAAAAAGAAATGGAGTTTCTGATAAATCTGAATTCGAATTAGATATTAAAAATTTAGAAAAATTGGTTAAAATTGTAAAACAAGAATATTCGGGGGAGTTGAGGTACCTTCTTTATTTTGTCTATAGTGGCAAAAAGGGACGAGCTTATATTATTACTTTTAGAGATAAATTAAGATTGGTTACTATATTTCCTTTGGGAAAGAAGACCTTAAAAAAATACAAAAAAGCAAGGTTTAAATAATGGTAGAACTTATTTTAAATATGGAAAAATTTGTAGTTGATTATGACTCTATAGATGATGTTCTTACTATTTATGATTCAGAAAAACAAGTTCAAGAAACAATAGAATTTGCTGAATTTATAAATTTAGATTTGGATAACTCTGAAAATGTAGTGGGAATAGAGATTTTTGAAGCTAGTAAGTTCTTGTCTAACTGCAATCCTCAAATTACTTTTCAATTTTTAAAGAACTTAAAATCTGCTAGATTAGAATATAAAGAACATCGAAATGTATGGTTTATGGTGGTTGTCTTAACTAATAATCAAAACATAGTAATAAGGCAAAGTATGCCTCCAATTATGAAATCATCATATCTTAGCCCGCTTCTAGTTAAGAATTAATTTTTACTTCTTGATAGGACCAATGTTTTTCTCTTCCGATAATAATATGATCTAAAACTTTTATTCCAACCATTTTGCCTGAATCGATTATCTTTTCAGTAATTTCTAAATCCTCCCCACTGGGCTCAGGATTCCCACTCGGATGATTATGAATAAGAATAATCTTTGCAGCGCTGTTTCTGATTGCCGGCTTGAAAACTTCTCTGGGATCGATTATTGCTGCATCCAAGACTCCCTTAGAGATTTCTTGCTCTGCAATTATGTTGTTTTGATTGTTAAGCATCAAAACGATAAAATGTTCTTGTTTTTCGTTCTTGAGCCTTTCGTGGAAAAGATGAAAAACATCTTCTGCGCATGAAATTTTCTTTATTGGCTTTTGTGCTTGCGAGATTCTTTTTTGAATTTCTGCTATTGTAAGAATTTGCATTGCTTTGCTGGGTCCTATGCCTTTTATCTTGCTTAATTCTTTTAACGAACATTCAAATAATTTATCTAATCCATATTCTGCTATTAATCTATTGGACATGTCGATAACATTCTCTCCTTTTGTTCCTGTCCTCAAAAGTATCGCAAAAAGTTCGCTGTCGCTTAGGGCTTGTGGACCTGATTTAAGAAAACGTTCTCTTGGACGATTTTGTGATGGGAGATCTTTGATGCGCATGAAAATCAAAGGGTACGGTGTTATTTAGGGTTTTCTACTCTTTACGAAAACCCTAAAAAGGCTGAAAAACTATTTCTGTAATGAATAAATCACTTGTTTTAATTCTCGGATTGATTATTACATTAAGCTCTATTTCTGCATGCCAATACACAATAAATAATCCTTTCGAAAAAGGCGTTTTAGGATTTTATGAAGATAATATTAAATTAGAATATAATGCCTTGGAAGCTAAAGAATTTGCAGATGGGGCAAGAAGTGGCTTCTTTGGCACCTGCACTTACCCGAATTTTAAAGTTTATAATAATTATACTTCAGAAGTAAATGTTACAATTAAATATAATTTTAAAGGTCAACAATTTACTCAAGACAGCGTAATTGCTTCTAAAGGATATGTTTTGGTTCAAAATAGTGCATGCGGCGAAAGTGGACTAGACTCTTCTTCTGTATCCTATGAGATTCATACGCCCATAAATCTAAAATGGGAAACAAGATTAATTGAATTTGATAATATTACTTGTAAAATTTGTCCTGATGGAAGAGAATGCTTGGATGATGGCGCTTCTTGTAATTCGAATGACGATTGTGGCTCTTTAATTTGTAATATTAATAAAATATGCGGTAAAATGGGGAGTATTTTTTTAGTTCCTTGCTTAGATGGTACTTTAAATTGTAATAATCAAAGTTGCTTAGTCCCTGCGGTAAAAAATAACGAGCAAGCTTACTCTTGCAGTTGGGAATGTGGATCTGGAATGATTGCTTGTAATGGAGTTTGCAGAAAAATTAATGCTAAAAATTTAAGTGAAGAATATCATTGTAAGGAAGAATGTATCTCTCAAGCAGGAGATGGAAAAATTTGTGTTAAAAATGAAGAACAACTAATAACAGAAGCAGATGCTAGAAGAAAAGGTTGGATCATATTTTTAGCAGTTTCAAGCATAATCGCTGCATTTCTTATTTGGTATTTTGCTTTTCATAAAAGAGGCCAGGCCCTAAGGGATAAGGAAAAAGCAGAGGAAGAAAGAGATAAAGCAAAAAAAGAAAATGAAGATATTAAAAAGGATCTAGAGGTTCTAAAAAAAGATAAAGATAAAATTAAAAAAGATATTGAAAAGGCAACTAAAAAATCTGAAGCAAAAATAAAAGAAATAAATGAACGCGAGACACTGGAAATTAAAGAATTACAAGAAAAAAAGAAAAATGCTACATCTGAAGCTAAAAGAGTAATTGATGAAGAGATAAGCAGAATAAGACTAGATAAAGCTCAAGATATTGAAAAAGCGAAAAATGAGCGAGATAGTGAGTTGGAAAAATATAAACTGGAATTAGAGGATCTCAAGAGTAGAGAGAAAGATATAGGCATTGCTAAAAAATCTATGAATGATCCTCTTCCAAATCCTCAGGGTTATAAAGTTACCATTAATGATGAAGGTTATCAGATCTGTGGGTGGGGTGAAAAGAAACTCTTTCATATTTGGTGGTATGAAAAGAATTCTGAAGATAAGGTTGATTCAAAATTGTTCGAGGTACACCATATTGATGGAGATAAAAGAAATAATGACTACTCTAACCTTATAAAAATTGAAAAATCTATTCATTATAGTATCCATCGTTTTAATAGGCCTTGGTTGAGTCGTGAAAAAGGGATAGAACTCTTGAAGAAGTATGGCGTAGAGCTACCGGATAGAATAAAATAGTCCCCCGTCCCTTCTTCCGCAACCCATAAAAACATCATCAACTTATAAAAACCAATATGGACTCGGATTTTGATGAACTCACTGAAGATATTGAAGACCTAGAAGATGAAACCGATGAAGAAACAGAACTGCGAGATGCTGAGAGAGAAGAACTAGGCAAAAAAATACTTGGAAAGGCTGAAGAATGAGGAAATCCCTAGTAAAATTAACCAACTAGAAATCCTGGGAGCCGGGACTCATTTTCTCGTCGACGGTGTTTTTTATAAATTACCGGGATCGAACTGAAAAGATCAAAAAAACAATGGGGCACCGCACCTTAAAAGGTGCGGTTTGTAAAGCCCCTTGTTTTTTGGATGATCCAAAATTGAAAATCCTAAAGCTACTACCACATTC
>Ga0172375_10008014_pt1 | contig 14323 bp, 10 predicted proteins | sample LakKiv1m_FD_114537 | JGI IMG/M metagenome (GOLD analysis project Ga0172375, IMG submission 114537) | Freshwater microbial communities from Kabuno Bay, South-Kivu, Congo - kab_092012_11.1m | ecosystem: Environmental > Aquatic > Freshwater > Lake | place: Democratic Republic of the Congo... | reverse complement strand
CGTAAGCTCTGATTTCAAATGACAAAACAGGGGGACTGTTAATGAAAACGCGCATACTTCTAGCCGACGATCACACAATTTTCAGACAGGGTGTTAGAAAAATGCTCGAAGAAGAGCCTGATTTTGAAATTGTTGCAGAAGCCGAGAACGGGCGCAGAGCTTTAAGAATAATTAACGAGCAGCATATTGATGTCGTTGTTATGGATATCAGCATGCCTGATCTCAATGGCACTGAAGCTACCAGACAGATTATGCATGATTCGCCCGACACCAAAGTCGTGGCTCTTTCGATGCATGAAGATCACAACTATGTTTCGCAGATGCTCCAGGCCGGTGCGACCGCCTATCTGATAAAAGGAGCCGATATAAGCGATCTGGTGCGGGCCATTCGCTCTGTCCTTAAGGGTCATGCATTTCTCAGTCCGCAGATTGCCGGTTATGTTGTCGATACGTATTCCGGTAAAATTAAAAATGCTTCTACTGTACTGGCGGAGCTCTCGGGCAGAGAGCGGGAAATAGTCCAGTTGATAGCTGAAGGCAAGTCGTCCAAGGAGATTGCAATCGACCTGTACATCAGCGCCGGGACAGTCGAAAAGCACCGTAAAAACATCATGGAAAAGCTAAATATTCACAGTATTGCAGAGCTTACACGTTATGCCATAAAAAATGGCCTGAGTTCTCTCTGAGGTCTGAAACAGTCGATTCTGGAACTTCAGAAGCAGCGGCTATACCCATTTTTATTGCTGTAATTACCCATTTTCACTGATTTACAATAAAGACATTCTGTTTTAAATTGGCCATCATGGGAAAGAGCAGTATTGGTCTTTCCTGTGTCGGGAGTTTTTCACAACAAAATATAATGCATACGAAAGGTGTTGCGGTGATACCCGTAAAAAACGAGTATTCCATTGGGGAAGTGGCTCAGATTCTGGGAATGAAGGTTTTCGAACTCCAGAAACTCTGCTCAGAAGGCGGCATAAAAGCCACTCTCAACAAGCTTACAATGACCTGGAAGATCTGCCAGGAAGATTTAATGTCTTTTATGGAAAGCAACGGCTGGAATACGTCTGTTTTCTCCAGGGTTGATGTTCCTACAGGAAAAAGCCTGTCCGTGCTGATTGTGGATGATGACCCGTTAGTTGTGAGCTTCATTAGAAAAGCCATATTAAAGCTGCTCGAAGGAGTTCATGTTGAATCTACCGACAACAGTTATTCTGCATTGAGCACTCTTCTTCAGAACACTCCGGATCTTCTTATACTGGATGCAATGCTTCCAGGGATGAACGGTCCGCAATTGCTGAGGGAGATAAGAAACAATGAATACATAGCTTTCATTAAGATACTAGCCATATCCGGTTACCCCGAATCTTTGCAGGAAATGAGAGATTTTGGCGTAGATGACTCATTGGCCAAACCCTTTAAGGCTCAGGAGCTTATCGAGAAAGTTGGATTCCTTTTGAATCTGAAGTCAGGAGAAACAGGAAGGCCGGTTGTGACTCATTGATTCGAAAGCAGTTATTGATTTCAGCGTTTTACTTGCGAGGAGGGAACCATGGGCAACGAAACGCAACTGAAAAATAAAGATGAAAAAGTCATGAACATCAGCCCCGAAATGGAACTGGGTCAGAAACTCTGTGGAAAATACATGACCTTCAAGCTGGCAGGCGAAGAATACGGGCTGCAGATCCTGAAGGTGAAAGAACTCATCGGTCTTATGCAGATTACCAAAGTGCCTAGAACCGAGAGCTTTATCAAGGGAATTATCAATCTCAGCGGGAGGGTTATTCCCGTAATGGATCTGAGACTTAAGTTCGATATGGAAGAAATCAGAGCCACCGATCAGACTGTAATTATTGTTGTTCAGATAATGGCGCAGGAACGCGAGATAACAATGGGCGTTATTGTCGATGAGGTTATGGAAGTTCTTGATATAACATCAGATAAAATAGAACCGACACCGCATTTCGGAGCAGGTGCAGTAAATGCTGATTTCATTATGGGTGTCGGCAAATCCACTTCAAATATAATTTTTCTGCTGGATATAAATAAAATTTTATCCAGAGAAGAAGTGAATCAGGTCGCATCTACATACGAATCTGTAAACTCATGAATTTAATGAATTAATTCAGGCGTTTATTTAATCGATGTATTTAAATGAAAGGAACTTATTATGGGATTTCTGAACAGCGGTAGAAACGAAAAAGTAATGTGTACAATTCCGGTGCCGGCTTTTGCGGTTGACGTAAATTCGCTGGTTACGTACTGGAATGAGTCGATGGAAGAGCTTACCGGCCATTCGGCGCGTAATGTCATAGGTAAAAAAACTGAGAAGTTCCTGGATATGAGAGGAAAAAATCCTGTAGACGAAGCGCTGCGCTTTGATCGGCAGGTTGAGCTGAAAGATTACGTCATGGAGACAGGCGCATCTCAAGGAATGTTCAAAGCCAATTTCAACGCCCGGCCATTGCGCGATTCAAGAAACAACACCATAGGAGCCATCGCCACTATAGTTAAATCCGAATGCAACCGCGAAGGTCTGAAAGCAATAGAGAATTTGAGCAACATCCCAACTCCGATAATGGAAATAGACAAGGATTTCAGCATTGTATACATGAATCCAGCCGGAGCTTCTCTGGTAGGTCTGACCCCCGAGACTGTAAAGGGGCGCAAATGCTACGATCTTTTCAAAACGCCACACTGCGGGACAAATGAGTGTCGCTGTAAAAGATCCATGCAGTCCGGAAAAACGGAAAGCGGCGAAACCATTGCCGATCCAAACGGACTGAATATTCCCATCAGTTACACCGGAACTCCTGTGAGGGATGAAAAAGGCATGGTCGTTGGTGCTCTGGAATATGTCGTAGATATAACTCAAACGAAAAAGGCAATGGACGACGCACAGCTTAAGGTGGATCTCCTCAATGCCATCCCAACGCCGGTTATGGCGATTGATAATGAATATACCATATGGTACATGAACCCTGCCGGAGCCGCTGTCGGCGGCAGAAAACCTGAAGAAGTCAAGGGCATGAAATGCTACGACTTCTTCAAAACCACACATTGCAATACCGGCGAATGCCGTTGCCGTCAGGCTATGGAGCAGAAGAAAGTCGCCACCGGCGAGACAGTTGCCAACGGCGCAGGAAAACCGATTCCCATCGAATACACCGGAACTCCGATTTTCGATTCGAATGGCAATGTTGTTGGTGCGCTTGAGTATGTTCTCAACATTACCGAGCGTAAAGCCGTCATTAATGACATTAAGAAAGTGGCGCGCGGTCTGGCTGAAAACGATCTTACAGTCCGAGCTGATGGCCATTATGAAGGTGATTATAAAATCATCGTCGACAGTATTAATTCGGGTGTGGAAGCTCAGAATTCGGCCATGTCTCAGGTGGCGTCTGCGGCTGAACAGATAAGTGCTGCTTCAAGTCAGATCGCTTCCAGCAGTCAACAGGTGGCCGAAGGCGCATCGGAGCAGGCCAGTTCGCTTGAAGAAACATCCAGCAGTCTGGAGCAGATGGCCAGCATGACGAAGCATAATGCCGACAACGCCGGTGAAGCCAGCAACATAGTGAAAACAGCCAGAATCGCCGGAGGCGAGGGCGGTAAAGCCATGAGTCAGATGATGGATGCCATGGGCAGGATTCGCAGCGCTGCGGAAGGAACTGCTGCGATCATCCGCGACATCAATGAGATTGCCTTCCAGACAAACCTGCTGGCGCTTAATGCCGCAGTCGAAGCGGCTCGTGCCGGAGAAGCAGGACGCGGTTTTGCCGTAGTAGCCGATGAAGTGCGCAATCTGGCTTTAAGGGCAAAAGAGGCAGCCCAGAAGACAGAGACGCTCATCAGTCAGTCAGTCAGCCTGGCCGGAAAAGGCGAGGGCATTTCTGCTGAAGTCAGCAATAAAATAACTGAAATCCTGGCATCAATCGAAAAGACCGCCGCCATTGTCGAAGAAATTTCCACTGCCAGCTTGGAACAATCCCGTGGCATCGAGCAGATTAACAAAGCCGTGACTCAGATGGATCAGGTCACTCAGTCGAATGCATCCAATTCCGAGGAATCATCCAGTGCAGCCCAGGAGCTTTCCAGTCAGGCTCAGGAGCTTAATGGTCTTGTCGGTCAATTCAAGCTCAACAGACAGAGCGAGCAGCGTACTTCTAATCGCGTATTGGAGAGAAAAACTGCAAGAAACGCTGTGGCGATCAACAAGGGAAGATCTAATCGTTTAAGTTTACAGGTAACCCCGGAAGATATCATCCCGCTTGAGAGCGATCCCGATTTCGCCAAGTTCTGATGACCGATATTCGAAAAACAGGCTTTCCGAGAAGTGTCGATTAATCGGGCTTGAAGATGGATTCTCTTGGGGCCCGATCAGAGGGCGTTATCAGATAAATATCTTAATCGACCTGAAAGCCTGGCCATATAGAGAAAGCCCACTGCATTTGCAGCGGGCTTTCTTTTTGTCTTGAAACATTTATAAGATCAGGCGTGTTTTTTCTGGAGCCTGAAAAGATTGCGGAAAACCAGCAGACCGACCGGAGTAAGCAGCGCCATTGTGCCTATCCAGAACCATATCATGTAGTGTTGCGGATAGCTTGCCATCGCTTTTCCGGCTTCGTCGACCGGCACATACCAGTTAAGCAACACTCCGGACATCGGACCGACGAAGAATTTGGCGAAGAACCACGGCAGAACCGAAAGGGCGATGTAGGTTCCTTCTTTGCCTTCGGGGGCGATTTCTGCGGTGAACTGCATCAGACGCGGCGACCAGATGGATTCGCCAATGGTGAAGACGGTAATGAACACTATAAGTGGCCAGTATTCCGGTGCGGGCGGATTCAATGCCAGAGCGTCCATGTTTTCAGCCAGACCGAGCCACTTTATGAAGATCATTTCGCCAAGTACGGAGTTGGTGAGGAACTCGAAATAGTGACTGGGAATAGCGGCGATGAAGCAGGAACCAGCCGAAATGCTTGAGCCGATTATCATCATCTTATACGAGCTTACTTTTTTAGTGAAGTAGGCCACCAGGGGAACTAAATAGACTATAAGCACCGGGTTTAGAACACCGTAAATCGAGCCGATCTTGGCACCTTCTCCCAGTATGCGGATGCCGTATTTGGGGAAAGTGTAATGGAAATGGAAGAAAATGAAGCGTACGCAAATAGTCAAAGCCAGCATACCGATGAATATCCAGAAATACTTCTCTTTAACTACCGAAGCGATCAGCTTGCCGGTATCGATGGCGGCTTTCTGAACCGCAACCAGACCATTGCCGCGTGAGGGAATGGGCTCGATGACCACGCCGTTTTCGGTCATCTTGACGCCGTCACGGATGAGCAGAATTACGAAGAAGCTGACGATGGTAAAGCCGAAACCGAAGACGAAGAACAACTGATAGGTAGAGAAGTGCATACCTAAAAGATCGGTTCCGAAGTTTTCGTTGATGATTTTGCCTGCGGCGTCTTTTTCGACAAATACCGTGCGCAGGAAGTCGAAGAACCAGCCACCGATGGCATAGGCGATGTTCATTACGACATAGAAGAGACCGAATCCGAGCGCTGCGCCTTCTTTAGTTGTGAAGCGTTTGAGCGCTACCGACACCAGCGGGCCTACAATAGCGAAGCCGATGGCCAGCGGTACGAAACCGAATATGAATATGGCTACCGGATTTGTCATCCAGGCCATGAAGAAACGCGATATCAGCAGAAAGAAGATGCTTAAGAACAGAGTTTTCTTGATGCCTATTGTATCGACCAGCGCTCCGGCTACCATCGCCATGACCGAAAGCATCATGGACCAGGCTGCGATATAACTGCCGGCAGCAATATCCCCCAGTCCGCAGTCTTTGGACAGCCAGAGAATCAGGGCCATATTCATGGCAGCATAGGCGGTGTACTCAATAACCTTGTAGATGAAGAGGAACCACATATCGCGTGGTGATTCTCGCAGACCTTTCATGTAGCTCCATATTATGAAGACAAGCCCCAGTGCTGCTCCGATTAAAATAGAATACGTCAGGAAATCTGCTGAACTCATGTTTACTCCTCTTTAGATTGTACTGGTACCTTGTAAAGCGGCATTTTCTTCGAAAACCCGCAGGTTCAAAAAATTTACCTGTTCCGGAAAAAATGTGCAAGAGAATCAGGAATCTTTGTGTTGATCGCAAAAACTATTTAAAATAATATAAATGTATTTGCCGTATGATATCCTTATGTTTTCAGCCTAGTTGGGAAACATATCCAGTGCTTTTTTGCAGGCTGGGCCATTAGTAAAACGAAATAAGTATTTATAAAAACAGGGGGAGACCTGTGTATCGCAATATAAAGGCGGAAGTAGAAGCGGCAGAGGTTTCAATCAGAAAGAAGTTCCCGAAATTTTCCGGTGATGTACTGAAGGCATTCAATCTCAGTACCCTCTACATGAATATCAACGCGCTGGGGATAATATCTGTAGCAATCCTTCTCGTTTCCCTGGCTTTTCAGGTGATATTTTCTCTCGGTTTTTCAGAGTTGAGTGAATATATTGGCGAAGCTCGTCAGGTTCTGATATTCAACGGACTGGTTAACATTGTCTCCTCTGTCATTTTCATTGTCTCTACATTTGGAAAAATAAAATATAAACTGCCGGAGCGGGTTCTTGCTGTTCTGGCCTGGGCAATGCCGGTTTTCTACCTGTGGGTCATGGCTCTTTCCTCTATCGCTTTCAATTCGCTTAATCTAGGTCTGGTGCCCTATCTGGGGATGCAGTTCGTAATAGCCGCAATGATGCGTATTCCATTGAAAAAGGCTATTGCTGTTTTTGTTCCGCCGCTGGCGTTTTTTATCCTTTACGAATGGCTTGTTGATGAGAATGCATTACAGATCGCCGTTCATCTTATCAGCAGCGTGGTCGTCAGTATAATTACCGTAGCGCTTTCTCAGATTCTTTATCTTTCCTGGAAGTATCAGTTCCACTATATAGTTCTTATAAAGCAGCAGAGTGATGATCTTCTGGTCGCCAACGAAAAGCTCAAACGGCTGGCCGATCTCGATGGACTGACGGGTATCGGCAACCGGCGCAGCTTTGATGAAAAAATCCAGTACGAGTGGGCGCGTGCCAGACGAGAGAAAGAAAAGCTGGCGCTTATAATGATCGATATCGATCATTTCAAGCTCTACAACGACACATACGGGCACCAAAAAGGCGACGATGCATTGAAGGCTGTGGCTCAAGCCATTCAGGGAACGCTCCGGCGTTCAATAGATTTCGCCGCCAGATACGGCGGAGAGGAATTTGTCGTTCTGCTGCCGATGGCTGCAGTTGAAGGTGTCTGTGATATGGCCGAGAAAATACGTGAAGCGGTTTTCTCAATGAAAATGGAACACAGAGCATCAACACACGGCTATGTAAGCATCAGTCTAGGGGTGGCCTGTCTGGGGCACGAAAGCATTTCAGATTACGAATCTCTGCTTAAAGCGGCAGACACGGCGCTTTATAATGCCAAAAACTCCGGTAGAAACAGAGTTGTCTGTATGAATCCTGATAACCGTGATTAGCTCTATTTAAGGATTTCCGCCTCGTCGATAATGTCGGACAACTCCCTGGTTTCGATGTGGTTGTATGTCGTCTTGAAACCGTCGTCCGAGACCGGATAAACCTGAAGCAGTAATTCCGGATCGCCAACGAACATTGGGCGGCCCCACACTGCCTGACGCAGAACTTTTATCCTGTAGGTGCTGCTGCCCATATCCATAAGATAAAAGTCGTCGTTCAGCGTCGGGTCGGGATTGCAGACTATTGCATATTCTGAAGCCAGCGTGAATTCGGTGCGGTATAGATCAAAACTGCCGCCGAAACGGTGGATCTTTTCTGTTATATTCAATGCGTTGGTTTTATGCAGAGTCCAGACTGTCTCGTGCTCGTCTCCGCTTAGAACCAGATGAGACAATGCCGAAACGTATTGGCCGTCCGGAGAAACGGCGAAATCTATAATGTCTTCACTTTCGATTCCGGAAACCGGGTAGACGATACTGTTCTGAGATTCAATGACACCGCTGAAATCAAATCTTATAATTGAAGACCCGGCGTTCAGGTAAAGCTTGTAATCCGATTCAATGATGCGCATTTTAGTGCGATTGGTGAAACCGCCCTGAAGAAGCACAAGCGCCTCTGTGGTGCGTATGTTCAATACCGGCGTAGTTCCGTTTAAATTGGCTGTAAACGTCTGAGTGACTGCATAGCTCTTGAATTCACTCTCCTGCTTAACCCAGGCGACAATGACGTTCACCCTGTTGGCTGTCGAAGTACTCTGTTCGGGCAGCAGGCAGACCTGCTTGAATTCGTACTCTTCCGGTTTTTCCGGCAGATCCATGCGGAAGTAACTGATTTCCAGTTCCTCGCCGGTTTTGTTTTCTCTCCGCAGAACGAAACTGTTATCGAAATCATCGGCTCGACCGTCAGCGTTGAACAGGCGGTAAGATGCGAAGACCAGATTGCTTTTAACTTCCCTGATGCAGGAAGAGTAGGGCGGGTTGCTCATAACGTCCGTTCCGCTGTTGTAGAAAAGCAGCTCTGCATCCACGCTGTAATCTGTTCTCAGCCTGGCGCGACTGACGCTGGGCGGCAGCGGCTCCGGTCGAGCCATCCAGTATTCCCAGAAACCGAAAGGCGAAAATTCCGCCGCAGTGCGTCCGTCGTATTTTAAGACTTCAGTTCCCGGATCAATATTGCCGATGTCTGGGCCGTCGCCGCCTTCGATGTCAATATCTGGTTCATAATCCCAGATCTCATACTCTACGGCTTCGATGTCGCCGCCGCCTTCTCCGGCTTCAATATCCAGATCAGAGTTTTCGGCTCCTTCTGCATCCATGCTGTCAGTATCGCCATCCGGCATTGAGTCAGTATCGCCGTTCAAATCTCCATCAGTGTCGCCCGGATTGGTGTCATGGTCGGCAGGCGGAATATAAATACTGTCTCCGTCGCTGTTGTTCGAGCCGTCGTCGAAATCGCCATAGCTTATGAGTTCGCATTGCTTCTTGCAGCCCGAAAACAGCAGCGCCGAGCTTAAAATCAGAATAACTGCGATTATATATAGGCCTTTATTCATATCTCATCTCTCCCCGTGCATTACGGCTTATTGAATAATTATAGCCGAATGCGGGTAATAAAGACAGGCTTTTATGGGCAAGCAAAAAGGCCGGAAGTCTTGCTTCCGGCCCTGTTGTTGTTAAGATCAGAAATGTGTTTCTGGTGTTTACCGCTCAATAATATTCGTAGGTGTAGTACTGACACGAATCCAGATGCTCATCGCAACTACTGTCTACGATATTTGACGTTACGTTTCCATGGCTGTCATAAGTCAAATGTGTGCATTCGTATCCCAATCCTTGGTTACATGTTTCGTCACTCATGTAAAACACTAATTGACCCTGGCTATCATACTCCCATGAGTAGCAATAAGCGTCAGGTGTTCCGTCGCAGTTTGGATCCAGGTACTCCGTCAATTGTTTTCCGTCATCGTTGAATGTACGGTAGGAGCAACTAGTGTAAGGCTCTCCATCGCATTCATCGTCATACTGTGCGCTCAACCAGTTGTTGTAATCGTCGAATGTGTAGTATGCGCAATCTTCTTCGGGAATTCCGTCGCAATTCGAGTCGTATCCGGTTATTATATCGTATCCATCACTGCGAAGAGTAACCTGACTACAGGAATCTATCGTTCCATCACAAAAACTGTCGATCTCAACGTTTGCATCGGGTAATCTGAGATCGTAAGAATATGTGCGCCGTGTACAGGTCGAACCGGACCATTTGCAGATGCTGTCATATGCAGAGGTAAGCTTTCTTCCATTTTCATCGAATGTCCATTCATAGCAGTCAGCGTCCATTGTGCCATCGCAGTTATCGTCTCTGCCTATCGATGTCCTTCTGCCGCTGCTATCGAATGTCGAATATTTGCAGTTGGCGTCCGGTGTTCCGTCCATATTATTGTCGGAGAATTGGCTGATTATTTTACCGGCGTCGTTATAGACCTGATAATAACAGGCTTCGGCAATGCCATTGCAATCTGCATCTTCGCAGCTACTGATCTCTTTTCCGTTGTTGTTATAAGTTCTTATTCTACAGGATTCAGGAACTTCATCGCAGTCGTTGTCTGTTTGTGTGTTCACGCTGTAGCCGTCTTCCGTGTACTCGTTTACGGAGGTATAACAACCCTCGTCTACCGTGCCGTCGCACAGCATGTCCAGGTATGAACTGGTCAGTTTTCCGTGTGTGTCGTAAAAATATACAGTGCAGTTGTTTTTTATTCCGTCGCACCAATGATCAGTTCTGTATATTTTCTTCTTTATAATATCCGTGCTGCCTTCGTCGCTGTCGGAGCTCTCTCCTTCCGTCAAATCGCCGTCAGATTCCTCGTTCTCGGCATTTTCAACCATGTCGCTATCTGTTTCGTCGCCGTCAACAGCATCGGCCTCCGCTGCGTCACCATCGGTTTCGTCACCGTCGATGGCATCAGCCTCCGCCGTGTCTCCGTCGGTATCGTCACCATCGCAGGTGCAGGGACAGGAACATTCATCGTCTTCTTCGCCAGCGCACTCGCTATCCGTGATTTCGCTTTCTGATGTGTCGCCGTCTGTAATATTCTCCATATCCCCGTCAGAGAGGTCCACTTCTGACACATCTCCGTCCGTGCCGCCGTTATCCTGCTCCGATGAGTCCCCGTCCGCTGGGGCTTCTTCTTCTCCGCAGGCCGGGAGATATACCGCGATCAACAGGAAAAGCACCAAACCCCCAAAAGTCTTTCTGTTCATTACTATCCCTTTCCTGATTTTATAGGAGGTGCAGATAACACCATAATACTACTATATTTTAATATCGGCGCTGATTGTGTCAACTTTAAATTATAATGACAGATAAATTGTTTTTTCATGGTTCGGAAAAACCCTGTTCTGGAAATTATCTTCCGCCTTTTTCTTGTGTGAAAGAGAACTTGCATTATAATAACGCGGTTCTGCGTTTTTACTTGAAATATGCAATATTCAGGAGATCGAAAAATGCGTCTTTCGACAATGCTTCTGCCGACGCTTAGAGAATTGCCCGCCGATGCCACGCTGCCCAGCCACGTGCTGATGCTGCGCGCCGGCATGATCCGCCAACTGGCCGCGGGAATTTATGTATATCTGCCGCTGGCTCTGCGTTCCATCCGCAAGGTTGAAGGAATCGTGCGCGATGAACTGGATCGCGCCGGTTGTCAGGAACTGCTGATGCCGATGGTTCAACCCGGCGAAATATGGGAGAAATCCGGGCGCTGGGCCAAATACGGTCCCGAACTGCTGCGTCTTACCGACCGCAAGGGCGGCAGCTTCTGCCTGGGACCGACGCACGAGGAAGTCATAACATGGCTTTTTGCCAGCGAAGTCAGTTCTTATCGCCAGCTTCCAATGAATCTTTATCAGATTCAGGACAAGTTCCGCGACGAAGTCCGTCCGCGTTTCGGCCTGATGCGCGGGCGTGAATTCATAATGAAGGATGCCTATTCCTTCCATATCGACAAGGAAGACTGCCTGCGCGAATACCACAACATGTACGATGCCTATACGCGCATCTTCAAACGCTGCGGCCTGGGCTTCCGCGCCGTTGAAGCCGACACCGGCGCAATCGGCGGCAACTACTCGCACGAATTTCAGGTGCTGGCCTCATCCGGCGAAGATACAATCATGGCTTGTAATACCTGCCAGTATTCAGCCAACATCGAACAGGCCGAGACAATAAGCGCCGAAAATATCGACGCGCCACTGGCAGATCTCTCCGAAATGGAAGCTCTGCTCGAAGTGCATACGCCCGCCCAGCGCAGCATAGAAGAAGTGGCGGCCTTCCTCAAAGTCGAACAGAAGCAGCTCTGCAAGACGCTGATTTATTTCGACGAGAACAATAAATTCTACGCAGTCTGCATCCGCGGCGACGAGGAAGTCAACGAAGTCAAATTGCAGAAGGCGCTGGGCGTCACGGCTGTTTTCATGGCGACCGAAGCCGACATTGAACGCGAAACCGGCGCTCCGCTGGGTTTCGCCGGTCCGGTTGGAATGCGTCTGCCTGTTTATGCCGATTACTCCGTGCGCACCATGAAAAACTTTGCTACCGGCGCGAACCGCAAGGATTACCACCTTGTTGGCGTGAATTACAAACGCGATTTCGAAGTAGTGAAATTTGCCGATCTGCGGCTGGCCCGCGAAGGCGAACCCTGCCCGCGCTGTGGCAAAGGCACATACGGTAAGTTCCGCGGCATCGAAGTCGGACAGGTTTTCTATCTGGGTAAAAAATATTCCGAATCAATGGGCGCTACCGTTCTCAGCGAAAAAGGCGAGCACGTGGCCTGCGAAATGGGCTGCTACGGTATCGGCATATCCCGTACAGTAGCGGCGGCCATCGAGCAGCATCACGACGACAACGGCATTATCTGGCCCATGCCGCTCTCACCTTTCCATGTTCACATCACCCCGGTCATGTGGAAAGACGATATGCGCACCAAAGCCGAGGAGCTTTACGCCGCGCTGACAAAAGACGGTTTCGATGTGTTGCTGGATGATCGCGACGAGCGTGCCGGTGTTAAGTTCAAGGACGCCGACCTCATCGGTATTCCGATGCGCATAACCATCGGCTCTAAGAGTCTGGCCGAAGGAAAAGTCGAATTCAAGTTGCGCCGCGAAAAGGAAGCGAAACTGATTCCGCTTGAAAACATAGTGGAGCTGGTCGGAAAAACCGTAGCTGTACTCATGGCCGAATGCGCGCCTTAATCATTAAGGAGTTGATATGACAGCCCCGCACGAAAGAATTATCATCGCCCTGGATGGCGATTATTCTCTGGACGATGTCGCACGTCTGGCCGGACTGCTTTCCGGCAGTGTTGGAATGCTCAAGGTCGGTAAAAGGCTTTTTACTCGCTTCGGGCCGCAAGTGCTTGATGTGATTAACAAAAAAGGTGTGTCGATCTTCCTTGACCTGAAATTTCACGATATTCCAAATACCGTAGCCGAAGCCTGTGCCGAAGCTGTGGCGCACAAAGTGGCGCTTATAAATGTACACGCCTCAGGCGGTCGCCAGATGATGCTGAAGGCTCGCGAAGCCATAGATGCTCGCAGTGCGGCTTTGGGTGTCCCTCGCCCGAAACTTATCGCCGTTACCGTCCTGACCAGTCTGGATGATGAAGCCATCAGAGAAGTTGGATTTGCTGACAGAGTGGAAGGGCAGGTGCGCCGTCTGGCTCTGCTGGCGAAAGAATGCGGACTGGACGGTGTGGTTGCTGCTCCGGGCGAAGCACGCATGATAAGAGAAGCCTGCGGACCGGATTTTCTTATAGTCACTCCGGGCATAAGACCGGCGGCACTGGACGGTGATGATCAGAAGCGTGCCGTTACTCCAAAAATGGCAATGGAGATGGGTTCTGATTACATTGTTGTCGGAAGACCAGTCATAAAAGCACCCGATCCGGTGGCGGCGGCGAAAAGCATAGCCGCCGAAATGGCTTGAGCGCATAATAAAACCAAGCAAATTCGGCATACTGCAGACAATGTGCCAGAATTGAATTTTCTGAAGATTTTGCTTGACATATTTTATCAAATTGCTTTTAATCTTGCGTCACTTGCCTCCAGACGGATCAAGTCCGTTGAGGTATGTACTTTGAGTGCGTAATAAAAGGTGCTGGTGTAGCTCAATGGGTAGAGCAGCTGATTTGTAATCAGCAGGTTGCGGGTTCGAGTCCCATCACCAGCTCCATTAAACCGGTATTGGCTATGTTGTGGAGAGGTTCCCGAGCGGTCAAAGGGAGCAGACTGTAAATCTGCCGTCGAACGACTTCGGAGGTTCGAATCCTCCCCTCTCCACCATTTTGATTTTGTTGCGGGAATAGCTCAGTTGGTAGAGCGTCAGCCTTCCAAGCTGAACGTCGCGGGTTCGAACCCCGTTTCCCGCTCCAATTGATGACTCGCCCACGTAGCTCAGTCGGTAGAGCACATCCTTGGTAAGGATGAGGTCACCGGTTCAATCCCGGTCGTGGGCTCCATTTCTTTTCTTTGGGTTTATGATGATGGATTCGTTAATCATCTCTTATTTGCGAGGCTTGAAAAGCCGTTTGTAGCAAGTCCATCATCGGAAATTAGACATATTAAAACAATAAGGAACTTTGGTTTTAAGATACCCATTCGAAGGAGGGCGTTATGGCGAAAGCGAAATTTGAGCGGACGAAGCCGCACGTGAACATTGGAACGATAGGCCACATCGACCATGGTAAGACTACGCTGACGGCAGCGATCACGAAGACGCTGGCAGCGCGGGGCCT
>Ga0172375_10008012_pt1 | contig 14324 bp, 14 predicted proteins | sample LakKiv1m_FD_114537 | JGI IMG/M metagenome (GOLD analysis project Ga0172375, IMG submission 114537) | Freshwater microbial communities from Kabuno Bay, South-Kivu, Congo - kab_092012_11.1m | ecosystem: Environmental > Aquatic > Freshwater > Lake | place: Democratic Republic of the Congo... | reverse complement strand
GGATTAGTAATGATCCCGCTTAATACCGCGGGGATAAAGATTGAACCTGTCTCTTGGGCAAGGCTGGAAAACTTCAGTCTGTAATCTCGCAAGAAAAAACCCGCGCTAACATCCACAATCGCAGCAATAGACCCCTTACTCTGGATCTCCGAGATTATTGCCCTGATATTACTTAAAGTTGCTTCCTGCGGAACGTCTTTTAAAAAATCATTCCCGCAAAATTCAATTAATACTAAAAATGGCTTTTTATCTATAACATCCTGCTTAATGCGTTTAAGCGCAGTTATAGATGTATCTCCGTCCACGCCGGCATTGATAACCGGCATATCCACCATTTTAGATAAAACGGAAGGATAATCTTCCCCCGGGTTAACCCCATAACCAAAGGTAATGCTATCGCCAAAACAGATAATATTCTCTCCGGAAGAATTTATATTCTTAATTTCGTGTTTAGCGCAAGCAGAGAAAATAATAACCGCAAAACCTACCAATAGTAATAAAATTGCCTTAGCTCTTGGCATAATTTAATCTTAATTGCCCGCAGGCAGCGCTTATATCTTCACCCCGCTCCTTACGCAGCGTTACGTTGACTCTTTGTTTAATAAGATGCCCCTTAAAAGAACCTGCCTCATTGTCATCAGCTGGCTTCAAATTTAATTCCGGTATATGGTTGGAAGGGATCAGGTTTATTTTGGATAACTTAAAATCCCTGAGCAGCTTAGCTAAATCCTCGGCATCTTTAAGCGAAGAGTTTACTCCTTTAATTAATATATATTCAAAGGTTACCTGCCTTCGCGTCTTAAGGCTGTATTCTTTGCAGGTTTTAATCAGCTCTTTCAAAGGATATTTCTTATTTATCGGCATGAGTTTAGACCTTAACTCATCGGTTGCGGCATGCAAAGAAACTGATAACTCAAGCTGCATCCCTTCGCCACTTAACCTCTCTATACCGGGAATTATGCCGCAAGTTGAAATAGTAATCCTCCGTGCTCCGATATTTAAACCTGCGGCTGAATTTATCACTCTTATTGCGTTCATTACATTTGCGTAATTATCCATTGGCTCTCCCATGCCCATAAAAACCAGATGGGTAAGCCTGTTATCCGGAGCATTGTCCTTTAAATAAATTACCTCTTCAATTATTTCTCCCGCGGCAAGATGTCTCTTAAAACCAAGTAAGCCGCTGGCACAAAAACTGCATTTGAATTTACATCCTACCTGCGAAGAGACGCATCCCGTAACCCTTTCTTTAACAGGGATAATCACGCCTTCAACACAACTACCGTCTTTATCCCCTAAGAGAAGTTTTTTTGTCCCGTCTTTTGACTGTAAGGACTTTAATAACTTAAAACCTAAGGTGTAAAATTTTCCCGCGAGCTCCTTCCTTAACTCCTGCGGGATATCGCTCATATAATTAAAATCGAGAACCCCTCTTTTATAAATCCAGGAGAAAACCTGGCGTGCATGGTAAGCCTTAGCATTTAAAGATAGAAACTCTTTTTCCAGCTCTTTTAAGTCAAATTCCTTAATATCCTGCATATTAAGAGCGAAGTTTTTCTTTATCGATCTTCCCGGTACGGTTCTTAGGAAGGCTTTCTTTAAATTCAAAATAATGGGGGATCTTAAAGTGCGCCAAATGCTGCCTTAAGAAATACCGTAAGTTATCTTCGGATAAGCCCTTCCCTTCTTTTAAAACCAAGAAGGCCTTTGGCACTTCTCCCCTTAAATCATCCCTAACCCCCACCACGGCAACCTCAGCTATATCAGCATGCTTCTGTATTGCTGCTTCCACCTCAGGCTCAAAGACTATCTCTCCGCCGACTTTAATCATTTCTTTTTTTCTTCCGACGATATAAAGATCGCCATCAGGGTCAGTTTTGCCTAAATCTCCGGTATGAAACCATCCGCCTCTCATCGCCTCTTCCGTAAGCTTCTGATCTTTATAATATCCGCTGGTAACTACCCAGCCTTTAACTACAATCTCTCCGATATCCCCGCTTTTAACTCCCCTATCATTGTCATCAAATATTTTTATTTCTATCCATGGAGCAGGCCTGCCTACGCTTTCAATTTTTTTTGATCCCATTGGGAGAACCGCCGTAGGCGCATTAGTCTCAGTCATTCCCCAGCCATTTAAAAGATTCGCCTTAGGACAAAACTGATGGAATCTGCGTAAGGCATCGGGAGAGCTCGATGCGCCGAAGGTAACTATCCAACGCAAAGATGACAAATCAAAAATCTCGAACTCCTTTAATTGCAAAAGTGCGTAATACATGGAAGGGACTATCCAGAAGAAATTTACCTTATACCTTACGACATTCTTTAAAAATTCAAGCGGGATAAAACGCTCCATCAGAATAAGCTTTAAAGAAAAACATACTGTATTCTGGATATATATAAGCCCTCCTAAATGGGAAAAAGGCAACGCGCAGAGAGCTGTGTCTTGCCCGCTTAAATCTGCATTTACAAAAAACTCCATTGACTTAGGAGGCGCAAGAAGCTGCTGGTAATTTATTAATACCCCTTTAGGCTTTCCGGTAGTACCCGATGTATAAAAAATTATCGCGTAATCTTTTTCCCGGATATCAACGTCAAAGCTCTGCATGCTGCCTTCTTCAATACAATCATTAAAGAATAAAAACCCATTCAGCCTATCCTGGCAGGTAATAAGAATGTTTAAAAGTGGGAGCCTTTCTTTAAGGCTAGCAAGATCCAAATTTGCCTTGGGCTTAAAAATAAAGGCTTTGGCTTCGCAATGCGCAAGGCAGGAACTGAGTTCATCTAGGGTAAGCATAAAATCTAAAGGCACTGCCACAGCACCCAGGGCCCATATTGCCAGATAACTGTATATATACTCCGGCCAATTAGGTAAATACAGCGCGACCCTATCTCCTTTTTTAACCCCCAGCCTTTTAAGGCTACCGGATAAACGAAGACAGTTCTCTCTAAGCTTTGCCCAGGTTATCTGTTCTTCTCTAAAAACAACCGCTGTTTCCCCCGGATGCGCATTAGCCTGTTTCTCTAATATCTTCAGCATCTCCATATTAATTAATCTCAGCCTCTATTTTTCTTATAAGCTCCTGCGCCTCTTTAATAAGCGGGGCGGACAAAAGATGGGCTAGCTCTGCTTCCTGCTTTAAACCTTTTAAGCTGCCTAAAAACCTTTTTAATGTTGCAGTGCGCCTTTTTTTATAGGCCTCTTCCGGTTCGAGCTCCTGCCTCTCCCTAATCAAAGCAGTCAAGTCTCTTTTTACTTCTTTCGTATCCTTGCCGTTCTCAAAAATATCTTTTCTTAATTTATGGTAATCTTCGGCATCAAGTGATTTTTTATTCTTTGCCTTGCGCAACAGATCAATTGCCTCATAGCTCGGGAGCTTTGAGGCATCGACAGACTCGGCATAATCATCCCTTAAATAAGCTGGCTCCTCCTTCTCAAGAAAAAAATAGGATCGCAAGAGTTTCATCGCCGTAGGCTTTCTGATGCCTATCTCCTTGGAAGTGTAGGCCTCAAATGTGATAAAACCCCAATCCTTATAAAGCTTATCCTTATATACGGAATAAAGTGAGCGACCCAACTCAATCCATGAAGATTTAAAATTTTTTGCACTTTCTAATACATGGTAACGCAAAGACCCTTCTTCTAACGAGGCCATCTTGTTTTCAATATTTTGAAGAGATTTTGTTTTATGTATCTCCATTATTCCTTCCCTTTAAACAACCTTTTCATCTCTTTACCGAAATCCTTAAATTGTTCGATATTGCTACTCACCTTTTTGATCAAATCTTCAGGGTCTTGCATTGCCATATTCTTTACTGCCGCCTGCAAAATTATCTTTTTAAGCTCATCTACATTTATGCCCGGATTATCAAGTTTAGTTTTGATGTTAAACTCCAGAATAAGGTCTCCTTCTTTATCAGTAAATAAATCCAGGGCCTTCTTTGTAAAATCTAAGCGGGGTTGCTCTAAGAATTCTTCTTCTTTCTCGGCATAGACTAAGTTCGAAAGCTTAAGGTTAGTCAAAGTATCCAAATCATTATTCCTGCTCTTAAAGGCAGTATGAATATTAAGCTTAGCGGAAATAATCTTTCTCTCGGATATAAAATTACCGTAGTAGGGATAAAAATATGCCGCATCCAGGTTTCTTAAAATTAAATCTGCCTCCATATCCTTGGGCCCGAAATCAATCCAGCCGGATAAGACAATATCTCCTATCTTTGTTTCATCGGATTTAAGAAAATCAGCTGAAATCTTGAAATTTGTTTTAAGGGAAGTAAGCGGCAATGCTACCTTAGAAATATCTGCGTTTATTTTGCTTAGTATGGTTTTAAACCCGCCTGAAGACACCTTTTTATCGGTAAATACTACCCTTCCGTTTCTTAAAACAAGCCCGGTTATATACACCGGGGGCTGTTCTCCCTTTGCCTGAAACTCTGGAATATTAAACTTGCCCTCGCCTGATTGCTCTAGAGTAATAACCGGATTTATCAAAGTTACTCCGCTTAATACGATTTTACCGGCAAAAAGTCCTAATAGATTAGGAGAAACTGAAACACGGTCGGCCTTAAACAAATTACCTATTTCGAGATTATTCAGATTAACTGATAAAGGAGGAGTGATGCTTAATCCCTTTAAACTTGCCTTCATCTTGAAATTACTTTCTATCTGTTCAACTATTATTTTCTTTGCAAATAGCGGAAGGGTTAAATTTAGGATAAAAAATAATAAAGTTGTTGCGGCTAAAGATAAGATTATAATTCTATGTATTTTTTTCATTAGAATATAACGGTCTTACTCTTAAATCTGATTACACGATGTTCAATATATGCGCGCAGGGCATCGGAGAGCGCCCTCTTTTCCAGATTTCTTCCTTTTAACATAAGCGACCTTAGATCGTCTTTATGAGATACCTGTTCCACTGCCTGCGAGATTATCGGGCCTGCGTCGAGTTTCTCATTGACAAAATGGCTGGTTGCGCCGATTATCTTAACCCCTTTATCAAAAGCCTGCTGGTATGGATTTTTGCCTTTGAAAGATGGTAAAAAACCGTGGTGGATATTAATAATATCCCTAGCATAAGTTTTGATAAATGCCGGAGATAATACCAGCATATAGCGGGCTAAAACTAAGAAATCGGCGGAAATACCGGAGATACGCAACAACTCTTTTTCTTTTCTATCTTTGCTATTTGAGGGAACGAAATAAAATGGTATTTTATGCTGCAAGACCAATTCTTTATGGCCTGCGAAATTACTAATTATAAAAGGAATGTTTACCGCCAGCTCCCCTCTTTTATAAAGATAAAGGATCTCCGCCAGGCAATGATCAGGTTTAGAAACAAGTATACCCATGTTTAATGGCATATCCTTATCATAAAGCGCTGACTTTGCCCGGAAAATTCCCGCAACCAGGCTTAATTTTCTTTCTAAGGTGTTTTTATCATTAAACGGCGGCCTTTTAAGAGTAAACTCTACCCTCATAAAAAAGTGCCCGCCCTCAGGGTTTGAAGAATACTGGTCTAAAGTAACGATATTCCCTCCGGACTTAAAAATAAAATCAGATACCCTAGCCACTATCCCCCTCTGATCATTGCATTGAAAAAGAAGAATATAGGTCTTCATATTTTATTTCCTTTCGCTGGTAATCTGATCAAAAACTATATCCCTTAGCTTAGCAAAATCGCCGGGGCCGAAAAAAGAGGTCTCAACCGGAGGCAACACTATAACACTAACAGATACTTTTGATTTAAATATCCAGCTTCCCTTAGAGATGGCATCTCTGGTGCCCTTGATACAAATAGGGAGAACGGGTTTTCTTTCTTTTATCGCCAGCTTAAACGCGCCGTTTTGAAAAGCGTTCATTTCAGAGGTGTCGCTGCGCGTTCCTTCCGGAAAGAATAAAACCGACATCCCGCGCCTTAACCATTCAGCTGCCTCACGATAGACTTTTTTAATGCTAGAGTATTCTCCGCGGGACAATTTTATATGCCGAGTCAGAGAAAGACACCAGCCGATAAAAGGAACTTTGAACAAGCTCTCCTTGGCAACCCACTTAAATTGCATCCTCGTCTTATAGAGGACAACGATATCCGCCATGCTCTCATGATTGGCGATTACAACATAAGTTTTCTTATGGTCAATATTCTCTAACCCCTCTACCCTTAACTTCCAGAAAGGGTTAAGGCTAATGACGGCGTCAGACCACCAGAAACACTGGCTATGGGCAACCTTTCTTTTCTTATCAAAAGGGTATAAAAAAAACCAGTAGAATAGGACTACAAAAAAAAGCGTCATAGTCAGCACGATATCGTAAACCCATATTCCTATAGAAAGAAATGTCTTAAACATAAAGAATTAAAAACCGTACCAATAGCTTACCAAAGGTTTTCCCTCGGGAGAATGATCTGTTATTATATTCTTAAGGCGCGTATATTCTAAAAATCCTTCTTTCCCGAGCTCCTTGCCAAAGCCGCTTTGTTTAAAACCCCCATAAGGAAGCTGGCTATAAAACATACCGTAGGTATTTATCCATACTGTCCCGGAGTTAATCTTTTTGGCTACTTCTTCAGCAAGCCTTAAATCATGAGTAAAGATGCAAGAGGCAAGCGCAAAATCAGAGTTATTCGCCAATGAAGCTGCCTCAGCAGCATCATGGAAACTTCCGATTATAACTACGGGCCCGAAGACTTCCTCCTTGAATATATGCATGGTTGGCTTAATGCCTGCGATAACCGTAGGCTCAAAGAAATATCCGTTTTTTAAAGCATGGTCTTGCGGAATTTTCCCGCCGCATAATATCTTGGCACCCTCTGCCTTCGCCTTTTCAATATAAGCAATAACTTTTTTCCTCTGGCTGTCGCTAATTAAAGGACCCATTTGAGTCTCGTGACTATCAGAAGGCCCTAATTTTATAGCCTTGGTTTTATTGACAAAACTGTTTGTAAATTTATCGAGTATCTTATCATGCACAAAGATGCGCGACATAGCTGTGCACATCTGCCCCTGGTTTAAGAATATCGAACAAAGCGCGCTGTTAACAGCAGTATCAATATCAACATCTTCGAAAATTAAGCTCGCTGATTTGCCTCCTAATTCCATAAGCAATTTTTTAATATTTGCGGAGGAATAACGCAGAATCTCTTTGCCTACCTCAAGGCTCCCGGTGAAAGAAACCATGTCGACCCTTTTATCAGAACAGAGTAATTGTCCTATACTGGTGCCGCTTGCGTTTATAATATTAACTACGCCTTTGGGAAGACCTGCCTCGTGGATAATCTTACCCAGCTCAAAAGCAGACAGGGGTGTTAAGCTTGAGGGCTTTAAAATAACGGAATTCCCGGCAGTCAGAGCAAAAGCTAATTTCCATGAGGCTATTAAAAGCGGGTAATTCCAAGGAATAATTAAAGCAGTTACGCCAATTGGTTCGCGCAATAAAACTGCCCTGGATTCTTCCGAAACGTTTAAAATATCAGAGGCGAGGTAATTCTCAAAGCTATTAGCGATATTCTCAAAAGTCTTTGCAGAAGACGGAACATCCATAAAGGTTGTTTCTTTTATAGGCTTACCTGTATTCTCTGTTTCAATTCTCGCTAAATCACCTGCCTTGTTAAGTATACCTTCGGCGATCTTTAAAATAACCTGCCTGCGCTCCTTAAAAGGCATTCTCGACCAAGATCCGCCATCAAATGACTTACGTGCGCTCTCTACCGCCAGCTCAATCTCTTTTGCAGAGGCCACAGAAGCCTGGGCAATGACCTTGCCGGTTGAAGGATTTAAGACATTCTGTTTATCTTTGGTCTCAATAAATTCTCCGTTTATATATAGCGGGATACTACTCATTTAATTTTCACTTCCTTAAATAAGGCAAAAAGCCTGGTAAAAGGGACATACCATTTTGAAAGCTGGCCCAATTGCCCGGATAATTTCATCTTACCTTGCGTTACCGCGACAAAAGAGTCTAATTTACCTAAGAATACCTGCTCCCACACTTGCGCAGGCGCTGAAATCACAAAAGGGGCATCGGAGTCTAAGTCTAGTTTTACAATTTTTCCTTTTTCAAAATTAAATTTATAAACTTTATCGCTTTCATCAAGTTTAATCGCCAGTTTAAGCGTTAAATCAAGCTCTTTGCCTTTTTGCGCGATAAATTCATCTTCGTTTGCCAGATCTACGATTGCCTGGATATGCTCCTTGGAAAACATCGGCAAGGCCATATTCTTTCTAAGGTCTTTTTGGGCTGCTCTATCTAAATCATCAAGGAGGTCCTTATCAAATATCCTGGCTACTGCCGTTGTCCTCACGGCTTCTTCTAAAGCTTCAATTAAACTTAAAGCATCGAGAAAATTATCTGAAATCGCTACTGCGCCGTGGTTTTTTAAAACAACGAGGTTATTCTCTTTCAATGCCTGTATTACTTCATGCGGCCTGGTTACAGTAGGAGTATCCTGCTTAATTACAGGAACATTCCCTAAATAAAACTTAGTCTCGAAAGTCAGAGCCTTTAAATCGGATGTAACCGCAAAATATCCGTTAATTAGCGGCGGATGGCAATGGATCACTCTGGTGGCATCGAAATTCTTATAGACTAAGCTATGCAACGGCAGCTCAGAACTTGGGGCTAAAACACCGGTTGGCTTATCGGAATTCAAATCTACCTTTACTATATCCTTATATCTTAAATTACCTAAAGAGGTACCGGTCCCGGTAATTAAAATGCACCTGTCATCGAGCCTGGCGCTTATATTCCCGGATTTTGCTACTGCTAATCCAGCTTGATAAATACGGCTTCCTACTTTTATAATCTCTTTTTTTAGCCTTCTCTCTCTTCCAAAAATCATCTCTCGCTCTCCCTTTAGGGACGGTTCTTAAAACAATCTAGAACTGTCCCTAATTTTAAGATGTATATGCTTTGTAATAAGGCTTCCTGGCGTTATATCAAATGCTGGATAATACCCCTTTGCGCCTTTTGGCGCAAGCCTTAAACCCTGGTATTCCAACATCTCTTTATCCGGCCTAATTTCAATCTTTATGTCTCCGCCGCTTTTTTTGTCAGATGGAGGAGGACAAATAACATAAAAAGGGATCTTAAAATACTTAGCGGTAACTGCAATTTGATATGTCCCGATTTTATTGGCAATATCCCCATTTAAAGCCAGGTGATCAGCACCTACAATTATTTTATTTATTCTTTTTTGCGCCATGACAAAAGCCGCCATATTATCGGTAATCAAGGTAATATCGAGCCCCCCTCTTTTTAACTCCCAGGCAGTAAGCCGCGAACCCTGCAAATAGGGACGGGTTTCGGTGGCAAAAAACTTTATTTTTTTTTCCTGTTTAGCAGCAATTTCTCCGATTAAAGGCATAAGCCCGCTTATATTACAATGGGTTAAAACAGTATCCCCGTCTTTTAATAATTTTGCCGCTTCTTCTGCCTGCTTTATCCGGCTGTATTTTAATTCCTCCAGAAACCCGAGTATGCATTTTTCTAAAGGTGCTTTGCCTTTTGCCCAGACTAAGACCATATTAGTCAGGGACTTAAACGAAAGCGTCGGCCGGGTTTTATTAATTGCTCTGGCCACTTTCGCTAACTCTTTTCTTTTGCCCTGTTTCAGTAACTGTAGAAATATATACATTACTAAGAGCACCTGACCAACTGCGCGCGTCTTCATATCTCTAATGGCCTTACAAGCTTCTTTGTAATTACGCACCTTTATATACGTAAGCCTTTTAGGCAATGCAGTCTCATCAAGGATATAAATAAACTTACCTTTTAACTTAATCGGCCAAAAAAGCGGAGAAAACTTCATCTTTTATTTTCCTTCCAATTTCTTTACTACCTCTAAAGCAATTGTAAGTAAATTAGCCTCTGCCATATAATAAGCGGGATTCATAAAACCCATTTCACCGGTAACTACATTATCGCTTACCGCTAAGATGGAGCCGGCTTTAATATTATAAGTCTGGGCAATAGTAAGCAACGTTGAAGAAACCATATCTACTGCCCGAGCTCCTTCTTTACGCTTTGCCTCAACAATCTCACGGGTCTCGCGTAAAAGCGCATCTGTTGTCCAGGCCTTCCCGCGATGGATACTTAACCCCATTCCTTTGCCAACTTCATATAGAGTATCGGATATTTTCTTATCGGCAACAGCCTTAAAGCTACTGTCGACATAATAAGACGTAACTCCGTCTCCGCGGATGACTTCATCTACCACAAACAAATCTCCCACCTTGATATTTTCGTCCAATGACCCTGCGGTGCCGACACGAATAATGTTCTGAATCTGCGCATTGCACATTACCTCGGTAGTGATTGAAGTGTCAGTTGAGAATCTTCCGCCGTTAATTGCCGTAACTTTTATCCCGTTAAAAGTACCGGTAAACATGGAATATTCCATAAAGGTAAAATTCTTGACCGGCTTCTCAATCTTCTTTAATAAAGTCTCTAGGCGGTCCTTTGGCCCGGGGACAATGGCATATTTGCCTACATCCTGCGGCCGAAGCTGTACCATATTCGTTAAATCTTTTCCTGTTAAGTGTACTTCTTTCTGCATCTGCATATCATGGTCTCCTTATTTAAAGCTTTCCGCTTATTTAGTCATTTACCCTTATCCTGCCGTGGGACAGTCGCCTAGGTTAACAATTGTGTCAGATATTTACGTGGACAGTCCCTGCAATAATTTTTCTAAATTCCCCCCGAGAATGCCTTGCTTATCCTCCTCGGATATGTCCAAATCCCTGATTGCCTGCATACTGACAGCCGGGTATTTTTTTGCCGGGTAATCACTCCCCCATAATATATGCCTGGGGCCAAATAATTCAAGTGCAGCATCAAGATTAACGCGGGTTTTATCTCCGCTTGTATCTACATAAATATTTTTTAAGAAATCCGTGGGGTTACCTCTTAAGTCTTTGACAAAATTTACTCCGCGCAGCATCTGATAAGTCGCATCGAACCTCCCGGCCAAAAACGAGGTTACCCCGCCAAAATAACCAAAAGCAAACTTTACCTTATAGTCGCGCAATATATCTGACATTAAAAGCCTGCCAATACAAATTGTGGTATCAAAAATGTATTCAACTACAGGGGTCAAAAGCGGGTCGTTAACCCGTTCAAAGCCAATGGGGTTAACAATCTGCGAATGCACAAACACAGGAATATTCCTATCTTGCGCTAATTTGTAAACGCTTAAGAACCTTGCATCATCAAGATAAACTCCATTATAGCTTGTTGCCAAAGAAATTGCCTTAAAACCAAGCTCTCCAGTCGCTCGCTTAACCTCTTTAAGCATATCCTGCTCATGGTCTATAGGAAGCATGGCCGCTCCGATAAACCTACCCGGGTAATTTTTTATTATTTTGCTCACGTTATCATTAAATATACGCACAACCTCCGATATACTGCCTAACTTTAAATGCGCATCAGATGTAGGGTATGATAAAACCGCCTTATCAATGCCCGCATCATCCATAACCTTAAGTTGGGATTCAATCTCTCCCCAACCCTTATGATAAAAATGGGCACTGGTAATTATCTCCTCCGGAAGCCAATGGCTATGGGCATCAATAATCATTAATGCTCGGTACTCCTTAATATGCGCTTGGTCATCTCTGTCTCATAAAGAAACTTTATTTCTTCCAGCCCTTTTTTACCTAATTCTTTCAGAATCGCCTTTTCAACTGCGCGCAATTTGGCAATAAGAAATGCGTAGCTTGGCTTAAGTGCATTATTCTCAAACTTAAGGCCTAAACCATCCTGCTCTTTCTTAGCGACATACTCCTCAAACTGCCTTACAAAGGCGCTGATTTGGCCATTCTTGTCTATTCTCTTAAGCTCCTTAAGGATAAAACGGTCAACTTCAACCTGGGTGAATTTACGCTCAACCCGATCCAGCCCTTCTTTAGCACTCTTATAAAACCAGACCAGGTAACGCTTCTTTAAATTCTTGATATCTTTTCTATCCATTATTTATCCGGATGCTCTTGCTTAAAGGGTATAACCGGAGCAGTCCACGGTGTCTGCTGGTTTATTATGGAAATCTCCAAGGGGCAGACGTTAGCGGGGACAGTCAAAGCAAACTTTACTGCATTTTCAATTGCTTCAGTACTCATAAGCCTTGAGGTATTATGGGTTACTTCTTTTAGCTTGCCGGTTAAGTCCGTGTCAGTTACTCCGGGTAAAAGCGAAGTTACCTTAATCCCATAGTCGCGCAATTCCCAAAAGAGACCCTTAAGGAATGCGCGTAACCCAACCTTTAAGGAACTATAAACAATAAAATTCCTGGGCAACGGATCACAAAGCGTAGAACCCGAAACCATATTTATAATCGCGCCGGATTTTTGCTTAATCATATCATTAATCACCAGGCGGATTAAACGCACATACCCTAAATAATTTGTATGAGCCAGCCTTTCAAAATCATCTATCGGTTGCTGTGGAAAAGGATACTGGCTTGAAACCCCGGCATTGTTAATTAAAATATCAATTTTACCGAATTTCTCCTTGGTTTTATTTACCAAGTTCTCTAAATCCTCTAATTTTGTCACATCGCAAACAACTGGCAAGACTTCAACTTTATATTTCTTAGCAATTTCATCTGCCGTCTCTTTTAAAGGCCCTTCCTGACGCGCGGCAATGACAATATTAATTCCTAAGCTTGCGCAGGTAGAAGCTAGCGCCTTACCTATCCCACGGCTCGCTCCGGTAATAATTGCAACCCTTCCTTTTAATTCCTGGCCCATAATCAACCCCCTGTTATTTAATTTTAATTAATCTGCCTGAAAATGATAAAATCAAAAGCCCAATTCCAAAGGCCATAAAACCAAGGCTAAAGCTTTTTGACATAACTAATCCGCCGAGGCTAACACCTATCCCTCCGGATATAAAACGTATTCCGCTATTTAAGCTTGCAGCCTCATTCAAAAAATCTCTCGGCAAATCCGTAAGCATAGTCGCTAATCCTGCGTGGTTAAAAGTCCATCCCAAACCCCAAACGACCATAATCAAAACAAGCGCAAATAAAGGAAGCTTAAAAGAAAGCGAGAGAATACTAACAATCATAAGAGCTATTCCTAAATTTACCGTCCTGCTTCTTCCTATCGAGTCAGAAAGCATGCCTCCTAAGAATTCACCGAATATACCACTTAGGGAAGTTAAGGTTATCAGCATACTAATAGCAAACTGGTTAAGCCCTAGCTGAGTTGAAAAATATACGCCCAACCACTGCTGCACTGCATGGTAAATAAGGCTAACGAAGAATATGTAGGCTAATATCCTTAAAACTACCTTATCTTTAAAAGCTTTAAAATAATTAAATTTAAAGCCGGTTATATCTTCTTTAAAGCTGGGGAGCTTATAATACATTACGCCCCAGAGAATCAGGCCGGAGATTGCCGGGATCAGGAATATCCAGCGCCAGTAGATTAAACCGCTCAAGAATAACCCTAGAAGAGAAGCTACAAACGTAAAGCCGAAAAATATCCCGATATATTTACCCCTGTTCTCCTTTTCCTTGTGCTTAGCGATTAATATTAAACCAAGCGGTATAACGGAGGCGCCGAATAAGCCCATAAGGAACCTCCCTAAAAAAAGAATGCTGATATTACCGGCTAAGGCCACTAGAATATTTGCAAAAGAAAACAAAAATATACAGGCTAACTCTATTCTTCGCGCGTCAAACTTGCGTACTAACGGCCCGTAAAGAAAAGCTGCCAGGCCGTAAGTCAGCATATATACCCAGATAATCTTGCCTACCAAAAATTGAGAAAGAACAAATTCTTCCGCTATTGAAGGAATAAGCGCCGCGGCTGCTGCGACATTAAAAGATAAAACTGCTCCTTCCAGGCAAAAAATAGCAAAAGTTGTTTTTTTCAAAGCCTGGCTTCTTTTTCAATTACTCTTTTAAAAATAAGCAAATTCTCTTTGGAGTGCTTATTAATAAAACCTTCCACCTGCGCATCATCAAACTTAGCCTTTCCTTCCATCTTGAAGTGTTGAATCCATGTAAGCTCCACCCCCTCTGGCTTTAAAGTATAAAGCCAGATAATTTTCATATATTCAAAAGGAAATTTTGGCTCAGATCTCTCAGCATAAGCTAAATATTTATCTTTAAATAAAAGACGCCACGAAACCCAGGACTTATCCTCATCGTCGGTCAAGCGAAAGGTAATTTTTTCTGCCTCCTTGCTTATAATTTCAGCTTTCTTGTATTCGCTTCCAAATAATTCCGTCCAGCGCGGGATATCATTGGATATATCAAATACCTTATCATACGGCGCATCGATGACTATGGAATTGCATGTGTGTCCCATATTTAACCTTCCTTTCC
>Ga0172375_10008011_pt1 | contig 14325 bp, 8 predicted proteins | sample LakKiv1m_FD_114537 | JGI IMG/M metagenome (GOLD analysis project Ga0172375, IMG submission 114537) | Freshwater microbial communities from Kabuno Bay, South-Kivu, Congo - kab_092012_11.1m | ecosystem: Environmental > Aquatic > Freshwater > Lake | place: Democratic Republic of the Congo... | reverse complement strand
TCTTTGCTCTTTTTGGTGAGCCGTCGGTTGATCGAACACCAAACCTACCGATTAAGAGACCGTTGCACCACCAATTGAGCTAACGGCCCGCTCTGATGGAGCTAACAAAAGTAACCGCGTTTTTTTTGTCAAGGCCTAACGCGATGTCCCAAAATACTTGACAGCAGCCAGCCGCCCCTCCACAGCTGCCGAAAATCATACCGCCAGGGCAACGGCAGTCCGGCCGTTTCAAACCGAATCGGCTGCGTCGGGGTTGCGCTCCCCCGAGAATGGCATATACAATACCTACGCGGGATATACAGGCCTGCGAGGTTGCTGATGGCGGATCAGGACAACAGAAAAAGGGTAAATGTAACCAGTTTCCTTAAGGATTTCGTTCGAGGTGCCTCCGAGGATGAGCTCAAGGACAAATACTCCCTCAGCCATTCCCAGTTGACACGCCTCGTGGGAGTCCTCAAGAAAAACGGCCGGATTGCTGATCTTGAACTCTCGCAACGCGAAGAGGAACTCACCATCCGCTTCGGAAGCCCCCAAGGCCCCCCTCCCAACGCGGCAGTGGGTAAGGTCGCAGTTGAACTGGACTCGGGGTTGGTCCTGCATTGCCCGTCCTGCGGCGCGGCCGTCCAGAGAGACGCAGCAAGCTGCGACTACTGCCATGCGCATCTGGATTTTTCACTCAAAGGAAAAACCACCGAATGCCCGCACTGCCTGGCCAAGACCCCGGCGGACGGGCGATTCTGCATCAGGTGCGCAAGAGCAGTGGCAGGACTGGTCAGGGAAGGAAAACTGGTGGAGGACCGACTCTGCCCGAGATGCCAGATACCGCTCCGAGGCAAACAGATAGGCGATTTCTCGGTAATCGCGTGCGATGAGTGCTCCGGTCTGTTCGTTCCCCATCAGACCTTCGAGATGATGCAGGAACGAAGAGATCATGTGATTTTACCCGTGGAAGCCATTCCCAGGGGAGAAGTCAATCCCCAATCAGAAATCCGATACGTCCGCTGTCCAGTTTGCCGCAACATGATGAACCGCGCAAACTTTGCGAGGATCTCAGGGGTGATAATTGACACCTGCCGCGGGCACGGCATCTGGTTCGATGCTGGAGAGTTGGCAAAGATCATGGATTTCATAGCCCGCGGAGGAATACAGAAAGCCAGGTCCGTGGAGTTGGAACGCATCAAGGACGAACAGAAAATCATGGAGATCAGAAGCCTCCCCACCGTGGGGGACCGTTACGGTACGCGCCCCTTCCAGGGAATGTCCGATCCCCAAGCAGGTCTGGATATTCTGGACGCGGTAGACTGGATCTTCGGTGTGTTCCGGAAGTAAGTGAAGGAGAGGCAAGATGGCCGACAAGCCGATAGTGGCCGTTGTAAGAACCAAGCCGGAAGACGTGCTCAAGGACATAAAGACCGCCATGGAAATGGCGAAATTCAGTGAACACCTCGTTCCGTCGGTTCCCGTGATACTCAAGGACAATATCTCGTGGCATTTCCCTTTCTTGGGTGCAAATACCACTCCGTGGCAACTGGAAGGCGTGATACTGGCCCTGAAGGAGGCCGGTTACGACAAGATCGTGTGCGTACAGAACGAGACCGTGGTCACAAACGCGTTCAAGGGCGAACGGCTGAACAAGGACGTCCGGATATTCAAGAAATATGGCATTCCGGTCCTCTACAATTTCAAGGATGCGGATATGCGCTGGATACGCTACCAGCCCAAGGCAAGAATGAGGGTTCTGGACAAGATCTTCCCCGAAGGCATAGAGCTGCCTGATTATTTCTTCGGCAAAAACATCATCCATCTTCCCACGGTCAAGTGCCACATATACACGGGAACCACCGGCGCGATGAAGAACGCTTTCGGGGGGCTACTGGCCAAGCGGCGGCATTACACTCACTCGGTGATCCACGAAACTCTGAATGATCTATTAGACATCCAGAAGGAGATTCATGCGGGGATATTCACCGTCATGGACGGGACCGTTTGCGGCAACGGCCCGGGTCCCAGAACCATGACCCCAGTGGAAAAAGACCTCGTCCTGGCCTCAGCCGACAGCACAGCCATAGACGCTGTGGCTGCCGCGATGATGGGCTTCGACCCCATGAGCCTAGAGTTCATAAGGGTCGCACACGAATCCGGACTGGGGAAGGGAAGGCTGGGCGATATCGAGATAATGGGCGCAGACATCTCCGGCGAGAACTGGGGCTTCACCGTGGGGAACAACGCGGCGTCCGCAGTCGGAAAATTCCTGTGGTTCGGTCCGCTGGCACCGATACAGAGGCTCTTCTTCAGGACGCCGCTGGTGAATCTATTCGTTCTAGGGTCCTATCTGTATCACGATTTCCTGTACTGGCCGCTGAAGGCAAGACCTCAGATAGAGGCTTTCAAGAAAACCTCTCACTGGGGACAACTGTTCGACAGATATCCGGAATAAGCGATTCAGCGGCGGCAGGAACCCGCTCAAGCCTCGCGGAAGAATTCCTGACTCAGATGATGGTTGAGTTCTGTTCGGACGCGATTCCTGACGGCCTGGACATCTATCCGCCACTGCCGGACTTTTTCCAGGGCCTCGTTTTCCCAGGGCAGGCGTTCGCCAGACGGTTTTGCAAGTATGTCCCGCTCAAGTTCGCTGGGGACCGGCGATTGAAGGAGCCTCTGATAGCGGGTCTTGATGCGCCTGATGGTGTGCAGCAGCTTGAGCAGATCTTCTCGAGAGAACTGGTGGGGATGTTTGCGGGTGGTGAGTTTTGGTATGAGGTGCAGCTCTTCGAGGGGCGTTTCCTCCTTGAGAGCCCTGTTAATTAGTTGTTTCAACTGACGATAGTTGCTTTTGAAGTCTCCGGGAGGTGCGGAAACTGCATCAGCCGGATCGGAAAAAGGAAACAACATAACCATACCTCCTGAAAGGAAATCTTAAACGCGAGAGCGGTCCGACTGCCGACTCCCGGAAAACAATGCGCTGATAACACGTCCCCCAACCTTAGTCAAGGAATAGTTGACACTTTTATTTTATGGTATTGATGAAAAAGGCAAAAAGTACTGTTTTTTCTGAAAAGGACGGCGCTGCCAGGTTTGTTTCAGGCCGCGCGTACGCAGGCTCTTTACTTTGAGGCCGCGTCGCTGATAATCTGAAAGATTCCTGGACGGAAACGTCCATAACCTGTCGAGAGCGGGACAAGTCGTGGGAGCAAAAGAGATAGTCATCAGGGGGGCCAGGGAGCATAACCTCAAGAATATTGACCTGGTCATCCCCAGGGATCAGTTGGTGGTCATAACCGGCCTTTCCGGATCGGGAAAGTCCACCCTGGCTTTTGACACCATCTATGCGGAGGGGCAACGGCGCTATGTAGAATCCCTTTCCGCGTACGCCAGACAATTCCTCGAGATGATGGACAAACCCGACGTGGACCTCATCGAGGGCCTGTCGCCGGCCATAAGCATCGAGCAGAAGACCACGTCCAAGAATCCTCGCTCTACGGTGGGGACCGTCACTGAGATCTATGATTATCTCCGGCTTCTCTATGCGAGGGTGGGGATACCCCATTGCTGGGAGTGCGGCCGCCCCATAAGCTCCATGACTGTGCAGCAGATGGTGGACCGCGTTATGGAGCTGTCGCCTGGCACGAAATTCAACATCCTTTCTCCAATAGTGAGCGGCCGAAAGGGCGAATACCGGACCGAACTCCAGCACTTGGTCAGGGAAGGCTTCGTTCGGGTGAAGATTGACGGCCAATTGCGCGACTTGTCAGAGGAAATTCGGCTGGACAAGAACAAGAAACACACCATACAGGTGGTGGTAGATCGTCTGGTGGTCAAGCCCGGGATCGAGAAGCGCCTCGCCGACTCTCTGGAGACCGCGCTGCGCATGGGCCAGGGCACGGTGACCATAGAAGAGATCGAGGGCCAGACTCACCTTTTCAGCGAAAAGTTCGCGTGCCCCGAGCACGGGGTGTCGTTGGGTGAGATCTCGCCCAGGCTGTTCTCCTTCAATAACCCTTTCGGCGCGTGTGAAGCCTGCGGCGGCCTGGGGGTGCAGATCCGCTTCGATCCCGATCTCGTGGTTCCTGATCCCAGCCTGACGCTCAGGGACGGGGCCATCGCTCCCTGGGAGCACAGGAATTCGGTGTTTTTCCAACAGATGTTGGAGTCCTTGTCCCGCCACTACAAGTTCGATCTGGACATACCATTCGGAGAGCTGTCCGAGAAGCTCCAGAACATTCTCATATACGGTTCCGGGCACGAGGAACTGGACTTCTGTTACGAAAGAGACGGACGGAAGCATTACTTTAGAAAGACCTACGAAGGCGTGATCCCTAACCTGGAACGGCGTTACCGGGAGACTGACCGCGAGGACCTCGACGACGACTTCGGCCGCTTCATGAGTTCGGTTCCTTGTCCTTCCTGCGGGGGGGCTCGCCTCAAGAAAGAAGCCCGCCACGTGCTGGTGGGGGGGCTCCCGATCCATGAACTGACCGCGCTGTCGGTGCGGGAATCAGCCAAGTTCATGGAGAACCTCAGTCTGGACGAGCGGCGCATGGAGATCGGCCGGCGGGTCATAAAGGAAATACGTGATCGCCTCGGCTTCCTGGAGAGGGTGGGGCTGAATTATCTCACCCTGGACAGGTCTTCCGCGACCCTTTCAGGCGGAGAGTCGCAAAGGATCAGGCTAGCCACCCAGGTAGGATCGTCCCTTGTGGGGGTGCTCTATATTCTGGATGAGCCCAGCATAGGGCTCCACCAGAGGGACAATCAGCGGCTGCTCTCCACGCTGGTGGACCTGCGCGATCAAGGGAACTCCGTCCTGGTTGTGGAACACGACCCGGAGACCATCCTCAGCGCGGACCACGTCATAGACATGGGGCCCGGAGCGGGGCGCATGGGCGGCGAGATAGTGTTTTCGGGCAAGCCGCAAGACCTGCTGCGCTCGGAGGACTCTCTCACGGGGAAGTATCTCTCCGGCAGGGAGATCATTCCCATACCAAGGAAACGGCGTTCACCCGGGAAGAAGAAACTGGTCATCCGGGGCGCCAGGGCCAACAATCTCCAAAGCATTGATGTGACCATACCGTTGGGTCTTTTCACCTGCGTAACCGGGGTGTCGGGTTCCGGCAAGAGCACCCTTGTGCTGGACATCCTGTACAGAGCCTTGGCGCAACAGCTCTACCGGAGCCGCGTCAAGCCCGGGGAAGTGGATAGGATCGAGGGCATCTCCTTCATAGACAAGGTCATTGATATTGACCAGAGCCCCATCGGAAGAACCCCTAGATCCAACCCTGCAACGTACACGGGTGTTTTCACTTTCATCAGGGATCTGTTCGCCAATCTCCCCGAATCCAGGATGCGGGGCTACAAACCAGGTCGCTACAGCTTTAACGTGAAGGGGGGCCGCTGTGAGGCATGCCACGGCGACGGCATAATCAAGATCGAGATGCACTTCCTGCCTGATGTTTACGTGAAATGCGATGTGTGCCACGGCAAGCGCTACAACCGGGAGACGTTGGAAATCAAGTACAAGGGAAAGAACATCTCGGACGTCCTGGACTTGACCGTGAACCAGGCGGCGGAGTTCATGGAAAACATTCCCGCTGTCTACGGCAAACTGCGGACCATTCAGGCGGTCGGTCTGGGATACATCAAGTTGGGGCAGCAGGCCACGACGCTCTCAGGCGGGGAGGCTCAGCGCATCAAGCTTTCCAAGGAGTTGTCCAAACGGAGCACCGGCAGGACGCTGTACATCCTGGACGAACCCACTACGGGGCTGCACTTCGCGGACGTCAGGAAACTCCTGGACGTGCTTTTTAGTCTGGTGGAAGCAGGGAATACAGTGGTGGTCATCGAGCACAACATGGACGTGATAAAGGTGGCCGACAATATAATTGATCTGGGGCCGGAAGGCGGCTGCGAGGGGGGAAACGTGGTGGCCTGCGGAACCCCCGAGGAGGTGGCGGCTGATCCCGCGTCCTACACAGGTCAGTACCTGCGGGAAGTCCTGAATAGCGACAAAGGCTACCGGCCTTTCACCGTGGACGCCGGCAAAGTTGCGTTGAGCCCGGAGGCTGAAGCGGCCGTAAACCCGAGGAAGGAGCCGGCAAAGCGCGCGTCAAAGTCTGGGGGCCGGAAGAAGGCGGCTGTGAATTGAGACAGAGTTGGAAAGATTATAGTGATTGCGGGGAATTGGACTGATTGCCAAAATAAGTGTGCCATTTCCCTATGAGAGGAAGGCTGTCGTTCAAATCAGTGCTTGGAAAGGCATCAGTCTCGATGAAGCGGGTGCCACTGCTGGCTTGCCCAGCAGTGATCGCCTGGGAACCGCTGCCGGCCAAGCCAGCAGTGGCACCCAGCGAGTAATCCCGGCAGAGCCGGTGTCCAATCGAAAGGGCCCCATATTCTTGCAACTGCTACATAGCGGATCACCGATTACTGTGCCAAGCTCGGGACTCTCCCCATTCACTCCCTCAGTTTCATCGTATCTCCGCTCGGAAGGCCCAACTCCCTCGCCCTGAGGACTCGGCGGAGCAGCTTGCCGGATCTTGTCTTGGGGAGTTCGTCCATGAAGACCACCTCCGAGAGGGGGAGTTCGTATGCGAAGTTGGCTTTGACAAATGTCCTTAGCTCGTGGTTGAGTCGAGAGGAAGGGGGGTATCCTTTGTTGACCGTGACGAATGCTCTCACTATTGTCTTTCCGGAAGCCGAGCCCAGGGAAATGGCCACGGCCTCGGCCACAGCAGGGTGCAGCAGCAGGACCTGCTCGATCTCGTAAGGGCCTACGAATTTGTCCCCGATCTTAATGAGGTCGTCGTTGCGTCCTTGGTGGTAATAGTACCCGTCTTCGTCCCTGATGACCATATCACCGGTGAGGAACCATTCTCTGAAGCGAAAGTACGCCTGATAACGGGGGGCATCGTTCCAAATTCCCGTCATCATGGAAGGCCAGCCCGGCCTCAGCGCCAGCTCCCCCATCGTCATCGCCGGTACAGGGTCGCCATTCTCATCAATGACCGCAGCCTGAACGCCGGGGACCGGCTTACCCATGCTCCCCGGTTTTGTGATCATGGAGCGGAAATTGGCCATGCAGATCATTCCTGTTTCAGTCATCCACCAGGTGTCGTGGGGAGAGTGCTTAAGCGTTTGGCGCACCCAGAAGAACCGTTCCGAAGTCAGAGCCTCTCCTACGGTTGCTATGTGGCTCAGATGCGAGAAGTCGTATCGTGCGGGAAGGTCCTCTCCAGCCTCCATGAGACGGGCAACAATTCTAGGGCTGGTATACCAGGTGGTGACTCGGTGTTTCTCCAGCGTCCTGTACCAGGTGGATGCGGCAAATGGATCACCCAGGACAACCGTGGCGGCGCCGCAGAGCCAGGGTGCCAGAGCCCCGTACACGGTGTTTGTGACCCATCCGGGAGGGCCGTCGGTCCAGAGCACGGACTGCTCATTGAGGTCCAGAACTGATCGGGCCGTCATCAAGATGCCCATCATGTCCTGGTGAGCGTGGACAACGCCCTTGGGCGGGCCGGTGGATCCCGACGTGTAAATAAGATACAGAGGGGAGGTTCCCCGTAGCCATTGCGGGGTGCTCTTTTTGGGCAAGTCCTTCATGGCGTCCCACAACAGGACCTCACCCTCAAAAAGGTTGGGCAGTGGCCCTTCGGTAAGGAACACGCGGTTAACGCCTGACATTGCGTGCTGAGGGAGCCTTTCCACCAGATCAGGGTGAGTCACTATCGCACGGGGTTTTGCGTCTTGGAACCTGGTCTCAAGCTCGTCGAAGGAGTGGCTGGAATAGAGGGGCGAAAATATTACACCCAGCCTCGCGCAGGCAAGCATGGTCAGGTAAATTTCGGGGCAGGGTGGTAGAAATATGAAGATACGATCGCCGGCTGCGAAACCGTGCTCGATTAAGAGGTTTGCCAACTGGCTGGATAATTCCCGCAAATCTTTGTATGTGAACTCCTTCACCTGGCCGGCTTTTTCAAAGATCAGAGCCTTTCGGTCACGCTTTTCTCGGTCCGAGGCCCAGCGGTCCACTGCCTCCTGAACTATGTTGACGTCTCCGGTTAGGTGCCACGTAAACTCTTTTTCCATGTCCTTCCAGGAAAACGTCTGGTATGCCTCGGAATACGACTTGATGAAGGCATCCTTGTCTTCCGGCGGAATGGTGGCCTTGATCATTGTTGTCTCCCGAGATCCAACGCGGTTGAACCATTACGGCAGTTGCCAAAGATTTTTCGAATGTCATGCCATCCTTGGAGAACAAATCCCCCGCCCCCATTTTGTTATAGGGTGGCGAGGGGGAATTACAAGACGGCAAGAGCAAATCGGTATTAGTCCGGCCAGACCCTGAATTTACTGTGCACCTTCAAAGCCGTTTCGGCAAGTTCCATCCCGAGCTTTGAAACAAAGAGCGGCAACTGCTCACGCTGACCTTTCCAGGTCAGGGCCCGAAACACCTCCCTGACGCAACTTACCAGGGCGGCAGCGTCGTAGCCGCCTTCCAGTGCAAAGAGCACCGGCGGGCCGCGTACAGCGCCCCGCAGCTCGATGACCAATTCGGTCAACCACCGGAAGGCCTTTTCCGTAATCCGCGTCCTTCCGATGGGGTCTCTGCGGTGAGCGTCAAATCCGGCAGCAACCAGAATGAGTTCCGGCCTGAAATTTCGCATGATGGGCGACAGGATTTTCCAGTAAAGGTAAAGGATGTCGTCATCCTCGATGTCTTTGGGCACCGGCACGTTCACCGTGTAGCCCAGTCCCTCTCCCACTCCCGCCTCATGCCAATCCCCGCTATGTGGATACCAGCCTAGGTAGTGGGTGGAAAAGTAAAGCACCTCTCTCTCCTCGTAGAACAGTTCCTGTATGCCGTTTCCGTGGTGAACGTCCCAGTCCAGGATAAGTATCCTATTGACTGAGTAGCGTTCCATAGCGTGGCGAGCCGTAATTCCGAGGTTGTTGAATATACAGAAGCCGCCGGCGCGGTCCCGTTGCGCGTGATGACCCGGAGGCCTCACGAGACAGAAACAGACGTCCAGGCGGCCCGAAAGGAGAGCCTGCAGCGCCTTTATGCATCCGCCCACCGCAAGCCAGGCCGCCAGATAGGACTCCGAGCTCACTGTGGTGTCGGGCGCAAGGTTTGTGAACTCGATCTCCGCAGTCTTGAGGATCTTTCCGATGTAGGCCGGTGTGTGGACGAGTTCCAGATGTTCGAGAGTGGCCGGTTCGGGCAGGAGGTTAACGAGCCCCTCGGCGAATTCCTTGTCCAGCATCCTGTAGATGGCTTTGAGCCTTGCGGGCCTCTCGGGGTGCACCAGACCGGTCTGGTGCATCAGATAACGATTGTCACGGACAATTCCCACCTTGAGGTCCATGAACGTCTCACAGCCGCAGCATCATGGTTCGCTCACGCTCGCCGACGTCGCAGAACACAAAGCCCATCCTTCTATACAGTTTGATGGCTCTAAAGTTCAGTGCTTCGACGGTCAGCCAGATTGATTCCAGTCCCATGCTGCGTGCTCTTTCAATCGTGCATACGGTCAGTTGTGTTCCCACCCCGCGATTCCGGAAATCGCGGTCCACAAAGATCAGGTACTCTGCGTCCCCGCGCTCGGGACTAGGGATCACCGAAGCGTGGCCGACAACCTTTCCGTGATGCCTGGCGAGCATGTTCTCACCGGTTTTGAGCAACCTGGAAATCCATGCGTGCCGGACCGGCTCCTCGATGGGTGGGAGGCCCTGTGTCACCGCCATTGGCACAAAGGCGTCGTACATGGCTGCCACGGCGGCATAGTCCTCCATGGATCCCCCAGCCACCTGGAACGTGTCACCACGTTTGTCAATGAAGGTTTTTGGCGGTTCCTCAGGTATCATTGATCGTAAATGAAGAGTCAGCACCAGAGCGGCCAAACCAAGGCCGACCCTACTGTTGGCCGTCAGGTGCTGACTCCAGCTGACTCAATTACTAGCTTACACTCATCCGGTCTTTGACCAGGTTCTCGACGACACTGGGATCGGCAAGGGTTGTCGTGTCACCCAGCTCATCGGTCAGCCCCGCCGCGATCTTCTTGAGGATACGCCGCATTATCTTTCCGCTGCGGGTCTTGGGAAGACCGTCGGCCCACTGGATGGCGTCAGGTGTTGCTATGGGCCCGATCTGGGTCCGGACCATCTGAACCAGCTCTTTACGCAGCGCATCGGTTTTTTGAGCGCCAGTGTTGAGCGTAACGAACGCGTAGATGCCCTGGCCCTTTATCGGATGCGGAAAACCTACCACTGCGGCTTCGGCGACCTGCGGGTGCAAAACCAGGGCGGATTCCACTTCCGCAGTGCCCATACGGTGCCCGGACACGTTGATCACGTCATCAATACGACCGATAATCCAGTAGTAGCCATCCTCGTCCTTCTTCGCTCCGTCGCCGGTGAAGTAAAGCCCCGGGATCCTGGCGAAGTAGGTCTCTTTGAAGCGTTCATGGTCGCCGTAAACGGTTCTCATCATACCCGGCCACGGCTTCCTGATGAACAGAGCCCCCTCCTGGCCGGGAAATTTGACTTCCTCGCCAGTGTCGGGATCAAGTATCACAGGATCCACTCCGAAAAAGGGGAACGAACAAGAACCCGGCTTGATGGGAGCCACGCCGGGCAGCGGAGTCATGAGTTGGCCGCCGGTTTCGGTTTGCCACCAGGTGTCCACGATGGGGCACCAGTTGCGGCCCACGTAATTGTAGTACCATCTCCATGCCTCGGGGTTGATGGGCTCCCCCACGGTCCCGAGGAGCTTGAGGCACGAGACGTCGTGCTTCTGAACGTATTCGGGCCCTTCCTTGGCCAGGGCTCTTATGGCGGTGGGCGCGGTGTAGAACTTGTCAACGCGATACCTGGCCACAATGGACCAGAAGCGATCAAAGCCCGGATAGTTGGGAACCCCTTCGAACATCACGCTGGTAAAACCGCAGCAGAGAGGGCCGTAAACAATGTAACTGTGGCCGGTGACCCATCCGATGTCCGCCGTGCACCAGAATGTCTCATAGTCCTTCAGGTCAAAGACCAACTTGGTGGTCATCGCCACATGGAGCAGGTAACCCCCTTGAGTGTGGAGCACACCTTTGGGCTTACCCGTGCTGCCGCTTGTGTAAAGGATAAACAGCGGATCTTCTGAATTCATCCGCTCGGGCTCCACATACGACGGCAGGGAGGGGTCGGCCATGAGCTCATGCCACCAGAGTTCTCTCTTGCCGTCAAGCTGCACGCCCAGATTGGCCCGATTGAAAACAATTATCTTTTCCACTGACGGGCATCGGGTCAGGGCTTCATCAACGTTTTTCTTGAGGGCGAGCGGCTTGCCCGCACGGAAGCCGCCGTCAACGGTAATGACCATCTTTGCCTTGCTGTCTTCGACACGGCCTGCGATGGACTCAGCGCTAAACCCTCCAAAAATGACGCTGTGGATGGCTCCAATGCGGGCGCAGGCAAGCATGGCTATGGGGAGTTCCACAATCATGGGCATATAGATTACTACGCGGTCGCCTTTCTGTATGCCTTGGGACTTGAGGACCGCGGCAAATTTGTTTACAAGTTCGTAAAGCTCCTGATAAGTCACCACCCTCTTCTCAGAGGGATTGTCTCCTTCCCAATAGTAGGCAACTTTGTTCTTCAGTGCCGGGAGATGTCTGTCGAGGCAATTATACGTGACGTTGAGTTCGGCGCCGCCAAACCACTCTATCTTTCCTGCCTCGAAATCATAGCGCAGCACGAAGTCCCATTCCTTGTACCAGGATACGTACTCTCGAGCCATCTCACCCCAGAAGTTGTCCACATCCTCCAAAGAGCGCTTGTACATTTCATTGTACATGTCCATACTGTTGATGTAGGCTACCTTGCGGTATTCATCGAGATGAGCGTCGTACCATTTTGGAGCGTGCTCCATGCCAAAGACCTCCTTCTTTTGTGTTGACTCCGGATAATCTGTTGGATGAGTCAGCGAGCCTAATCGGCTTCGTTTTTGGCTGATCAGGCCCCAGTGCGAGGGAGATGCGCTCCGGGAACTAATCCTCCGGGTTCATTGTGTCGGGGGGCACTGCGCGCGAATCACGCAAGTGACTCCCTGAACACATGGTCTATTACAACCTGCCCCGTGCCGTGCGCGAGAGATTCATTACCGCCGTTTGTTTTCCCGCCCGGCAAGCACGACTAGTGAAGTGAACGCAAGGATAACCAGTGTCGCATCCAAGTTGACAACTGGAACGAATTCCGAAACCGAAACAGTCCGACAAAAGCCAACAACGTTGTTGGTTCGCTTAGTGAGGAGACATGATCAGCGACTAAAAAGGCACAGTGATTCATCTCTTACCGCCGATCGAAAAAACGACTGGTTCTGATTTGGGTGACGCCTGCTACTCAAAGAAACTCGACGTGAAATTGCGAAATTTTCTTTTCTATTAGCGACGCGCCGACCCCAACCGCGGTATCCGTTAACGTCGCGGACACCTTCTCTCCGCTCCTAGTCCCCCGAGTTGCGTACAAGGGGCTCTGGTTCACCTCGAATGTCTGCAGGCTGGACCGCCGTCATTTGAAGAAGATTCAAGTATGGGTGCGTAACATCGGGCCGGGTGCACTCTCGCCGGGCCCAAGGCCCGTTCGCGAGTGCTTACCGGGAAAACATACACCCCGCTGAATTTGATGTCAAGGGCGTTTGTCAAGGACAAGCCCTGAATCGCACCCTTGAGGCCGGCATTCAGTTCACCGATACCTGATACCGATGCGTCATCAAACCAGTAACTTGGCCGTTGTAGGGGCGCACCTGCGTGTGCGCCCTGAAAGCCGGGCCGACACACATAAACTGTCTCAAGACCCGAACATCGTGGCCCGTGCCGAGAAGGCAAGAAACGGGTAGCCCGGACGTCATACGTCCGGGTCGCGAAGCGACAAGAGGCAAAGATTACAGAATGCGCCCTAAACGCCGGTGTTCGAGAGGAATCAGCGCTCTCCAGGGGAACCTCTTGTTCCTTCGGAACCCGGACGCCACCGCGTCCGGGCTACTCAGAGCAACACGATTCGATGGACAATCTGAATTCTGAGGCGCTCTTCACAGGTCGGCCCCTACCGACCAGCGTCAGTGGCACCTCTCTTTGAGCGCGTTCACGTGACTCCTTTTGCTGGAGCCGTTGCATATTTGTGATAGAATAGTGTTGCTGATGTCGGGTGACCTTCTGGTCGTCTTCTTTCCTTTAGTCTGCTTCGTCATGAGCGTAGCTATGACCCTCGAACAATTTGCGGTCGCGCCCAGGGTGATCCTGGAGTTCCTCAGAAAGACGCTCCCATTCAATGAGCTGGACGCAGGCGTGCTTGATGACCTTTCCAGGCGGTGGATCATAGACTACTCGCCCAGAGGAACCCTGGTCTTCCGGCAGGATGTGACGGAGGTCAGTCACTTATATCTTGTCCAGAAGGGCGGGGTGAGGATCTACTCCAGCGACGGAGATGCGGGGGAAACACTGAAAGACTACTGTGGCGAGGGGGCGTCGCTGGGGGCCGTCAACCTGTTGCGGGGCCACAAAGCGGAAGCTAACGTAGAAGCCGTGGAGGACACCTACTTCTTTCTGCTTGAAAAGAGCGATTTTCTCGCGCTATTGGAGAACAGCCCGCGGCTAACCCCGTTTTATCTGCAGAGATTTCCTGACGAGCATGTTGCAGCCGCGTACGCCACGCTCCGATGCGAAAGAATCCTTCCGAGAAAGCAGGAATCTCTGTTCCTGGTCAACACTAAGGTCCAGGCCATCATAAGGCATGCGCCGGAGATGATAGCCTCATCGGCAACGGTTCAGGAGACCGCGGCACGCATGGCTGAGTTGGGAATAGGGTCGCTTCTGGTACGCAGTCCCGCCGGAACACTTGCCGGGATAGTCACGGACCAGGACTTGCGAACCAGGGTTGTGGCCGAGGGCCTGGATCATTCCGCGTCAGTGGAACAGATTATGGCGTCGCCTGTTCATACTATTCCCGCGCACGCACTTTGTTTTGACGCTCTACTGTGCATGATGAAACAAAATGTCAACCATCTCGTTGTGGAAAGCCGAAAACAGGTGATAGGAGTCGTTACTGCCAATGACATCATGGTCTACCAGGGGACGTGGCCGATCTACCTCTTCCGCCAGGTGGCCGCGCAGAGAAGAATCGAAGGTCTTTACGACCTGGCGAAAAAGGTTCCGATGGCCGTGCGGACACTCATCATGGAGGGAGCCAAGGGGACCGATCCTGCCAGGGTGTTGACCCTTCTCAATGACAGCATCTTGGAGCGGCTTCTTGACCTATTGTGCGACGAATTCGGGCCTCCTC
>Ga0172375_10008010_pt1 | contig 14326 bp, 10 predicted proteins | sample LakKiv1m_FD_114537 | JGI IMG/M metagenome (GOLD analysis project Ga0172375, IMG submission 114537) | Freshwater microbial communities from Kabuno Bay, South-Kivu, Congo - kab_092012_11.1m | ecosystem: Environmental > Aquatic > Freshwater > Lake | place: Democratic Republic of the Congo... | reverse complement strand
CACGAGCTGTTGAGTCTGTTCCTCAAAAGCTAATCCGCACTTCAACGGGACACAGCCGGTGCTCTCGAAGCGCCGTTGTTTGAAATTAAGGAGCCGAAAAAAATGAGTTTGATCGTCCAGAAATTCGGAGGATCGAGCGTCGCGAATCCGGAGCGCATTCAGAATGTCGCTCGACGGGTCGGGCGTTATCGAAAAAAAGGTCATTCAGTCGTGGTCGTCGTCAGCGCCCTCGGGGATACGACCGACGATTTGTTGGTGCTCGCCGAGAAGATTACGGCCAATCCCTCGCATCGGGAGCTCGACATGCTCATGTCGACCGGGGAGCAGATTTCCGTGGCGCTCTTGGCCATGGCGCTGCACGAAATCGACTGCGACGCGATTTCGTTCACGGGCGGACAGGTCGGGATTCTGACGGATTCGGCCTACACGTGCGCGAGGATCCTCGATATCAGCACCCATCGGATTGTTAATGAGCTCAAAAACGGGAAAGTCGTCATCGTGGCGGGCTTTCAGGGGATCGGTCCCAATCGGGAAATCACGACGCTTGGCCGCGGCGGCAGTGATTTGACGGCCGTGGCGTTGGCCAAAGCGCTTCGGGCGGACGCCTGCGAAATTTATACGGACGTCGATGGCATCTACACGGCGGATCCGCGCAAGGTGCCGACGGCACGAAAGATCGATCGCATCAGCTACGAAGAAATGCTCGAATTGGCCTCATCGGGCGCTCAAGTCATGCAATCACGATCGATCGAAGTGGCTGGAAAATACGACATTCCCATTCACGTGAGGAGCAGTTTTTCGGACAAAGAAGGAACCTGGATTGTGAAGGAGGATCGTTCCATGGAAGATGTTTTGATTCGAGGGGTTTCGGTGAGCAAGAACGAAGCGAAACTGACCGTACGCAAAGCCCCCAACCGCCCCGGCGTGGCCGCGGCCCTGTTCAAATCGCTTGCCGACGTCGGAGTAAACGTCGACATGATCATTCAAAATATCGGGGCGGACAAGAACACCGACATCTCGTTTACGGTTCCAAAAAACGAAGCGTCCGCCGCGGTGCGCGCGCTTTCGAAACATCGCGGGCTTGAGCACATCACTCAGGATGCGGAGATCGCAAAAGTCTCCGTCGTGGGAATCGGGATGAGGAGCCATGCCGGCGTTGCGGCGGCGATGTTCGAAGTGCTCGGTAAAAATAAAATCAACATCGAAATGATTTCGACGAGCGAAATCAAAATCTCATGCGTCGTGAAGAAAAATAATGCCGACCGCGCGGTTCGGCTTCTTCATGACCAGTTCAAGCTGGGAAAAAAGAAGAGCTAACCGGAAAAGAGGCGGTTATGGCAGGTAAACGAATCGAGATCTACGATACCACGCTTCGCGACGGGTCTCAGAGCGAGGGCATTTCCTTCTCCGTGCTCGACAAATGTCTCATTGCCGAGTGCCTCGATCATTTCGGAGTGCCTTACATCGAAGGCGGATGGCCCGGAGCCAACCCCAAAGACGTTTCTTTTTTCGAGGAAATCCGCAAAAAGAAACTTAAAAACGCCGTTATCGTGGCTTTCGGATCGACTCGGCGCGCTCACGAAAAAGCGGAGCACGACGCGGTTTTGGCCGCGCTGGTTGCCGCACGCACGCGGGTGATTACGATCTTCGGAAAGACGTGGGATTTGCACGTGACCGAAGCGCTTAAAACGACGCTCGACGAAAATCTGTTCATGATTCGCGATTCGGTGCGGTATCTCAAATCCAAAACCGGAAAAGTTTTTTATGACGCCGAGCACTTTTTTGACGGCTACAAAGCCAATGCGAAGTATGCGCTCAAAACACTCGAAGCCGCCGCGGACGCGGGGGCTTCGACGCTCATTCTCTGCGACACCAACGGCGGAACGCTCCCGGCGACGGTCTCGAAGGTTGTGACGGAGGTGCGTCGTCTGATCGGAAAGCCGCTGGGAATCCACACGCATAACGACGGGGGGGTTGCCGCCGCGAATGCTCTTGCGGCGGTCGAAGCGGGCGCAACGCAGGTGCAGGGAACTTTCAACGGGATCGGCGAACGGTGTGGAAACGCGGACCTGGTTGCGCTCATCGGCGATCTACAGTTGAAACTCGGCTATCGCTGCGTTCCCGTGACGCGTCTCAAGGAGTTGACCGAAACGGCTCACTCGATCAGCGAAATCTGCAACCTACTTCCCGCAAAGAATCAGCCCTACGTCGGCGCGAGCGCTTTTGCGCACAAAGGCGGAGTTCACATCAACGCGGTCATCAAAAATCCGAAGACATACGAGCATATCCGGGCCGAGCAAGTCGGAAATCGTCGTCGTTTTCTCGTTTCGGAATTGGGCGGCAAGACGCAGATCGCCCAACGCGCCAAGGAACTATCGCTTTCGCTCGAAAAGCATTCGCCCGAAACGCGCTTAATTCACCAAAAAGTTCAGGAGATGGAAAGCCAAGGTTACCAATATGAGGGCGCCGAAGCCAGCTTCGAGCTTCTCGTGCAAGAAGTCTTGGGGCGGCGGAAGAAATTTTTCTCATTCAAAAAAGTTCACGTTTCGGCCGAGAACATCGGGGAAGAAAACCCGATCGCACGCGCGACGGTCCTATTGGCCGTCGGCAAGAAAGAGGAGACGGGAACGGCGACCGGAGACGGTCCCGTGAATGCGCTCGATCGCGCGCTTCGAAAGGCGCTCGCGCCGTTTTATCCCGAAATCAACCGCATCGAGTTGGCGGATTATAAGGTTCGCGTCGTCAACTCCGAAGCGGGCACGGCCGCGAAAGTGCGCGTGTTCATCGAATTTCGCGACGACAAGAAAATATGGACCACGGTCGGGGTCTCCGAGAATATCATCGACGCCAGTTGGCTCGCGCTCGTGGATGCGATCGAATACAAGCTTTCGTCTTCGGCTCGACCGAGAAAGAGGAGATGATGCCGGTTTCAAAAAAGAAAAAGTCGGAAGAGCTCGCTAAAGCCTACGACGCGACTCTGGTCGAAAAAAAATGGTATAAGATCTGGACCCAAAAAGGGTACTTTTCGGCCAAACCCAATCCCAAGAAAAAACCCTACACGATCGTCATCCCGCCTCCGAATGTGACGGGAATCCTTCACATGGGGCATGCGCTCAACAATACGCTTCAAGACATTCTCGTCAGATATAAAAGAATGAGCGGCTGCGAAGCGCTTTGGATGCCCGGCACCGATCACGCGGGCATCGCGACGCAAAACGTCGTCGAACGGTCTCTGCGCGAAGAAGGCCTGACTCGTCAGGCGCTCGGACGCGATCAATTTTTGGAACGCGTATGGGCGTGGCGGGAAAAATACGGCAACACGATCATCCGTCAGCTTCAGAGGCTGGGGAGTTCGTGCGACTGGAAGCGTACGCGTTTTACGATGGACGAAGGTCTGTCGAAGGCGGTTCGCGAGGTTTTTGTCCGGCTTTACGAAAAAGGCCTCGTCTACCGAGGCACCTACATCATCAACTGGTGCCCCCGTTGCCAAACCGCACTCTCCGACGAAGAGGCTCAACATCGCGAGATGACGGGTCATCTCTATCATTTGAAATACGCCATCGAAGGGACGGATGAGCACGTGGTCATCGCCACGACGCGTCCGGAGACGATGCTCGGGGATACCGCGATCGGCTTCAACCCCACCGACGAACGATACAAGCACCTCGTCGGCAAAACCGCGATTTTACCGCTTCTGAACAGGCGTTTACGGATCATTCAGGATGAGACGATCGACCCCGCGTTTGGTACGGGCGCGTTGAAAATTACGCCCGCTCACGATCCGGTCGATTTCAATCTGGCGCGCAAGCATAATCTCGAGAGCATCAATATTCTCAATCCCGACGGCACGCTCAACGAAGCGGCCGGCCCGTATCAAGGTCTCGACCGGTTCGAAGCCCGTCGTAAGATTATCGCCGAGCTCGAAGACCGCAGGATTCTTCTCGAGACAAAAGAGCATATCCACTCGGTTGGCCATTGCTATCGTTGCCAGACGGTCGTCGAGCCGTATTTGTCTTTGCAATGGTTTGTTCGGATGAAGCCGTTGTCGCTCCCGGGAATCAAAGCCGTTGAGGGCGGAACGATCCGATTTGTGCCTTCCCGATGGACGAAGGTTTACCTCGACTGGATGAACAACATCAAAGATTGGTGCATTTCGCGTCAAATCTGGTGGGGACACCGGATCCCCGTCTGGTATTGTCCCGCCTGTCGCGCTCAGTCGACCGGAGTTTCGCCGTCCTCAACCGACGGACGTTACGTCGAAACGGGGATGATTGTTTCTCGAGAGACTCCCCAGTCGTGCCCGACCTGCGGCTCCAAAGAGTTGACGCAGGACCCGGATGTTCTCGACACGTGGTTTTCGTCGTGGCTTTGGCCGTTCTCGACGCTCGGCTGGCCCGAATCGAACGCCGATCTCAAATATTTCTATCCGACGGCGACGCTCGTCACGGGATACGAGATCATTTTCTTCTGGGTCGCGCGGATGATCATGTCGGGATTCGAATTTACCGGAAAGGAACCGTTCTCTCAGGTTTATATCCATGGCATCGTGCGGGACGAGACGGGCGCCAAAATGTCGAAATCGCTCGGCAATGCGGTCGATCCCATCAATATCATCGATGAGTACGGGGCCGATGCCCTGCGCTTTGCGATCATTTCGATCACATCGGAAGGGCAGGACGTTTATTGTTCCAAGGAAAAGTTCGAATTGGGTCGGAATTTTGCGAATAAAATTTGGAACGCTTCGCGTTTCACGCTCATGAATCTCGGAAAAATTCCGAAAACCGCGCCTCGCGCCAGCTCGCTCAATCCCGAAGATCGTTGGATCCTGAGCCGTCTCAACGGGACGATCGAGCGCCTGACGGAAAGTCTGGAGCGCAGCCGGTTCAACGAAGCGGCCGCGACGTTGTACGACTTTTTTTGGCACCAGTTTTGCGACTGGTATCTCGAACTGGCCAAACCGAATATCCAAAAAGCCTCGACGCAGTGGGTCTTGCAAAAGACGCTCGAGACGACGCTAAGACTCCTGCATCCCTTTATGCCGTTCATTACGGAGGAAATCTGGCAGCAGCTTTCGCATGAAGGGGAGACCATCATGCGCGCACCTTGGCCGACGCCCGAGAAAAAGTGGATGGATAAAAAAATCGAAGCCCAGATGCAGCTGGTCATCACGGAAATCCAATCGATCCGAAATGTTCGTTCCGCCTGGCAAATTAATCCCAAAGACACGGTTTCGGTCGCGATCAAAGCCACCCGTGATAGCGAGTCGAAGGTATTGAAAGCTTATTCCGGGCTCATCGCACAGATGGCGAAAGTGGGATCCCTCAAGATCGGAAAAGATATCGCGCGGCCCAAGGAATCGGCGGTTGCAAATATAGGCCATGTAGAGACTTACGTCATTCTCACGGGACTGGTGGATATCCAGGTCGAGCGGGAAAGGATCCGCGCCGCGCTCGTCGAAGTGGAAAAAATGTCGAAAGGGCTGGCGGGCCGGCTTCAGAACGAGCAGTTTCTCAAAAAAGCTCCGGCCGAGGTCGTGGAAAAAGAAAAACAAAAGGCCGAGGAATTGTCCAATCGTCGTAAACGGCTCGAAGAAAATCTTACGGCTTTGGGGGAAGCGAATTGATTCGAACGGACGTCGTCGATCTCATCGTCAAACTCGCGCTTCGCGAAGATATCCGGAACCGCGATATCACGACGAATGCGATCATTCCGGAAAAACTGCACATCAAAGCCAATTTGGACGTCAAGCAAACCGGCGTTCTTTGCGGAATCGAAGTCGCCGAGCGAGTGTTCAGGCATGTCGATGAGGACCTCCGTTTTTTGCCCGTCGCCAAGGACGGAGAGCTCGTCGAAAAAGGGCGCGAAATCGCCTACATCGAGGGCTCGGCCATATCAATCCTCGTTGCCGAGCGCACCGCACTCAATTTTTTGAGCCTTCTCTCCGGGATCGCCACGGAGACCCGCCAATTCGTCGAAAAAGTGAAGGGGACCAAGGCCCGCATTTACGATACGCGAAAAACCACCCCGAATCTTCGCATCCTCGAAAAATACGCGGTGCTCACGGGAGGCGGCGTCAATCATCGTTTTGGGCTTTTTGACCAGGTGCTCATCAAGGACAATCACCTGCGCATTTTGCGCAATAAACCCATCGTCGATATCGTGGCCGCCGCCCGGCGGAGCGTTCTCAAAAACACGATCGTGGGAATCGAGGTCAAAAATATCGCCGAACTCAAAGAAGCGCTGAAGACGAAAGCCGACTACATTTTGCTGGATAATATGACGGTCGAAACGGTGCACGAGGCGGTTGCGCTACGAAGCCAGATCGGCTCGAAGGTCGAACTTGAAGTTTCCGGAGGAATCAATCTCCAGAACGTGCGCGGTTATTCCGAAACGGGCGTCGAGCGCATCTCGATCGGTTATCTGACGCACGGCGCGCCGTCGCTCGACATCTCTCTGGATATCGTCGGCTAAAGACGGCCCACTAACGAGCACGTTGATCAGGCGAATCCGCCCATGTCTTTTACCATCAAATCTCAGATGAGTCCCCGAGGCGACCAGCCTCAAGCAATCGATCGTCTCGTGTCGGGATTCCGAAAGGGCAACCGCTTCCAAACGCTCTTGGGGGTGACGGGTAGCGGCAAGACTTTCACGATGGCGCACGTCATCGCCGCTCTCGATCGGCCGACGCTGGTGATGTCCCACAACAAAACTCTCGCGGCTCAGCTCTACGGCGAATTCAAAGAGATCTTCCCGGATAATACCGTCGAATATTTCGTCAGCTACTACGACTATTACCAACCCGAAGCCTACATTCCCCATACGGACACTTACATCGAAAAAGATTCGTCGATCAACGAAGACATCGATCGGCTCCGTCTTCGCGCGACGAGCTCTCTTTTGTCGCGCCGGGACACGATCGTCGTTGCCTCGGTCTCGGCGATCTACGGCTTGGGTTCTCCCGGCGAGTACGCGGAGCTTCTCGTCTTTCTCAAAGAGCGAGACGAATTGCCGCGGGAAGCTCTGCTCAAAAAACTCGTCGACATCCAATACCAGCGCAACGACGTCGATTTTCAGCGCGGGACCTTTCGCGTGCGAGGGGACACGGTCGAGATTTTTCTCGCCTATGAAGAAACCGCGATCCGGGTCGAATATGATTGGGACCGCATTGCCCGCTTGTCGCGGGTGAGTCCCCTGACTGGGGACGTCGTACACAGCCTCGAGAGCATCGCCGTTTATCCCGCCAAACATTTCGTGACCACGCAGCAAAGACTGGACGACGCGCTGGTCGGAATCGAGCAAGAGATGAACGACCGGCTCAAAGAGCTTTATTCTCAGAACAAGCTCCTCGAGGCGCAGCGCCTCGAGCAGCGTACGCGTTATGACATGGAGATGATGCGAGAACTCGGTTTTTGTTCGGGAATCGAAAATTATTCGAGGATCATCAGCGGCCGCGCTCCGGGGTCGCGGCCCTATTGTCTCATCGATTATTTTCCGAAGGATTTTTTGACGTTGATCGACGAATCCCACATTTCGGTGCCGCAGATCAAAGGCATGTATTTCGGAGATCGCGCGCGCAAGGAAACGCTCGTCGAATTCGGCTTTCGTCTGCCTTCGGCGCTCGACAACCGGCCGCTTCGCTTCGAAGAATTTGAAGAACTCGTCGGACAAACGCTTTTTGTCTCGGCGACCCCGGCGGAGTATGAGATCCGGAAATCAGCGGCCGTCGTGGAACAGGTGATTCGCCCGACGGGCCTTCTCGATCCGGCCGTCGAAATCCGCCCGACACGCGGACAGATCGACGATCTCATGCACGAAGTGCTCGAGCGCGCTGCGAAAAAAGAACGCGTCCTGGTGACAACGCTCACCAAGCGCATGTCCGAAGACCTGACGACGTATTTAAAGGAGGCGGGAGTCCGTGTGCGCTACATTCATTCGGAGATCGACGCGATCGAGCGCGTGGAAATTCTCCGCGATTTGCGACTCAATAAATTCGACTGCCTCGTAGGAATCAACCTCCTTCGCGAGGGAATCGATCTCCCCGAGGTGTCGCTGGTCGCCGTGCTCGATGCCGACAAAGAAGGATTTTTACGTAGCCAAACGTCGCTGATCCAAGTGGCCGGCCGCGCGGCCCGTCACGTCAGCGGACAAGTCATTTTTTATGCGGATCAAGTCACGGAGTCGATGGCCCAAACAATCCGCGAAACGGAACGCCGCCGCCGCGTGCAGATGGAGTATAATCAAGCCCATCACATTACCCCGACTTCGATCAAAAAGGAGATCCGGGAGGGGATCGAGGCGATCAAGAAGGCGCGTGAAATCGTCAATGAAGCGGCCGGAGTTCTCGAGGAAGAAGGCGAGATGGCGGAGGTGATCGCCAACCTCGAGCGAGAGATGGAAGAGGCGGCGCGCAATTTGCAGTTTGAGCGCGCGATTGAATTGAGAGATCAGGTGAAGCGGCTTCGAAAAAAAATGACCCCGAGGGTCAGATGAAAAACGACAGCGTCCTGCATTTTTTGAGGGCCAATCGGACTCATTTTCTCTCGGGCGAGGAAATTTCGAGGCGACTCAAGGTCTCGCGAAGCGCCGTGTGGAAAGAGATCCAGACGCTGCGTCATCTCGGCTACGAAATCGAAGCGCAGCCTCATTGGGGCTATCGCCTGGCCCAAATCCCCGACAAACTTTTCGCGGATGAGCTGTCCGTCGAGTTGGACACGGGAATCGTGGGGCGCGCGATTTTGTCGTACGAACAGCTCGATTCCTCGAACGACGCGGTTTTCAAATTGGGCGAACAGGGCCAGGCCGAAGGCGCGTGTATTTTTGCGGAGTTCCAAAAAAAGGGGCGGGGCCGGCTGGGGCGCGTCTGGGAAGCGCCCAAAGGCAAAAATATCCTTTTTTCATGTTTGTTGCGTCCAAAAATAGCCCCTTCGCAAGCCGCCAAAATAACGCTCATGGTCGCGTTGTCCGTCGTGAAGACGATTCGTTCGCACACGGGCAAATCGGTCGGGATCAAATGGCCCAACGACATCGTCTACGATGAAAAAAAATGCTGCGGCATTTTGACGGAAATGAGCGCGGAGCTGGATCGCGTGAATTTTATCGTCGTCGGAGTGGGGCTCAACGTCAACGCGGAGAACGAAGAGCTTCCCAAAGGGGCCGCTTCGATGAAATCCCTCACGGGCAAGTCGTACAACCGCGTGGAGATCGCGCGGGATCTTCTTCGCCGTATCGATGCGGATTACGCAAGGTTCAGGTCGGGACACGCGAAGGAATTGGCGGACGAGTGGGAGGAATACTCTGCAACGAGCGGCCGTCGCGTGACGGCGACTCTGTTGGACCGGACCCTTCACGGCCAAGCGCTGGGCATCGATGCGGATGGAGCGCTTTGGATCCGAACGGATTCGGGACTCCAGGAGCGGATTGTGACGGGCGACGTGACGCATGTGAGGGCTCATCGGTGAACCTTTCTCGGGACGGTTTATTGGTGCTCGACGTAGGAAATACGAGCGTGCAAGGTCTCTATCTGACGAAAAAAGGACGTAAACGGTTTCGTTTCATGACCGCCGAGGCAACGAAAAAAACCGTCTCAAAGATCAAGAGTTTGGTCGGGGCCCGGGCGCCCGAGGTTCTCGTGGCCAGCGTGGTGCCGGAGGCGGGAGCCTTTTTGAGAAAGGAGCTCCCCAAAAAGCTTCGCCTCAAAACCTTCCAGATTCCCCGCGATCTGGCCGTTCCCATCCGAAACCGCTACCGCAATCCCTCGCAGGTCGGAGTGGACAGGCTTCTGGGGGCGCTCGCCGCGTTTCGTCGTTATCGGAAGGCTCTCATTGTGATCGACTTTGGCACGGCCATTACGTTCGATTTCGTGAATTCGAGCGGGGAGTATCGAGGCGGCGCCATTGCCCCGGGAATCGAAATTGCGCTGGAAGCCTTGTTTCAAAAAACCGCTTTGTTGCCGAGAATTCGGCTCAAGTCGCCCAGAGGGGTTATCGGTCGCGACACGACGGAAAGTATTCGCGCGGGCTGTGCCTACGGGATCGGGGGGCTGTGCGATCGCTTAGTCGAAACAATTGCGCGCCGACAGGGGGTCAAACCTTTCGTCGTGGCGACCGGCGGATATGCGCGCTTCATGTCGAAGTATTGCCGCCGCATTGACCGTATTCATCCCGACCTGGTCCTCGAAGGAATTCTTTTGACGTATTTCGATCGACGGGCGGTTTAGAACCGATACTCGATTCCGAAATGAAAACGACCGCGACTCGATTCGATCAGTGGCTTATCTCCGAGCGCATATCCCCAGTCGAGTCGACCCGTTAAGCCGTTGTCTAATCGAATGCGAAGACCCAGCCCTGCGCCGAAGAGTATCCTCGATTTTCTTTCGCCGGGAAGAGGATCGTTCAACCGGCCGTAGCCCTCGTCGGCAAAAACGACGACGTCGAGTTGTTTTTGGAGGGGCGTGGATTGCCAGGGCCCTCGCCAGGAATCCGGAACGAAAAAAGCATCTTGCACGAACTCAAGATTGGCGATGACGCCGGTATCGGCCGTAGTGTCGACCTCCGGATAACCTCGAACAGAAAACGCCCCGCCGATAAAAAAAGATTCCTGCGGCGGTAGTCGATCTCCCGAGATTTGATAGTTTAGCCGACTGACCCATTTGTGGCCGGCTCCCAGGGGCTGCTCCCGAAGCCATTGACCCGAATACAGAAAGAAGTCGGGGTGCACCTGCTGGCGCAGCGAACCCGGATCGGCATAAAAAGCGGCGCCCAGCCCTTTTAAACCGAACGAAACCCCTTGAGACCAGTAATTGGATCCGAAAGGATCTTTGAAGCGCATTACCGGCCCGAATTGGATCACACGCAGTCGCGATCGCAAATAAGTCGAGGAATAGGCTTTCATCACGTACTCTTTAAATCCGAGCCCCATGTTGAAATCGAGCGAGAACGAGCGAGAGTCGATGAGTTTTTTTTTGCCGGAGACGTAATATTTTTGCAACATTCCGTTTATTCCTTGTTCGGCCAGATCGCCCGGGGGCGTTGCCTGAGCCGCGCCGACCCCGGCAGTCAAAACCGAATCCCACTCCGGGAGGGGGAGTCGGTACTCCGACAAAAGCACCCCGTGGTTTTTCCCAAAAACACTTTTGCCGGATAAAATGTCGTCGCGACCCGAAAGGTTGTTGTGTTGAAGCCCCGCTCCGATGCGCGTCGGACCGAGGTAACGGGCCATTCGATTGTCAAAAAAAGCGGAGCCCTCCAGTTCCTTTTTCTCCTCAACAAGGAGCGCGACGTCCGTGGTTCCGGGTTCGCGGCCCGGTCGCAGGGAGCTGTTGACGTGCCGTCGGGGGTTTGCGTTCATGCGATGCAGGGCGGTTCTCAACTCATTCAAATTGAGAAGCCGTCCGCCGTCAAGATGCCTGCCGGCATAGGAAAGTAATCTTGCCCGAGATAGAGAAGTGCGCCCTTCGATCAATACGTTTCCGATGTGACTCTCGACGATGCGGATCGTTAGAACGCCGCCGACGACTTCTTGCTTGGGAATGAATACGTAGGCCAGCCAACCTTTCTTTTCATAGGCGGCTTCGAGACTTTTGACCGCTGCGCCGAGAGCGGGAAGGGTTTGATGGCGGTTTTCGAATCCGGACACGATCTTTTCCAGAGTTTTGGTCGCGATCGCCCGGTTGCCTTCCAACACGATCTTTTTTACGAAAAATTGTGCTTCGGGTGATCGGTCGACGGAATCGGTCGAGGGCCGCTGCTTTTCGATCTGCGGCTCTGGGGGCTGTTTAGGTCGTTGGGAGATTTCGCTGTTTTCACGCTCGGTTTTTTCGACGATTGCGCCGAGCTCGCTGGAAGAGCCAAGGGTCATCGAACCCCAAACCACAGAGGGGAAGCCGATCAAAGACAAAAATAAAGACGCCGCAACCGTTTTAAGCTGCATTCCGATTGCGGCGTCCTTTGAGTTCTTTCGAGCTTGCTTCGTGACGACTCCTTAGAGCAGGCTGACCGTGTTGATCGCGGCATCGGCACCCGCTACGCTACCCGCATCTGCCACCGTGGTGGCCGAGCTGACGCTGGAAGACAGACACACGTTTCCAGCCGCTTCGAAACCGACATGATTAATGACAGCGTCAGGGAGTTGGATCACAGTGGAGCCGCCCATAGGCCCGGAAACGACAACCGGGTCCCGGAAATCGGGAGCCTGGGACACTTCGGGTCTCGGGGCAATCTGCTGTTCCACCTTGATGGGCCCGCTTCCGACGAGGAGGGTGTTGGGCTCCGAATGCATAAAAATGACCGGCCCGGGATGGATTGGCTGGGTTGCATTGAGCGGTAGCTGACCGACGGTGAAATTGACGTCACCGGGGCTAACGACGTTCATTGAACCCGCGTTGATAATGGATCCACTCGACCCCATCGTTATATTGCTCACATTGATGGAATGACCGGCTGCGTCGAGCGTCCCATTGACGATCAGGTTGCCGGCGTTGAGATTCGAGGTGAGAGTGGTTGTTTCTCCGACTCCAATTTCTAAGTCTCCCGCAACGGCACAGCTTGAGGTCAAAACAATAAGTCCGATTGCGGCGAGGATCGCTGAACCTAACTTGAACATGGATAACATCTCCTTCTTTTATAACCTTTCACGGAGGGCAAAAAAGGCATTTTCAAGCGTTATACCATAGGCTATGGTCAATATCAACGGCTTTTAGGCCAACAAAATCGCAAAAGTTGTTTCTAATGACCCGGTAATAAGATATGCTAATTTTTGCTTTATTATAGTGATTTGGGGGTCGGAGGGCAAACCCAATTTGCTTGCCGTTCACTCCGCAGCGTTTTAAGCTAGAATAATGCGCGCGCCCAACCCACAAGGGGCATTAAAAAAAATGATTGACGAAATAAGCAGGCATCAGTAGAATCTGCGAGTTAGCACTCACCTGGATTGAGTGCCATTCGGGTGAACCGAGCCGGAAGGCAATTCCAATCTAGGAAAAATTTAAAGCGGGCGCTTTCGCACGATCAAAAGCGCATGGGTAACATCGTCATAAGAATGAGGAGGAGTGAACGAATGGAAAAGACAAAAATTCAGCCTTTGGGCGATCGGGTCGTGATCGAGCCGATGGAAGCCGAAGAGAAGACGTCAGGCGGAATTGTGATCCCCGACACGGCCAAAGAAAAGCAGCAAAAGGGCAAGATCATCGCCGTGGGTAAGGGGCGTACCGCCGAAGACGGGAAAGTCACCCCGCTCGAAGTCAAAGCGGGAGACGTGGTTCTTTACGGACGTTATTCGGGAACCGAAATCAAGATTGGCGGCAGCGAGTTCCTGATTGTGAAAGAAGAGGATATCCTCGCGGTCCTGAAATAAACGGACACGCCTGTTTTTTGACCAGAATAAAAAAGGAGATCGTCGAATGGCAAAACAAATGAAATTCAGCGAAGACGCGCGTCGCGCCATCCTCAAGGGCGTCGAAGAACTCGCCCGCGCCGTCAAAGTGACGCTGGGGCCCAAGGGCCGCAATGTCTGCATCGATAAAAAGTTCGGCTCGCCGACCATCACCAAGGACGGTGTGACCGTAGCCAAGGAAATCGAGCTCAAAGATCCGTATGAGAACATGGGCGCCGAAATGGTCAAGGAAGTCGCTTCCAAAACCAGCGACAATGCCGGCGACGGCACCACGACCGCAACCGTGTTGGCCGAAGCGGTTTACCGCGAAGGCCTGAAGAACGTGGCGGCCGGGGCCAACCCCATGGCACTCAAGCGCGGAATCGAAAAAGCAGTCGAAGAAGTGACCGCCCAGCTAAAAAAACTCGCCAAGCCGATCAAGGGCAAGAAGGAAATCGCTCAGGTCGCGACGATTGCGGCGAACAACGACGTGAAGATCGGCGAGCTCATTGCCGATGCCATGGACAAGGTCGGCAAGGACGGCGTCATCACCGTTGAAGAGGCCAAATCCACGGCCACGACGATGGAAGTCGTCGAAGGAATGCAATTCGATCAGGGGTATCTGTCTCCTTATTTCGTGACGGACGCCGATCACATGGAAGTGAATCTCGAAGACGCTTACATCCTCATCCACGAGAAGAAAATTTCGTCGATGAAGGATTTGTTGCCGATCCTCGAAAAAGTGGCCAAGGGCGGAAAGCCGCTTTTGATCATCTCCGAGGAAACCGACGGCGAAGCGCTCGCAACGCTCGTGGTGAACAAGCTCCGCGGAACGCTCTCAGTTTGCGCGGTCAAGGCTCCTGGGTACGGCGATCGCCGCAAGGAGATGCTCGTGGACATCGCCACGCTCACCGGCGGAAAAGCGATCACCGAAGATCTCGGGATCAAGCTTGAAAAT
>Ga0172375_10008008_pt1 | contig 14328 bp, 12 predicted proteins | sample LakKiv1m_FD_114537 | JGI IMG/M metagenome (GOLD analysis project Ga0172375, IMG submission 114537) | Freshwater microbial communities from Kabuno Bay, South-Kivu, Congo - kab_092012_11.1m | ecosystem: Environmental > Aquatic > Freshwater > Lake | place: Democratic Republic of the Congo... | reverse complement strand
TTTATTTTTGAAGAACAACCGTTCAAGCGCGAAAAAAAAGTTTCGAGGTCCCAGCCAAACTCATAAAAGACGCGCTTTTGTCCACATCTTCACCGCGCAAAAAATACGCCCTTCAGAGCTGGGCTTTTCGGACTGGTAAGAATAGAAAGGATCTGAGATGACTCGACCGGCAGGAGTTATCGACGCTCGCTATGAGCAAGATATCGCGATCATCAGGACGGTTCCCCAATGGGTGACCTTGGGTTTGTTCCTCGCGGTTCTCGTCCTTTTACCCCAGATGTTTCCCAGCCGATATTTCCTCAACGTGGTCAACATCATCATGATCATGACCATTTCGATTCACGGACTTAACCTCCTCACCGGCTTCGCGGGGCAGATCTCGGTGGGTCACGCTGCGTTCATGGGGGTGGGCGCCTATGCATGTGCGTCGTATATGGCGATCCCCGGCATGAGCTTCATCATTGCGCTGCCCCTATCAGGGCTTACCGCCGGGCTGGTGGGCGTGCTCTTCGGCTTGCCGTCATTGCGGCTCAAGGGCTTCTATCTGGCCATGGCCACCATTGCGGCCCAGTTTATTATTACCTCCTTTTTCTTTCATTACCGGCCCGATGTGTTTGGCGGCTCCGGAGGAATGAGCCTCAAGCCGATCCAGCTCGGCGGAATTGTCTTCGACACCCAGGAGAAGCTCTACTATCTGACGATGCCGGCAGCGGTTGCCATGACCTATTTTGCACAAAACCTCGTGAGATCCAGAATGGGGAGGGCTTTTGTCGCGGTCAGGGATAATGACCTGTCCGCGGAGATCATGGGAATCAGTCTCTTCAGTTACAAACTGAGGGCCTTTTTCGTGGGCTGTTTTTTCGCGGGAATCGCCGGGGCTCTCTACATAGTATTTATGCGGACCATCCGGCCGGATCAGTACACGCTCATGGACTCGGTATGGATGCTGGGAATTCTGATCATAGGAGGAATGGGCTCCATCTTGGGAGGCATACTGGGCACGGTGTTTGTCAAAGTACTGGACGAGTTCGTCTTGGGCTTGACACCATTCCTCGGTTCGATCCTCCCGTCGGAATACTCATCTCGCATCAGCGCTTCGCTCGGTCTGGTGGTTTTTGGGTTGGTAGTGGTGCTTTTCCTGATCCTCGAGCCCAGAGGTCTGGCCCACAGATGGGAAATCCTCAAGGAGCGATTCAGGCATTGGCCGTTCACCTATGGTGATTAGAAAAAGATCGCCGCATGACACGACTGCGCATCCAAGAATGCGTGTCCAGGGATTAGAAAAGAGGAGGGCCACACATGAAATTAAGAAGGTTACTGATGCTCTTGGGATTCGCGGTGATCGTAATTCCCGTAATCCTGTCAGGGAATGCCCTTGCCAAGGAAAGGGTAGGCATAGGTTTCCTCGGAGACCTGACCGGTCCGCTGGGATTCTGGAATGCCCCGAGATTGGTCGGGATACAGGATGCCATCGAGTACCTCAACCAAAAATATGGGGGAATAGGAGGCAGAGAGGTCTATCTCGAGTGGGGCGACACCAAGAGCAAGATAGACATAGCAACCAGCGGGTACGAGAGACTGAAAGGATTTGGGTTTGTAGTATGGCACACCTGTGGAACCGGAGAGCAGCAAATCCTCAAGGCACGCTATGAAGACGACAAGTCCCAAGTCGTATACACTTGCAGCACCAGCCCTAACGTCATCTATCCGCCCGGATACGCCTTCGGCACCGCAGCGTACTACCCGGATCTCTGGGGCGCATTCATAGACTGGGTGGTGGAAAACTGGGATTTCAAGAAGATGGGCCGGGGGCCACGGATCGCGATTCTCTCGTACGAAAGCGGATACGGCAAGGCCTGCATCACGGACGAACTTTTCCAGTACGCCAAGGAAAAGAAGGCGGAGATTGTGGACACCATATTCATCCCTTTCGTGACCGTGGATGCCGTGACTCCGCTGATGAAAGCCAAGAAAGCCGGCGCGGATTGGTGTATTGGCCAGTGGCTGTACCAGACGGTCCCCCCGTATCTGAATGCAAACCACAAAATGAAATTGGGCCTCAAGTTCGCGGTTAACACTTTCGGAGTTGACGATGTGATGATCCATAACGCCAGCCCGAAAGATGCCGCTCTAGCCCTCTATGGCCTTACCAACTGGGCTCTCAGCTGGGAGGACACGGAAGGCCTGAGAATCATCAGAGAGGTTTGGGAGAAGAAGAACAGGAGGCCCGAAGACCGCGGAGCTTCCTACATACTGGGGTGGATGAATACGTGGCAGACCAAGAAAGTCCTTGAAGAAACCTTAGCCAGAGTCGGGAGTTGGGACAAGGTCACCGCCGCGGAAGTCAGAAAGACCTCGGAAGGATGGAAAGACACGGACGTCAACGGACTTGGTTGGTTGTCCTACGACAAAGATAAGAGGGGAACAAGTAACGTGAGGATCGTAAAGGTGGAAAAGGTGAATGACGGAGGCAAGGAAGTCATCCGGTGGAACTATCTTACAGACTGGCGCAAAGCTCCAGTGCTTGTTCCCAAGGATTGGCAGGCAGCATTACCGTATTGATCGGCCAACTCGCTGTCTTTGACTGAAGATCGGGCAAAGACAAGGGGTGGTGTACTGGCCGGGTGGCGCAGGTGGCGATAACGGGGCCAAGATGTTGCTGAGAATAGTTGCTCGTGGTCCTGCCCACATTTGCACGGTCCTTGAAAAGACCGGGTAGCGAGTAATGACAACCAGGGACCTCAGTTTGTTGGGATTCTATGCGGGCTGCTGCGCCCCTTTCGCCACCAAGCCGCACTTTCTTCGGTCAGGTAGGTGCTGACGGCAAACATGAGGCACTCTGATCTTGACCGAGCAGCAGGCTCCCAGCGACGCCGGTAATCTCGGCATCAGGGTGTGCGAGCCTGCTTGATCTGAAAAACGACCAAGAGGTGAAGGAGCCATGCCGGATCGAAATGGGGTCGTACTGAAAGCAGAAAACATCACGCTGAGTTTTGGCGGCGTGAAAGCCCTCAACAGCGTGTCGTTCGACGTCAGAGAGCACGAGCTTCTTGCCATCATCGGACCCAACGGCGCGGGAAAGACGTCCACCCTGAACTGCATAAACGGGTTCTACAGGCCCAACGAAGGGAGAATCACCTTTCTGGGGGAAGACGTCACTCGTCTGGCTCCTTCCAAGATCGCGGCAAGAGGAATCTCCAGAACGTTCCAGAACATGCAACTGTACACGGGACTGACGGCGCTGGACAATATCATGGCCGGTCGCCACCTCTTTTTTCGTCGCGGTATTGCGGCTTGCTCTCTGTTCTTTGGGGGGGCAAGGAGAGAGGAAATCGAGCACCGTCGGGTCGTGGAAGACATCATAGACTATCTCGAAATCAAACCGGTTCGCAAGCATGTGGTCGGGGCTCTGTCATACGGTTTGAGGAAAAGGGTGGATCTCGGCAGGGCCCTGGCTCTTGAACCCAAGCTTCTTCTGCTCGACGAGCCCATGGCCGGGATGAACCGGGAGGAGAAAGAGGATATGGCTCGGTTCATTCTTGATGTTTATGAAGAAAAGGGCACCTCGATGATACTCATTGAACATGACATGGGTCTGGTAATGGACATCTGTGATCGAGTGGTCGTGTTGGATTTCGGAGTCAAAATAGCAGACGGCACACCTGAAGAGATCAAACATAACGAAAAAGTAATCAAAGCCTATTTGGGAAAAGACTAACCGGATGCGGACAGCAAGCCGGTCCGGCCGGCTCACGAAGCACGAATAGCGTTATGGAGTGCTCCAATGACTCAGATCAACACAATACCCGGGCTCTTGAAACTCAACTACAAAAAATGGGGCGATAGCGAAGTAGCCATCCGAGATAAGGATTTTGGACTCTGGCAGGAATACACCTGGAGGGAGAGCTACGAAAAGGTCAAGTACTTCTGCCTCGGTTTAGTGAGCCTTGGGCTCCAGCCGGAAGACAAAGTGGCCATCCTGGGGGACAACGAACCCGAATGGTTCTGGGCGGCTTTCGCAACACAGGCCGTCCGCGGCATTGTGGTGCCGCAGTTCACCGATGCGATTCCCGAAGAACTCAAGTACTCCATTGATTATGCCGACTGTAGGTTTGTTGTGGCCCGCGATCAGGAGCAGGTAGACAAGATCCTCGAAATCAAGGATTCGTTGCCGAAGGTGGAGAGAGTCATCTACTGGTATTACAAAGGCATGCGCAACTACACGGAACCCTTTCTCATGAGGTTCGACCAGGTGGAAGGGTCAGGCAAGGAATATGACGGATTGCGGCCAGGGCTGTTCGAGGAGTCGATTGACAAAGTTTCGCCGGAGGACACTGCCAACATCTACTATACCTCAGGCACAACAGGCCGTCCCAAGGCGGTGATGTGCAGCCACCGGGCTTTGATCGGTTCCAGCAAGGCTGCAATGACGCTCGGCAATCTGAACCAAAAGGATAACATTCTCTCTTACTTACCTCCCGCTTGGGTCGGGGAAGCCTACTTCGGGTCCATACCTCATTTGCTCACTGGCGCAAAGCTGAATATCCCCGAGGAACCCGAAACAGTTTTGCACGACGTAACGGAAATCTTGCCGGCAATGATTCTTGGAGGACCCAGACAGTGGGAGGGTTGGGTATCCAACATCAGGGCGAAGATCTCAGAGGCCGGAAGGCTTGAAAGAACAGTGTACAACATGTTCATGCCCATTGCATTGAAGGTGGCGGACCTCGAACTCAAGGAGAAGCCCGTCCCGTTCCATTTAAAACTGTCATATGCCTTGTCAGATATTGTCCTCTTGCGGCATATCAGAAATCGCATCGGTTTGACCAAAGCGAGATATGCAGCCACCGCAGGATCAGTCCTGGGCGAAGACACGTTCAAATTCATTACGGCCTTGGGCATTCGCCTCAGACAAGTGTACGGCAGCTCTGAAGGGGGGATGATTTCCGGGCATCGAGAAGACGATATAAGAGTCGGCACGGTAGGGCCGCCTTTGCCGGGCGTGGAGGCAAGAATATCAGACGCGGGAGAGTTGCTGATCAAGAGCGATTACTGTTTCACCGGGTTCTACCGGAACCCAACTGCAACGGCCGAGGCACTAATTGACGGATGGTGGCACAGCGGTGACGCAGGAAGCTTAGACCGGAAGGGCCACATAATTTTCATGGATCGTGTCTCGGAGCTTGGTGAACTCAGATCCGCAGACAAATTCTCACCTCAGTATATCGAAAGCGGCCTTAGATTCAGCACGTACATTAGAGATGCCATGGCGATCGGCGACAAGACCAGAGACTATGTCACCGCAATTATCATAATCGATTTCGAGAACGTTGGCCGCTGGGCAGAGAAAAACCGCATACCCTATACCACCTTTAACGATTTGTCGCAAAAGGCAGAGGTGGCACACCTGATCCGGTCTGACGTCGCTAGGGTCAATAGGACGCTGCCGCCTGTCTCTCAGGTAAGGAAGTATGCCCTCCTCCACAAGGAATTCGATGCCGACGAGGAAGATTTGACCAGGACACGTAAACTCAAGAGGGGCTCCCTGACGAAAAGATATGCGAGCCTGGTTGAAGCGCTGTATGACGGTCACAAGGACGAGGTGGAAGTAGAAGCAGAGATCACGTATCAGGACGGTCGAAAGGCCCTACTCAAAACGGGTCTGAAAATCCATTCCATGCAATGATCGTCGGCTACATGGAAGATGGAAAAGGTGGTTGTCATGTTGACGGTAAACAACATTGAGGTCGTCTATCACGATGTAATTTTAGTGTTGAGGGGAGTATCCCTGAGCATCAAGGAAGGGCAGGTCATAGCCCTTCTAGGAGCCAATGGAGCGGGCAAGACCACAACCCTTAAGGCAATTTCCGGTTTACTGAGAACCGAAGTAGGCAAGGTCAGCCATGGAGACATCCATTTTAATGGCCGCAGAATTGATCGAACCAATCCGGAAGACATTGCCCGCACGGGAATTATCCAGGTCCTGGAAGGCAGGAGGGCTCTGGAGCAGTTGACGGTAGAAGAGAATCTAACGGTGGCTACTTACGTTCTCAAGGACCGTTCAAGAACAAAAAACGACCTGGAAAGAGTCTATACGTACTTCCCCAAACTCAAACGCCTCAGACACCAAAAAAGCGGCTACATCTCCGGTGGAGAGCAGCAGATGATGTTGATAAGCCGCGCCTTGATGGCTCATCCGAAACTCATGCTCCTGGATGAGCCATCCCTCGGGCTCGCTCCACTACTTGTGCAGGAGATATTCTCCATCATAAGGCAGATCAACGAGGAGGAAAAGACGGCGATCTTGCTGGTAGAGCAAAATGCCATAGCTGCGCTGGACATTGCGACATATGGGTATGTGATGGAAGATGGCAGGGTGGTCCTTGATGGAACTGCCGAGGATTTGAAAAGCAACGAAGATGTCAAGGAATTCTATCTTGGATTCGGGGCCTTGTCAGAGCGAAAGAGCTACCGGGACGTCAAGCATTATAAGAGGAGAAAACGGTGGCTGGGATAGCAGTCAATTGTCCACAAACTCCGGTTTCCGGCTTTTTGAGTGATCTCTGAAACATGGGGAACGATCTGGACATTGAAGCGGGCCGCGCTCTCGATGGGGACAAAAGCTCTTGCGCCAGCAAGCAGTGGGCCCTGCTAACGCACGCGGCAGGGTGCCTGTTGAGGTTCCCTCTTCGAAGCTGGATGGTGGTGATTTCTTTGACAGCAGTCTTATCACCGCTTGTAACTGCAATTGCCATCAACGAGGGCGTGAAATCGGAATATGCCCGCGTTCTCAAAGAAGGCGGCGATGCCTTTGTTGGACGGGACTATTACGGCAGCAATGGGCCAATCGAACTTGTCATGGCCAAGCACATAAGAGAGATCCAAGGAGTAACAAGAGTGATTCCTCGTGTAATCGGCCGCACATACGCACAAGGGAAACTCATAACGGTTCTCGGTGTTGGTTGTGACGCAGTGCCGCCATCCATTACGGTTATCCGCGGCAAGAAGCCGAAGCACAAAGGAGAGGCAATGTTGGGCTTCCGGGCCGCCCAATATCTGAATATGGAGGTCGGGAGTCGCTTCTCTTTGGCGAGGGATTCCAGCAAAGAATTCCAAATCGTAGGACTATTTGACGCGCCGTTTACGATCTGGAGCGCCGGCCTTCTGGTAACCGGCTTCGAGGACGCAAGCGAACTCTTCGCAATGGCTGACAAAGCCACGGATCTCGTAGTCTATACAAGGCCCGGATATGAACAAATCGTTGACATCATAATCCGCGCGTCGGAACAGGATGCTGGTGGATCAGTCCCTCCAGTGCGTGTCCAGACCCGACAACTCATTGAGCGGTACACTCGCCGGGGATTCGATATGAAGGCAGGGGTGTTTGCAGGCTTCTGTTGCCTTGTGTTGGCCCTTGCCGTCCCTGCGTTGGGGGCCATTTCCGGATTCGGGCTATCTCAGCGGCGGAGAGAGATCGGGATTATCAAAGCCCTTGGCTGGCAGACCGGGGAGGTTCTGGAACTCATTGCTTTGGAAAACCTGATGCTAAGCTTAATCAGTCTGCCATTGATCATGCTTGGCGCAGCCATCTGGATACATCTGCTCAATGGAATTGGACTCGTCAGGTTTCTCATTCCAAATATTGCGATCGTGGTCCCGTTTCCCGTGCCATCCCGAGTTTTTCCGGTTCCTTTCGTGTTGGCGCTGATGATGGCCCCGACCTTGACGATGGTCGGCAGCCTCTATTGGACATGGCGAGCGGCCGTTGTTTCGCCTGCGACGGCCATGAAGGCCTGAACCCGCATGAGTCACCAAACTGTTGAACCGAAGGAGAGACATATGAGAACTTTTTGTCGCTATTTTGTCGTCCCGGCATTGGTTACGCCTCTGCTCATGAGTGCGCTGCTCTTAACCTCGAGTTGTTTTTGGTCCTTCGCTTGGGCCGGTGACAAAATGAACTGCTCGGTCTGCGGTATGGATCTATCCAAGTACCCGCACACGCGTTACGTGGTGACCACCAACGACGACCAGAACCATGCAACATGCGGAGTTCAATGCGGCCTTACACTCCACCTCAGACTGGGAAACAAATGGAAATCTGCAACGGCCAGCGACTTATTGACCAATCGTGCTTTTGGCGTGAAGGAGGGCTTTTTCGTCTTCAAAAGCAGCGTTGTCACCGATATGGCGCCGGGCTTTACCGCTTTCAGACTGCGCGCCAATGCAGATAAATTCGCAAATGCCTTCGGAGGGGAAGCTATGGGCTACGAGCAGGCCCTGGAAATATGGAAAAAGGAAAAAAAATGGCCCGAGAAGGGGCATTGATTCATGGAAAAGCGCGGCAGGCTAATTCTGGGACTGGTGACGGTTTTGGCAATTTCTGCAGCGATGGTGGTCACACTGGACATCCGTGGCCAGCCTTGTGGCTGTGCCGACAAGATGAGGAATTTTCAGAAGGCAGTCGGCGGGCTGGGCCTGGGGGCAATAGCCGCACCAATGTGGCAGTTCATAAACTACGATTTCAGAGTTCAGTCTGCCGACGATTCCGTCACTTGGCCTGTGCCCGGAGGATACTCGTACGGCCCGGACCGAACAGCGACCGTAACTTATTTTGAAGAAAGTGCGGGAGACCAATGGATCGTTCGGAAGCCATGAGGCACCTGAATATAGCCCTTGCAGCATTCGGGGACCTGATGCGGCATCCGGCCAGATCGCTCGTGGTCACTTGTTGCCTTGTAGTTATACTGTTGACGTATCTGATCTCGCTGGGAATCTCCGAAGGTCTGAGATTTCAGGCGAAGACTTCGTTGGAAGAGGGCGCCGATATATACGTAAGTTCTGATCAGTGCGGTATCAATGGGCCTGTCCGGAGCGATGAAGTGCTCAAGGGACTATCTCATTTCGAAGGTATACATCGTGCGGCAGTTCGCATCACGGGCCGCACCTATTTCGCCGAGCGCCTCGTTGCTGTAGTGGGTCTCGACACGCAGGCCCTGGAAGCGCTCCGACCTGAGGTGCGGGGCGATGTTCCCAGGACCGCCGGTGAAGTAGTCCTTGGGCAGACACTCGCCGACGAGTTCGGCCTCAAACCCGGGATGCCGTTTTCTCTTGTACTGAACAAACGCAAGGTGTTCAGGGTCATTGGTACGATTTCGCCTTCATGCTTGTGGAGTTCACACTTGCTGGCCATGCATTTGGACGACGCGAATGATTTCTTTGGGATGGCAGGACATGCCAGTCATGCTCTCATTTATCTGACGCCATCGAGTTCGCCTGAGCGGTCAGCATCCATGACGGAACAACTAAGAACAGAGCGATTCAATCCTTTTCGCTTCAAAGTTGAGGATCGCGGCCGGTTCCAGGATAAACTCCAAACCGGCTACAGTCTTACCAGCGGAATAGACTCGGTCCTGCTCGTCATCGGACTAGCCCTGGCGGTTCCAACCCTGGTCGTGACGTCCGGCTTCGGCATGAGTGAGCAGCGCAAGGAAACCGGGGTGATGAGAGCCACCGGGTGGAGAACGCGGGATATCCTGGAAAAAGCGGCCATGGAAAATCTGGCCATCAGTCTTGCATCGGTGTCACTTGCTACTCTGCTTGCAGTGTCATGGATAAGAGGACTCAACGGCGTGCTGATCGCTCAATTCTTCGTGTCCGAGGTTGGGCTTGTGCCGTCGGTGGACATCCCGTTCAGGATCTTGCCGTTTCATGCCTTTCTTTGCCTCGGTCTAGCTCTGGTCTTGACGCAAACCGGAGGAATAATCTCGGCCTGGGCAAGTGCCCGGACCCCCCCAAGTCAAGCGATGCGGTGACGATGCACCCAATAATTAGAACCGAAAATCTTTCACGATGGTACAACGATCGAGAGGCCGACCAAGTTCGTGCCGTTGATAAGATAAGCTTGGCAATACCGGAGGGCCAATGGGCAATCCTCAGTGGCCCTTCAGGATCCGGCAAAACCACACTTCTGAGCCTAATCGGAACCATCGAGCGCCCTACAGAGGGCAAGGTCTTCCTTCAAGGAAGAGATGTTACGGAGTTCTCTGATCTCGAGCTTTCTCGGATACGGCGCAAGACGATAGGCATCGTGTTCCAAAGCTTCAACCTTCTCTCCGGCCTTTCAGCCTGGGAAAACGTTGCGTACCCTCTGATACCGGTAGGGATACCATCGAACGAGCGACATGAACGGGCCGCGACGCTCTTGGAACGTCTGGGCCTTGGAAGGCGACTCAATCACTCTCCTGAAGAACTCAGCGGAGGTGAACAGCAGCGGATTGCTATCGCAAGGGCTCTCATCAGCGAGCCTCTCATCCTGATAGCCGATGAGCCCACCTCGAACATAGACGCCCGCTCGGTGCAAACGCTGATCGAACTGCTGAGTGAGCTTCAGATGGAGGGCAAGACCATTGTCATATCTTCTCACGATCAGGTGTTCAGGCACTGCGGCGATCTGCTGTTCCATCTCGATAAGGGCAAACTCACCGAGACGGTCCTCCGGAAAAGTTCACCATGATTCTGAATGTTTTCACCATAACTGAACTATTCATCGAGCTCGTAACATTGATCCTAATGGTATGGGCCGGCATTCAATCATTGGTGCTTGGGTTGCGATGGAAACAATCTTCAAGCACCCAAGGAAAGATGCTCATCGAGCAGAGGTCCCATTTCGTTCTTTTGTCGGCAGTGATCGTGTTGGGAATTCGCTTGTTCAACTGGCCATTTTTCTACGCCACCCTGCAGAGCCTTGTCCCTGATATCGGAGGGGCAATGTGCATTTTTGGGGTGACTCACGTGGAACGAACAGTTTCTCTGATTGCAGAGCTTCTCAAACCGATTTCCTTTTTTCTTATCGGGGCCTGGGTTCTAATCCACATGGTGGATCAGAAAACTGAAACATCTGCGCTCATGGGCAGAAAGCTCATTATGCTTTCCCTCACCGCGGCCGTGGTAGCGGCTGAAAGCCTGGCCGATACGGCGGTCATACTCCGTACCGCTCCGGACACTTTGGTCACATGCTGCACAACCGTCACCGATGTGCTCGACAGACCCACGGCTATCTTTCCTCAGTCAATCTTGGGACCACAGTACGCAAGCGCTCTCACGTATGCATATTTCGTGGGCAATTTGTCTGTTATAATGGCTCTGGCGCTTGTGCGGAGAGCCATGGGAAACAATGTCCATGCTCGATGGCGCAGGCCGGCACTTGGAATCATCTTTCTGTGCGCAATTTTCAATGCAGGGATATTCCTTCTGACACAAATAGAAGTTCATGCGCCAAGGATCATGCATCTTCCTTATCATCGGTGTCTGTATTGCCTGTGGCAGTATGTCCCTGACACGATTCTGATGTATTCATTCTTTATTTTGGCTACCGCATCCACGGGCTGGGCCGTCATATTGGATTTGGCAGGAAGAACAAAGGAGACCGAGGGCATTTTACAAGCGTATGTGTGCAGGCTCTACGGATTGTCCCTCCTCTGCTTCACGGCCTCTCTCATCATGAACGCGGTACATCTGATTATGGCGTAGAGGACCAGGAATCATGCATCGGCCAGGACAAATAGCATTCATCACGGTTGGCCTTCTTGGGGTGGCAGCGCTGGCCTTCATGGGATCTATCATCGGCGGGAAATCGGGTGAGCCGGGACAGGAAAGAACAGCAGATACCGCGCTCAGATGTGCGCTTGACGGATCCTTAATCAACACACTCTATGAGGTGGATGCCTACCTGGAGGACGATACGTTTTTGCGGTTTTGCTCAATTGATTCGGCAAGCAAGTGGTTCCAAATGAATAAGAAGGATAAAGTCCGATACTTCACCGTGGTAGATGAAGTCACCGGCGAACGTTTGGACGCAAGTTTGGCTCACTTTGTTGCCAGTGACGTCGTAACGGTTCCTGAGGTACGAAACCGAACCCATGCCTTCTGGAGCAAAGAAGATGCAGCAAAGCACATACGGGATTTCAACGGCAGATCCATCGCCAACCCCTTCGGCAGCCAATTCACCGTGCCAAAAATAGCCCGGTTGGATGAATTCAAGGTTGGAGCCCCTTCTTTACCGGATGCACTGCCCATTCAGCTCGCCGTCTTCAGACCAATATTTAGAGAAAACCGGCTTAATGTAACCATTGTCCCATTTGGCGAGCAGGCTGAAGACCAGAATCTCTTTGCCGATGAATCTGTAGATGCATTGGTCTGTGATTTGCCGGCGGCCATTCTCCTTACCCAACGAATCCCCTCTGCTCGAATAGTAAAGAACATTTTGCGAGCCAATCCGTTCAGGCCGTTGTTCGCCCTCGTGGCGGCGCCTAATGCGGACGTCCGTCATCCACAGGACCTTGAAGGAAAAAGCATCGCGATTCAAAGGAGTGTGAATTCTGAATTCTACCTGGATTGCTTTCTTACACAGGCCGGCCTGCCGTTGGACAAAGTGATTAGACAAGAGGTGGATGACTTCGCGAAAGCCTGGGAAATGGTGATCAGGAATCAGGTGACAGCAGCGTTGCTACGCACGCCGTTCACAGAAGTGGCCAGAAAGAGGGGCATGCTCGTCTTGGCCGACGACTGTAATTTTCCATGGATGAGTGTTTTGGTAGTTAAGGAAGTTGCTCACCCGGGAAAACTGGAGGCCACCAAGAAATTTCTCTTCAGCCTGGAGCAGGCTGGACTGGCGCTGAACCTGAAGCCCGATGAATTTCGAGCTGTCCTGAAACAGAAGGGTGGAATTCCTCCGGATAGCCGGGAATGGTTTCCAATGCCGATTTTTGAAGGATCAAATGCTCCTGCACCCGACGAGATGGAACCAATCATGGGGTGGCTAATCGAGAAAAGGCTTTTGAGTGGGAGGCCCGCGTATGAACAAGTGGTGGACACCCGGTTTCTCTCTGACCCGGACAGCGTAGGACTGGCGTTTTGCTGCAGGTAATCTGAGTTCCCGGCACATGCGAGAAGGGAGAGCGAGAGACCAGGACTCGTCAATATAGCAAGATCCAGCGTGAAATTTGAGGCTGAGGAACCTTGTGACCGTTCACAGGTACGAGACTAACACTTTGGAATCACGATGGGGGAGGCATGGAAGGACGGCTGCGCAGCAGCCGCAGTACCTCCGAAAGACTGAGACGCTTCGCAGGAAACCGAAGATGCCATCGGCCAGTCCTGCCACAACGCTGATCAAGTCGCTCGGCACTTGCTCAAGCCTTTTTCCCCTCCATCCTTACTGGACGCACCACGCGGACGCGTGGAAGCCCGGCGATCTATTACAGAACCTTGAATAGGTTGGGGAGAAGAAACCATGGCCCTCTACGACATCACTATGCAAGACGTATTCTCCAAGCATGCCATCGTGCGTGCAGACAAAACCGCGTTCGTGTCAGGAGACCGGAAATGGTCCTTTGGGCAGTATTATGAGGATGCGAATCGTTTGGCGTGTGGCCTGGCGACCCTGGGCGTCGCAAAGTCGCATCGGATAGCCGTGCTGGCCTTCAACTGCTACGAGTTTTTTCTCTTGTATGCCGCAGCAGCCCGGCTTGGAGCCATTATAGTTCCTGTTAATTGGCGACTTAAGCCCGACGAGATCCATTTTATCCTGGAGGATTCCACGCCGACAGCAGTAGTGGTTTCTCATGAACTCGCTGATCAGTTGAGGTCAGTCTTGGACCGATGCTCGTTCGTACCCCGGCGCCTCGTCATAGGAAATGGGACAGAAGGCTTTGATCTTCTTGAGGAGATTCTCGATTCAGATGAGGAGTTCAGCGCCATTGACGTTGACGGGAACGACCCGTTCGTAATCATGTACACGGCCGCGGTGGACGGAAGGCCCAGAGGAGCTATCCTCACCCACGAGAATCTCGTGGCAGCCGGCTTTCAAGTAATGTTGCCCATGAGAATCTATGAAGATGCGGTCTACCTCAATATGATGCCCTTGTTCCACGTCATGGGCCTGGAAATGGCCTTGGGTGTGCTGCACGCCGGCGGGCGAAATGTAATCATGAAGCGATTTGATGCTGAGCAGGCAGTCAAGTTAATAGAGCGAGAGAAATCCACTATTATTGCGACGGTACCTCCGATGCTCTCGGCCATTCTTGAACAAAGCACACCAGCGACCACGAGCCTTCAAAGCATTCGAGTGGTGGCAGGTCTGTTCGACAATCCGGAAACGATAAAATCGTGTCAGGAGACTACCGATGCAGTGTTTTGGTCTGGTTTTGGCCAGACGGAAACGTCCGGTTACATAACATTATGTCCTTACAATGAGAGACCAGGGTCTTCGGGACGAGAAGGCCCCATGGTGCGCATCCGTTTGGTTGACGACTCGAACCGGCCGCTCCC
>Ga0172375_10008007_pt1 | contig 14328 bp, 12 predicted proteins | sample LakKiv1m_FD_114537 | JGI IMG/M metagenome (GOLD analysis project Ga0172375, IMG submission 114537) | Freshwater microbial communities from Kabuno Bay, South-Kivu, Congo - kab_092012_11.1m | ecosystem: Environmental > Aquatic > Freshwater > Lake | place: Democratic Republic of the Congo... | reverse complement strand
ATTATCCAAAGAAGTGGATAAACTTAGCAAAACCAAGGATTTACTGGAGGAAAAATTGAAGAAAGAAATCGCCTCCAAGGAAGTAAGCCTCTCCATGCAGGACAAGGGATTAGTCGTGACATTCTTATCCGAAGTCCTATTTGATTCAGGCAAGGCTAATATACGGTCAAGGGCTTATGAGAGCCTAAATAAGGTGAGCGAGGTTTTATTGACGAGCGCATCAGGCATGAATGTAGGCATAGAAGGACATACGGATAATCAGCCGATTAAAGTTTCAGGATGGGAGTCTAACTGGGAGCTGTCAGGCGCGCGCGCAAAGAGCGTGTTGAATTATCTTATTAAGAAAGGAGTAGGCCCTGAAAGGCTGTCTTTCATCGGATATGGCGAGTATCGCCCGGTAGCTTCTAATGATACAAAAGAAGGCAGACAGAAAAACCGCAGGGTAGAAATAGTAATATTGCCTACTATTACCAAAGCCAAAGAAATGCCGCAGGATTTAGGTAAAACAGAAGAGAAAAAAGAGGAAGCGGCAGCAAAAGTAGAGATTAAAGAGACTAATGTAGGGCTTAACGAGACAATGGAGAATTTTAAATAAGCGCATATAAATATTTATAGTTAGATATATTACAGGAGGAATTTATGGAAGCAGTAAATGAGGTAAAGAAGCCGCGCAAGGGGTTGGCTATATTGGTGCCCGCATTGATAATTTTTATTGCGGTCGCTTTTGTTTTTGCTTTTACTGCAAATACAGAGGCGCAGAGATATAAAAAGCTTTTCGAGAAAGAGATGGCATTTAGGCTGGATATGGAAGAAAAAGTGGGCCAGTTGAGGAACGAAAAAATAGAGCTCACTAATGCCATAGACAGCAAAGATTCAGAGATTAAGTCAAGAGATAAAAAGATTGTAGAATTAAATGACATCATTGAAGCAAGAGATGCGGAGGTCAAAGACCTTAAGTCGACAATGGAAAAGATAAATTCTTTGACGAGCCAAGCAGATGAGACAGAATCTGCCCCGGCAGATGTAGCGAAATAGTTCTAGATAATAAACATATGAGATAGCCGGATATATAAAATCAATTATGCACTAGATTGTCACGGGGGAGATATAAATTCCCCGTTTTGGTATATAGGAGTTTAGAGGGTAAAATAAATAATGGCTTTGCTAAGGAATAAAAATAATAATAAAAAGAGTTTTCTCCAGGCGATATTCAGCCTGCTGAAGAAGATATACGAATTTTTCTTTGTTAAGGAGTTCGGCGTAAAGAAGACCAAACCCGCAACTCCGGATAAAACGCATTATCCTTTTCTGCCCCAGCATATTTTCAGGCAGGAATATACCCCTTCTTCTTGGCAGAGCGCCCCAGGCGGTTATAAACCTTCAGCGCAGGAATTGCCGTCTAATTATAACGAAGATAAGATAGTCTTACAGGTTCGCGATCCTTGGTGGATGCATAGTTATTGGGAGATAACCCAGAATACGAAAGATAGATTAAAGTATTCCTTAGGAGAAAAATACCATCAGGCTGATTGGATACTGCGCGTATATGATGTAAGTTTTATTATTTTTAACGGCAGCAATGCCCATAGGTATTTTGATATAGGCGTAGGATATGACAGCAATAATTGGTATATAAATGTTTCCAGCGGTAGTTCATTCTGCGTTGATTTGGGGTTAAGGTTTAAGGACGGCACTTTTATTACCGTTGTGCGTTCCAACACCGTGACAACTCCTTTGGATGGGCCTTCGTCTATTTTAGACGAGGAATGGATGATTTTAGACGAGGAGTTCATGAAGCTTTACGGAGCAGGTTTTGGCGGCACTTCGCCCGGAGCAAGGAGAAGGAGAAAGCTTAAAGAATATATCTCCTCTTTGGGGTTTCTTGCAAGAATGAACAGGGAAAAATAAGGCCTTTTATTAACCTCGCCAAATATTTATTAAGGCACCTAGGGTTTAGCCAAATTTCAGCAAACAAATTAATAACGAAAATTCATATAAATGAACCAAGGATATCTTTGTTTAATTTTACATAGTCATCTGCCTTTTGTGCGCCATCCGGAATACCAGGATTTTCTGGAAGAGGATTGGCTTTATGAAGCAATAACAGAGACTTATATCCCTTTGATTCTGGTCTTTGAGAAACTTGTAAACGACGGCGTTGATTTCCGCCTGACGATGTCTATGTCGCCTCCGTTGTTATCGATGTTGACGGATGATTTACTGAAGATGCGTTATGCCCGCCATCTGGACAGGCTGATAGAATTAGCCTCGAAGGAGACGGACAGGACCCGCAACCAGCCGCAATTCAATAGGTTGTCGCGGATGTATTTAGACCGCTTTCTTGAGATCCGCGATATTTACAGGAGGTATGAAGGCAACATTGTATCAGCTTTCAAGAAATTTCAGGATTTAGGCAAGATTGAAATTATCACCTGTGGAGCCACGCATGGCTATTTCCCCCTGATGGATATCTGCAGGGCTTCTGTCAAAGCACAGGTTAGAGTAGCTGTAGATTATCATGAGAGGATTTTTGGAAAGAGGCCCAAAGGGATTTGGCTGCCGGAGTGCGGTTTTGTCCCAGGTCATGATGAAATATTAAAAGAGGCAGGGTTAAAGTATTTTATTGTTGATTCGCACGGTATTTTTCATGCTACGCCGCGGCCGAAATACGGGGTATTCGCTCCGGTATACTGCAAATCTGGAGTTGCTTGCTTCGGCAGAGACATAGAGTCATCGAAACAGGTCTGGTCTTCCATAGAGGGTTATCCCGGAGATTATTTCTATAGAGAATTTTACCGCGATATCGGTTATGACCTTGATTTTAATTATATAAAGCCTTATATACATCCGGACGGGATACGCAAGAATACTGGGATAAAGTATTACCGTATTACAAATAGCAATAATCACAAAGAGCCTTATATTCCCGAGGCGGCTAGGGAAAAAGCTGCGGAGCATGCCGGCAGTTTTATGTTTAACCGTCAGCGCCAGATGGAATATTTGTATAATGTTATGGGCAAGAAGCCTATAATTGTCGCTCCTTATGACGCTGAATTATTTGGCCACTGGTGGTTTGAAGGGCCACAGTGGCTGGATTTTCTCATAAGAAAGATTGCTTACGATCAGGATATTATAAGGTTGATTACACCCAGAGAATATTTGAAGGAGAATATCAGGAACCAGGTAGTTGTTCCATCAATGTCCAGCTGGGGATGGAAAGGCTACAGCGAAGTCTGGCTTCAGGGCAGCAACGACTGGGTTTACAGGCATCTCCATAAGGCTTCTGACAGGATGACAGAACTGGTCAAGCTTTACCCCAAGGCCAGGGGTTTGTTAGAGCGCGCCTTAAAGCAGGCGTTGCGCGAATTGCTGCTTGCGCAGAGTTCCGACTGGGCTTTTATCATAGCTACGGGCACGCATGTAAGCTATGCCGTCAAGCGCACAAAAGAACACCTTATGAGATTTACAAAGTTATACGAAGATATAAAATCCAATCAGGTAGATGAGAATTGGTTAAGAGATATCGAATATAAGGATAATATTTTCCCTGATATAGATTACAGGGTGCACCAATAGCGACAAAATGATTAAAAAAGCCAACTTACCCAAACATATCGCAATAATAATGGACGGCAACGGCCGCTGGGCAAAAAGACGCAACCTTCCGCGCACCGCAGGCCACAGGCAGGGGATAAAGACCGTAGAAAAAATAGTAGAGGCGGCAGCCAGTTTAGGTATTAAAATTTTAAGCCTATACGCTTTTTCTACCGAAAACTGGGACAGGCCCAAGGCAGAGATAGATATGCTTATGCGCGCGCTGGCTAATTTCCTAAAGCATAACGCAACTAAACTCATAAAAAATAATATAAAGCTTTTAGTCATGGGAGATACAAGCTGTTTCTCCTCAGATATAAAAGAGATGCTCTCGGAGATTCAGCAAAAGACCGCTAATAACTCCGGCCTTATAGTTAATCTGGCGTTAAATTATGGCAGCCGTTCAGAGATAGTGATGGCTGCAAAAAGAATAGTAGATAAAGTGGAGAGCGGCAGCCTGAACGCCGATAGTATTGACGAAAATATCTTTTCTCAGTTTTTATATACAAAGGATTTACCAGACCCGGATTTATTGATACGCACAAGCGGCGAGATGCGCATAAGCAATTTTATGCTTTGGCAGTTGTCTTATGCTGAGTTATATTTTTGCAATAAATTTTGGCCTGATTTTACAAAGAATGATTTAGAGCAAGCCATTAAAGAGTACCAGAAAAGGGAAAGAAGATTCGGGAGGGTGCATGTTTTTACGCCGACTAATTAGTACAATAGTATTAGTTCCTTTGACCGTTTTTGCTTTGTTTTACAAGCCGTTGTTTATTATTGTGCTGCTTTTATTCACTCTTGGCGGTTTATACGAGTTTTTTTCTTTGGTAGAGAAGAAGGGAGTGCCTGTATATAAATATTTTGGCACTGTGGTCGGGCTTATCATTCCGCTTTCTATATTTTTTAGGTTTGAATTAACTAAAGGCTGGGAATTACTCTTTATTGTTGCCGGCTTAATCTCGCTATTCGTCCTGCAGATTATCAAGAAGGATAATTCACAGGCCTTATTCAGCATCTCCTCAACTATTTTTGGCATTCTTTACATATCGTGGCTTTTTTCTTTTATCGTTAAAATAAAATTATTGCCTTTTGGGACAGCTCTTGTAGGGGCGCTAATTTTTATCACCAAAGGCAGCGATATAGGCGCTTATATTATAGGGTCTATCTTTGGCAAACATGCCTTAATAGCTAAGATAAGCCCTAAGAAGTCAGTCGAAGGTGCAATAGGGGGGTTGTTTTCTGGTGTTTTAATAGCCTTGATTAGCCGGTCGTTCCTTCCTAATTTAGATATATTCTCTCCCATGCATTTAGTATTTATTGGTTTTAGCCTTGCGGCAGTAGCTCAGTTAGGCGATTTATCCGAATCGCTTATAAAGAGGGACTGCCTGGCAAAAGATTCAAGCGGCGTTTTCCCCGGCATAGGCGGAGTAATGGATTTGATCGACAGCCTTTTATTTACTTCCCCGGTATTTTATTTTTATATTTACAGGGCATTATCGCAATAAAAAAGAGTTATTCGGATGGATAAACAAAATATCGTTATTCTGGGTTCCACGGGTTCCATAGGCGTCAGCACCTTGGAAGTTGTGGAGAACTTTAAAGACAGGTTCAATCTTATCGGCATCAGCGCCGCAGGAAGCGATATCAAGCAGATAAAGAAACAGGTGGATAAATTTAAGCCTGAGTTTGTGGCTATTTATAATAAAGACGCCGCGGACGTTTTATCTAAGAAATTAAAGCATGTAAAAGTGCTGCGCGGATTAGAAGGGGTTTGTAGATTAGCTTCGCTAAAGGAAGTGGATACCGTAGTCATCGCCATAAGTGGGAGTGTGGCTCTTATGCCTTTGCTTGAGGCCATAAAAGCCAGCAAGAAGATTGCCATGGCCAACAAAGAAGCGCTGGTTGTGGCGGGTCATATTGTGAAAGAAAAGCTGAAGGAAAATCCCGGGGCGCAGATTATCCCTATTGACAGCGAACAAAACGCAATTTTCCAGTGCCTGAAAGGCTATGACCGCAATATGATAAATCGCCTCTATCTTACTGCTTCAGGCGGGCCGTTGGCAGATTATAAGAAAGACAGGCTCAAACATGTTTTGCCAAAAGACGCGCTGCTGCATCCCCGCTGGAAGATGGGAAAGAAAATTACCATAGATTCGGCGACTTTGATGAATAAAGGCTTGGAAGTTATAGAGGCAAAGTGGCTTTTTGATATGCCTCTGGATAAGATTGAAGTGGTTATACATAAGGAAGCAATAATTCATTCGATGGTAGAATTTATTGACGGTTCCATATTAGGGCAAATGAGCGTTACGGACATGAAACTTCCTATTCAGTATGCTTTAAGTTATCCGAAACGCTGGCAGAATAACGGACAGATGAAGTTGGATTTGACAAAATTAAAATCTCTGTCGTTTTCCAAACCCGATTATGATAAATTCCCTTGTCTGGAGCTGGCTTATTATGCCGCATCCAAAAGCATTATGCTGCCGTGCGTGTTGAACGCAGCCAACGAAGAAGCTGTCAGCGCATTTTTGGGACGCAAGATTAATTTCATAAAGATACCGTATATAATTGAACGTATGTTAAAGAAATATGAAAAGACGCAGGAAAACGGAAGCCTTGCTAATTTATTGGAACTGGATAGGCAGGTAAGAGCCGATGCCAACGCTTTGGCGGAAAAAATAGGCAGGAAATGAACACATTGGCTTTTTTAATCATAATAAGCGTTCTTATATTTATACACGAATTCGGCCACTTTTTTATGGCAAGAAGGTTGGGCATAAAGGTGGAGAAATTTTCTCTGGGTTTTGGGCCGCAGATTTTTGGATTTAAATTTCAGAATGTTGATTTTAAAGTTTGCATTATCCCTTTTGGCGGATATGTGAAACTGGCCGGCGACAGCCGACAGGATTATAAAGGCAATAGTTGGGAGTATCTTGCCAAGCCGCCGCAGGACCGCGCTAAGGTCGTATTCTTCGGGCCGTTGTTTAATTATATCCTTGCGTTTTTGCTGCTGTGGGTGGTTTATTGTTTCGGTTTTCCGCAGTTGAGCACTACCATAGGGACTGTGATAAAAGAAATGCCTGCGCAGGAAGCAGGCTTATTGGAAAAGGATAAAATTCTTGAGATAGACGGCAAAAAGGTAAAATACTGGTCAGATGTCTTGGTAAATATTAAGAGTAAGATTGAAAAAAATAAGATAGAACTTAAAGTTCTGCGTGATAATCAAGAGGCAGAATTTACGATATATCCCGTTACAAAGGAAGAAAAGGATTTATTCGGCAATAAACGAAAAGTCACGCTTATAGGCATTGCGCCTGCCGCGGAAATTGTGCAGGAGCGATACAATATTTTTACGGCGTTCTTTGTCAGTTTGAACAATATATTAAAGATGACGTATTTTACTCTTAAGGCTATTGTCTCTCTGATTTTTGGCCATCTTTCCTTAAGAGAGGCAGTCACGGGCCCCATAGGTATATTTAATATTACCAGCGAGGCAGTAAAATACGGGATTATCGCTTTAGTGCATTTGACTTCAATGCTCAGTTTGGCCCTGGCTATTTTCAACGTATTGCCTATACCAGTGCTTGACGGCGGACACCTGCTATTTTTGTGGATTGAGAAGTTGCGCAAAAAGCCTATCAGCGAAAAACTCGAAGCGCGGATTACCGACATGGGCTTTGGCTTTATTCTGATACTGGCGGTATTTATTCTCTTCAATGATTTAATAAGGTATGGCTATTGGGATAAGATTAATGACTGGCTGATAAAATGGCAAGCACGATAAAAAGAAAACATAATAAAGCAGTAAGAATCGGCGATGTGGTAATAGGAGTCAACCATCCAGTCGCTATCCAGTCGATGGTTAAGGTTTCCACCGCAAATACAAGGGCAGCCATAAAGCAGATTAACGAATTAGAAAATGCCGGTTGTGAAATAGTAAGGGTTGCGGTCAGAGACGCCCGTGACGCAAAGGCCATAGCTGTTATAAAGAAAAACATAAATATTCCTTTGGTGGCGGATATACATTTTCATTACCGGCTTGCCCTGCAGGCGCTGGAGTCTGGTGTGGATAAAATAAGGTTAAATCCAGGTAATATTTTTAAAAAAGAGGAAGTAAAAGAAATAGCCAGATCAGCCAAGGCGAGAAAAATACCTATAAGGATAGGTAGCAATTCTGGTTCGCTGCGTGGAAATTATTTAAAGGTTAAAGATGTGGAAAGCGCTCTGGTAAAGCAGACACACGATTATATAAAGACTCTGGAGGATTTCGGAGCGGATAATTTAGTTATTTCCTTGAAATCTTCCGATATGTTTGAGACAATAAATGCGTATCGTAAAATAAGCAGGCTGTGCAGCTATCCTTTTCACCTGGGAGTTACTGCTACAGGGATGCTTTACGACGGTATTGTTAAGTCTTCTTTAGGCATAGGCATTTTATTATTGGAGGGAATAGGGGATACGATAAGAGTGTCTTTGCTGGGCAATCCCTTGGATGAAGTATTAGCCGCAAAGAGCATCTTGACAAGTTTGGGCATAAGGAAATTTGGGCCGCAGTATATTTGTTGCCCTACTTGCGGCCGCTGCGAAGTTGATTTAAGAGAAAAAGCAAAAGAACTGGCATCTAAATTGGCAGGCGTGAATAAAGATTTAAACCGCACAACAGTCGCTTTAATGGGTTGTATGGTCAATGGCCCTGGCGAGGCAAAGCATGCCGATATAGGCATAGCATTCGGCAAAAGCAGGGGGATTCTTTTTAAAAAAGGAAAGGTTATAGATATTTTGAAAGAGAACCAGTGTATTGATAGACTGGTCGGAGGTTTAAAGTAATGGACGAATTAATCAAGATGGTCCAGCACAAATTGGTTACTGATTACGATATTTTGCTGCATGATAACATCAGCGAGGAGAGGCTTAAGCAGTGTATGGATAAGATTATAGAGAATTTGCCTCCCAAAGAGAAAGAATTGTTAAGGGATGAAGCCCTGCGCCAGAAGCTTATTAGGAACCTGATGGATAACATAATAGGGTTAGGGCCGTTAAAGTCGCTTATAGATGACCCTAAAGTTACCGAGATTATGGTAAACGGGCCTTCCAAGATTTACGTGGAACGCGACGGCAGGATGGAGCTATCGCCACTTAAGTTTGAGAACGAGCAGGTCTTGATGAATGTCATTCACAAAATGGTCGCTTTTACAAAAAGAAGGGTAGACGAATCCAATCCTTATGTGGATTTGTCTTTATTCGACGGTTCGCGGGTTAACATAGTGCTTCCGCCGCTATCCGTACTTGGACCGTCTATAACCATAAGGAAATTTTCCAAAGAGATTAACAGTGTTGATGATTTAATTGCCAGAGGAACGCTGAATAAGGAAATGGCTGATTTTCTTATTGCGGCGGTAAAAACCAAATTAAACATTGTATTTTCAGGTTCGACAGGCGTAGGCAAAACTACAACCTTGAATATACTTTTACAATATGTCCCTTCAAAAGAGCGTATTGTTACTATTGAAGATACCGCGGAATTAAAGTTAGTGCAGGATAACGTCGTAAGGCTGGAGACGCGGCAGGCAAATGTCGAAGGCAAAGGCGTTGTCTCTATCAGGGATTTATTCAGGAATTCCCTGAGGATGAGGCCAGATAGGATTATATTAGGAGAGATACGTTCAGATGAAGCATTGGATATGCTGCAGGCTATTTCCAGCGGCCACGGCGGGACAGCTGTAATCATCCACGCAGCCTCGCCGCAGGAAGTCATATCCAGGATAGAGACGATGATAGCGATTTCCAATACTACTCTGCCCGTCCCTGTACTTAGAAAACAGATATCTTCTACTATTAATTTGATTGTCCATCAGGACCAGCTGATAGATGGGGCAAGAAAGATAACCCATATTACAGAAGTGAAAGGCCTGCAGGACGGGGAAGTATTGTTGAAAGATTTATTTTATTTTGAGATAATAGAAGAATCGCTGGAATCAGCAAAAGTAAAAGGCGAGTGGCGAAAGTCAGACCAGGCGCCTTCATTCATAAATAAGATTAAGAGAATAGATAATAAATTTAACGAGAATTTCTTTAAGAAATAAAGGCAGCAGGCTAAATAACCATTAAGACGGAGCAGAAACAGATGTATTGGTCAAAAAGTTTTATTTCTACGCTAAAGGACGCGCCTGAAGAAGCGGAGTCAGTAAGCCATAAGCTGATGCTTCGCGCATCTATAGTAAAAATGCTTATTTCCGGAGTCTATTCTTATTTGCCTTTGGGCTTGAGGGTTTTAAATAATATAAATAAGATTATTCGCGAAGAGATGAATGCCTTGGGAGCGCAGGAATTGTTATTGCCGGCGCTTCAGCCGATTGAAATTTGGCAGATGACTAAAAGGGATGAGCTGTTGGGCGAGACGATGATAAGGTTCCAGGACCGCAAGGGCAGGAAGTTATGCCTGGGTCCAACGCATGAAGAAGTAATTACAGATTTGGCCAGCCGCTATGTCCAGTCTTATCGCGACTTGCCTTTTGTGCTTTATCAAATCCAGACTAAATTCCGCGACGAGATGAGGCCGCGCTTCGGCCTGGTAAGGGCGTGCGAGTTTATTATGAAGGATGCCTATAGCTTTGATAAGGATACAGAAGGCCTGAATAAGATTTATGACGCCATGGACAGCGCTTACGAGAGGATATTCAAAAGGTGCGGGCTTGATTTTATAAGAATCAAGGCCGATCCCGGAGTGATAGGCGGAAGCGTATCGCATGAGTTCCTCGTGCCGGCAGAGAGCGGAGAGGATATTGTTTATAAATGCAAGATATGCGGCGAATATCAGAGTGAAAAAGAAGCGCGGGTTAATATCTGCCCGCATTGTAAGAGCGATTTAATAAAAATAAACGCCTTGGAAGTCGGCCATATATTCCAGTTGGGCACAAAATACAGCGACGTCTTTGATTTAAAATACCTTGATGAGTCCGGAAAAGCCAAACCGGTCATCATGGGTTGTTATGGCATAGGCATTAGCAGGCTCATTCCTGCGATTATCGAGCAGAATAACGATGCCGACGGAATAATCTGGCCGAGAGAAGTAGCGCCTTATGACGTAGTGGTGCTTCCTTTGAACATATCAGAAAAGAAAGTTTTGGATACCTCAAAGAAGGTATACGATATTTTAACGAAAAAGGGCGTAAACGTGCTTTTTGATGACAGGGATGAAAGGGCCGGCATTAAATTTAAAGATGCTGATTTGTTGGGCACACCCCTCAGGATTACTATTGGAGAAAAATTCCTTAAAGACAAGAAATTAGAGATTAGGTTAAGAAAGACAAAAGAGACCAAGTTTTTAGCGTTAGACGAAGTAGAAAAAGCAGTAGGAAAATATTTATCGTAATATGTTAGGCAGGGATACGTTAAATATAATTGAAGAGAAAACACGGCAGACAATAGAGCCGTTAGGCTTTGATTTAATAGAGCTGAAATATATGCAGTCAAGTGGCAACATTACGCTGAGGTTTTTAATCGACAGAATAGAAGGCGGGATTAATTTAGATGAATGTTGCGACCTAAGTAAAAAAATAGGCCAGTTTATTGAGGAAAATAACATTATAAGCAGCAGGTATACCCTGGAGGTTTCTTCTCCGGGCATGGACAGGCTGCTTAGGGAGCCCAAAGATTTCAGGCGGGCAGCAGATAAAGATATACATATATTCTTAAAAAACGAACATAAAGGAAAGGTAGAGATGGAAGGCAAACTTATAAAATCAAGTAATGAGGGGATAACCATAGTTTTTAAGGATGGTATGCAGGAAGACATCCCATTTTTAGAAATTGACAGAGCAAAGCAGGTGATATCATGAGTAGCGAATTAATAGCCATATTAGAACACTTAGAGCGCGAAAGAGGCGTTGACAAGGAAATTTTGCTTGCGGCAGTCGAGACGGCGATGGTCAGCGCTGTTAAAAAAGCCATCGGCGCCAAAGACGTCCAGAATATAAAAGTGGAGATTGACCGTGAAAACGGAAAAATCAGCGCATTCTGTGATAATAAGGAAATAAAATCAGTGGATTTCGGACGCATAGCAGCGCAGACTGCCAGGCAGGTAATGATTCAGAAGATAAGAGAGGCGGAAAAGGACGTTATCTACAACGAATTCGTCTCCAAGGTCGGCACCATAGTGAGCGGTAATGTCTACCGTTTTGATAAAGGCAACATAGTCGTGGATTTGTTCGGCAGGACAGAAGGTATTATCCCTCACAGGGAGCAGGTTTCTAAAGAGGAGTTTAAATTAGGCGATAGAATAAGGGTTTATGTTTTGGAAGTAAGAAAAGAATCAAAGGGGTCACAGATAATACTTTCCCGCAGGAATCCTAATTTGGTAAGGAAATTATTCGAGTTGGAAGTTCCTGAAATTTACGAAGGGGTAGTAGAGATAAAGTTTATATCCAGAGAGCCGGGCGAGCGCACAAAGATCGCCGTCTGGTCAAAGGATGAAAGAGTCGATTGTGTAGGCGCCTGCGTGGGCATACGCGGTTCACGCGTAAAAAATATCGTTTCCGAATTACAGGGTGAGAAGATAGATATTATTCGCTGGAGCGATAATACACGCGAATATATAACCGCAGCATTAGCCCCAGCCAAGATAAGCGAGATAAAATTAGACAAGGAGAAGCAGCAGGCAGAGGTTATTGTTGCCGAGGACCAGCTTTCTTTATCCATAGGAAAGCACGGTCAGAATGTCAGGCTGGCGTCTAAACTGGTAGGATGGGAGTTGGATATACGCACCAAGCCCGAAGAAAAAGAAGAGGCTGTTTCCAAGGAAGAACAGAGCATTGCCGATATCCATGGCGTAGGAGAAAAAATCTTGAGTATCTTGGTAGAATCTGGTTTTTCTACGCTGGAATCTTTAGCAGAAGCTGAAGTCGATACATTAAGCAAGATAAAAGGCATAGGAGAAAAGAAGGCTGAGAAGATTATCAAAGAAGCCAAGGCCTTGTTGAAGAAATGAAGGATAAGAAGACGCAGACCAAGAAAGTAAAAGAAGCCAAGCCTAAGAAGCCGGAAAAGAAACCCATAGCGCAGACAAAGGCGGCAAAGGAAATTTATCCCAAGAAGCCTAAAGTCGCTTCGACAAAGAGCATTGTTTCCAAAAAGGTTGCCCCTAAGGTCTCCAGAAAAAAGCAAACCGTAGTGCATCCGCAAAAGGATTTGCTTAAGGATAAGATTCTGCCTGCAGGCGAAGCTATTAAAATAGCCCAGCCGTCTGTTGAAGTCGTCCCGCCTCATAAACCGCAGGAAAAAGTTGTTAAGGCAGTAAAAATAGATAAGCCTTCCAAACTGGCAGCCGCTCCTCTAAAGGAGAAAGTTGCTGCGCCAAGTAAGAAAGAAGAGCCAACTCCTGAAGTAAAAAGGATTCTAAAGCCGTTAGAATTGGATTTGCCGATTACCGTAAAGGATCTGGCGAATAAAATTCAGGAAAAATCCAGCATACTCATTAAATATTTGATTGAGAAGCAGAAGATGTTTGTCACTATTAATCAGCCCTTGAATGAAGATATCGTCAAGAAGACGCTTGAGCATTTCGGATTTGAATATAAAAAGATAATGTCCAACGAGGAAATTCTGTTTAAATCTCATAGGGCATATGAAAATAAAGAGCGTTTGCCGCGTCCGCCGGTAATTACGCTTATGGGCCATGTAGACCACGGAAAGACATCTTTGCTGGATGCTATTCGCCGTTCCCATATAGCGGAAAAAGAGCATGGCGGCATAACTCAGCATGTAGGGGCATACGAAGTAGAAACTAAGAAAGGCAGGATTACTTTCTTGGATACGCCGGGACATGAGGCGTTTACCGCGATGAGGGCGCGCGGTGCAAACATAACCGATATCGTAATACTGGTAGTGGCTGCCGACGACGGGGTTATGCCTCAGACAGAAGAAGCGATAGACCATGCCAAAGCCGCAGGGGTTCCGATAGTCGTAGCGATTAATAAAATTGACAAACAGGGTGTTGATGTAGATAAGGTAAAGAGGCAGCTTTCTAAATACGACCTTTCTCCTGAGGATTGGGGCGGAAAAACGATTACGGTAGGAGTTTCCGCAAAGACCGGGCAAGGCATAGATGAATTGCTGGAGATGATTTTGCTTGAGGCTGAAATGCTCGAGTTAAAATCCGTATACGACGCGTTGGCTTCAGGCGTGGTAGTGGAGGCAAAAATAAGCAAAGGCAAAGGTTTTATAGCCACAGTATTGGTGCAGGTTGGCACTCTTAAAGTCGGCGATAATATGATATGCGGGCTTAACTATGGGAAAATCAGGGCGATGTCTAATAGTTTTGGCCAACGCGTTGATTCGGTTACGCCCGGTTTGCCGGTTGAGATATCCGGGCTTTCAGGATTGCCGCAAGCGGGCGAAAAGTTCTACATCTTAGACGATGACAAGAAACTAAAAGAAATAGTAAGCGAGAGACAGGCGCAGGAAAGACAGGAGAGGATTTCCTCGGAGCCGAAACATATTAGCCTCGACGATTTGCATTCTAAGATACAAGAAGGCGAAGTTAAAGAATTGAATTTAATATTGAAGGCGGATGTTCAGGGTTCGCTTGAGGCGATAAGACAGTCATTGTCCAAATTGCTCACCGCAGAAGTGAAACTAAATATCCTTCACACCGGCGTAGGCCAGATAAATTCTTCCGACGTTATTTTGGCTGAAGCATCCAACGCTATTATTATCGGTTTCAATGTGGAT
>Ga0172375_10008001_pt1 | contig 14334 bp, 12 predicted proteins | sample LakKiv1m_FD_114537 | JGI IMG/M metagenome (GOLD analysis project Ga0172375, IMG submission 114537) | Freshwater microbial communities from Kabuno Bay, South-Kivu, Congo - kab_092012_11.1m | ecosystem: Environmental > Aquatic > Freshwater > Lake | place: Democratic Republic of the Congo... | reverse complement strand
TTCAGCCTGGCTTCGGATTTCATCCACGTGCAGCGGCTCACTGCCAAGCAAATTCAACAGGCGCGCTTCGGTTTCGTCGGCGGGAAGGATTTTGCGCGCAGCCTTTTGTTCGCCCACACGCGTAATGTCCAGCGCCTGCATTAAATCCTCCACGCTCAACAGCGGCAACGCGCCGTTTTGAATCAACTTGTTCGTGCCCTTGCTTTGCGGCGCAAGGATACTGCCCGGCACGGCGAAAACTTCGCGGCCCTGCTCGGCGGCAAACCCGGCAGTGATCAACGCGCCGCTTGTCGCACCGGCTTCGACGACAACGACCGCCAGGGACAGGCCGGAAATAATTCGGTTGCGCGGCGGAAAATTCGACGCATCCGGCGGCGTGCCGGGCGCGTAATCACTGATGAGCGCGCCGCGCTCCATCATTTTTTCGGCAAGGCCGCGATGTTCGGGCGGGTAGATCTTATCGACACCGGAGCCAAGCACGCCAATCGTGCGCCCGCCCGCCTTCAACGCGGCTTGATGGGCAATCGCATCCACGCCGCGCGCAAGGCCGCTAATCACGGTCATGTTGTTGGCTGCGAGGAACGACGCGATCTCTTCGGTAATCTGCCGCCCATAAGGCGTGACCCGCCGCGTGCCGACGATCGCCACCGCGAATAAATCATCCGGCAGGTATTCGCCTCGAATGTACAGAACGGGCGGCGGTTGCTCGATCTCTTTCAAACGCGGCGGATAGGCTTCATCCTGCCATGTCAGGATTTTTATCCCCTGCGACTCGATCCGGGCCCAAACCTGATCCAGGTCCACCTTTTCACGCGCCTGGGCAACGCGTTCGATCACTTTCGCCCCGAGGCCTGCTTCCGCCAAATCAGCAGGGTCGGCGCGCCACGCAGACTCGAGATCGCCGAAATGCGCGACCAGGGCCTGCATCCGCACCGCGCCGATGCCCTTGATTAAGTTGAAGCCAATCCAGTATTTTCTATCGTCCATACGAAAAACGCCAAACGTTCAACGCCCCCCTGGTATCAACCCTTCGAGTAGATGAACCCTGATTAAACGGCGGCCGGCGTCGATGTCCAGAATGACCGGGGGGATGGCGGGAAGCAGTATTTCCCTGCCGGCATCGTCCGTCACAACGTAGACATCGTTCGCGCCCGTTACGATGATCTCGGTTATTTTTCCGAGGGTTTGGCCGGTGTCGTCGATAACCGTCATGCCGTAAAGTTCGTGTTGATAGATCTGCCCCTGCGGCAGGGCGGGGGCTTCGCTGGCCTTCACATAAACCCACTGGTTGCGATATTGCCCCGCGTCTTCGGGGGTTTCCATCCCGCGAAACTTTATCAACACGCTCCTGGCATGCGGGCGCACCCCTTCGAGCGTCAGGGGTTTGTGTTGTTCGCCAACGAAAAGTTTTCGTCCCACCCGCAGGCGTTCGGGAAAATCGGTGTGCAAATCCATGACAATCTCACCGCGCACTCCATGCGGGCGGCGGAGAAATCCGACCACCAAAAATAATGGCTCGCCTGCCGGCGAGCCTGAACCAGCCTGCGCTGGGGTCTGTTTCCCTGTTGGCATCAGGGTTCCACTACATCCAGCGTAGCCTGTTTGCCTTCGTGTTCGGCGGCCACGCGGAGCAGGGTGCGGATGGAGTTTGCCACCTTGCCGCCCTTGCCAATCACGCGCCCCATGTCATCTTTCGAGACGCTCAACTCGATGCGCACGCGTGAGCCGCTTCCAGACTGGCTCACCTGGACATCCTCGGGATGTTCAACCAGGGATTTGGCGATGAATTCGATGAGGTCTTTCATTTGAAACCGCCTAACAGACCCCAAAGGTTTTGAAAACCTTCAGGGTCTTATAAAAACTAATCCTTGCGGGTTTTTACCGGCGCGGAACGCTTGGTTTCAGCCTCGGCGGCTTCGGCAACGAGGGTTTCAATCGACTCGCCCTTCTTGAAACGGTCAAAACGAGCCTGTGTGCCGGAGGTTCTGAATATCTGCGCCACGGACTCGGACGGCAGGGCGCCGTTCTTCATCCAATGAAAAACGCGGTCTTCCTTTAAGTGGATGGTGGCCGGGTTGGTGCGGGGGTTATACACACCGAGGATTTCCAAAAAACGACCATCGCGCGGGGACTCCTTGTCGGCGGCCACTACGCGGTACGTGGGTTGGCCTTTGAGACCAATACGACGTAAACGAATACGAACCATGTTGACTTGCTCCTTTAGTTTGTTGTGCGTTTCAGACAGGCAGGAGAGGGGTTGCGTGAAAGGAACACGCGGCTTGCGGGCTGAAATCGCCGGGCTGTATTTTACCAGAGAAAAGCAGAATTGCTGATTTTGGATTTGGTGGGATTTTGGGGCGTATAATCTATCCATCGTCAGTTATAGGGTCAGGACTTTCGCCTGCCATTCTGAGCGGAGCATGGTATTTTGCTGCATAAAACAAACACGAAAGTAGGATCTTCAACCATGGATGTCACCCAATTATTCATACAACGCTATGATGCACTTTACAATTTCTGGCTCGGCGGTTTGTGGGAAACTGTGCCATATGACTTGATGCGCCAGCGTCCACATCCGCGCGTCAATTCGATTGCCTGGAATTTGTGGCACCTGACCCGGGTCGAGGACGCGGGCCTGAACCGGTTCATTGTCGACCGTCCCCAGGTTCTGGATGAAGGCGAGTGGCTGCAACGGATGAACGTTCCCTGGCGGCACAATGGCAGCGAAATGAACTTTGACGAAGTGGATGACCTGAACCAGCGCATCGATTTACAAGCGTTGCGCGAATATTCCAGCGCCGTGCAGGCCCGCACACGCGAAATCGTCAGCCAACTCAGCCATGACGATTTGGACCCCGTCATGGAGGAGCCGCGCCTGCGTACGATCCTCTTTGATGAAGGGCTTGCCCATCCGCGGGCCACCGGATTGCTTGAGAATTATCTTGGCTGGACAAAAGGGAAGTGTCTGATGAATTTCGGTATGACCCACCCATATCAGCACGTTGGGGAGATTGGCGTCATCGCCAGCCTGCTCGGAGTGGATTTCGATTAAACAAAGATCAGGTTATTAAGCGCGGGCACGTGGAATTAAAAGGTGACAGTCATCCTCGAAGACGACTGTCACCTGAATACTACCCAAACAACCTCCCCATCCCCTTTCCCCCGGTCTTCTGCATCATCTTCATCATCTTCTGCGCTTCGCGGAATTGCTTGACCAGGCGGTTGACATCCTGCACCTGCATGCCGGAGCCTGCCGCGATACGGCGGCGGCGCGAGGCGTTCAAAATATCGGGGTTGCGGCGTTCCTTCAATGTCATCGAATGAATAATGGCTTCGGATGATTTGAATGAATTCTCTGCATCCTTCGGGTCCAGTTGGCGCGCGGCCTGTCCCAATTGACCGGGCATCATTTCCAGGATTTGCGCAAACGACCCCATCTTCCTGACCTGCTTCATCTGCTCAAGCCAATCCTCGAGCGAGAACTGGCCTTTCATCATGCGTTCGGCTGTCTTCTGCGCGGACTGTTGGTCGAAGGCGGCCTCGGCCTTTTCAATCAAGCCGATCACGTCGCCCATGCCCAAAATGCGGGAGGACAAACGCGCCGGATCATAAATTTCGAGCGCATCCAGTTTTTCGCCTGTACCGATGAACTTGATCGGCACGCCCGTCACCGAGCGGACCGAGATGGCCGCGCCGCCGCGCGCGTCGCCATCCATTTTGGTGAAGACGAGGCCGGTAATTGAAACGTTATCGCGGAAACCCTGCGCGATATTCAACGCCTCCTGGCCGATCATGGAATCAACGACCAGGAGCGTCTCGACAGGGTTGACTTTCGCTGCAATCGCTTTCAACTCGTCCATCAACGCCGTGTCCAGTTGCGACCGACCGGCTGTATCCACGATCATCACGCCGAACCCGCCTTTTTCCGCCTTGTCGAAAGCCCGTTTCGCAAGTTCAGGCGGCTTGATGGAAGTGTCCGCTTCGACGGGGACATCCAGCCGTTCGCCAAGTTGCTGTAATTGTTGGACAGCCGCCGGGCGATACGGGTCACCTGCGACCAACATCACGCGCTCCCCTTTCGAACGGAGGAGCCGCGCCAGTTTACCCGACGCGGTTGTTTTGCCTGAACCCTGCAAACCGACCATCATGATGACACGCGGCTTGCCGCCGCTCAGATTCAGCGGCGCAGGCCCGCCGAGTGTGCCGATCAATTCCTCGTTGACGATCTTGATCACCTGCTGGCCGGGATTCAACGCCTTCGACACCTCCGCGCCGACCGCGCGTTCGCGCACGCGTGCGATAAAGGATTTGACCACGCTGAAATGCACGTCTGCTTCCAACAGGGCCAGGCGCACTTCGCGCATGGCCGCGTCCACATCCGCTTCGGAGAGTTTGCCGCGGCGGCGGAGTTGGTCGAAAATCTGGTTGAGTCGTCCGGTCAGGGTTTCAAACATAAGTTATGCTCCAATGAAAGCGGGGGGATTTTAGCGCGAAGCAGGTGGAGGGTCAAGCAGGATGCAGGGAAATTACATCCCTGAAAATCCCGCCTTGTCGTTTGCCTGTATCGTGAGTATAATCTGGGAAATCTAAAAGCGATGATGGGAACGAGTACTTTTGCTGGAATGTCAGCGAGTTCGCGGATTTGGTGCAAGGCGAACCTTCAAGGCAAATGGAAAATCCTCCCGAAGCTGTGAACTGAAATTAGTCATCCGGCCGCCGGTCTGACAGTCGAATGGTTGGCTGAGAGTAGGGAATCCGAAATTGTCCTTCGTTATCGGGACAGAATGATGAATCCGTCATTCACCGAGAGTCTATCCTTTTGATGGAAATCAGAGTGGTACCGCGTGAGCCTTGCTCTCGCCTCTGTATTGAGGCGAGAGTTTTTTTGACCAAAAGACTAGCGACTATTCGACTAGGAGATCAACCATGTTCAAACCTGTCAACCCCAAACTAAACGTCACTTCAATGGAAGAAGGCGTGCTGAAATTCTGGAAGCAGACCGATGTCTTCAAGAAGACCGTTGAGCAGCGCAAAGGCAGTCCCGAGTATGTTTTTTACGAAGGCCCGCCGACTGCGAATGGAAAGCCCGGCGTGCATCACGTACTGGCGCGCGCCTTCAAGGATTTGTTCCCGCGCTACAAGATCATGCAGGGATTCCACTGCTCGCGCCGCGGCGGCTGGGACACGCACGGCCTGCCCGTCGAGATCGAGGTCGAGAAGCAGTTGGGCTTTACCAACAAACAACAAATCGAAGAATACGGCATCGATAAATTCAACGAACTTTGCCGCAAATCTGTCTTTACTTATATCCAGGATTGGGAACGGCTGACCGAGCGCATTGCCTTCTGGGTCGACCTCGAGGAAGCGTACGTGACCTACACCAACGACTACATCGAGTCGGTCTGGTGGATTCTGAAGAACTTTTGGGAAAAGGACCTGCTATTCAAGGGCTACAAGGTTGTGCCGTATTGCCCGCGCTGCGGCACGCCTCTTTCCGACCATGAAGTTGCCCTCGGTTACGATGAAGCAACCGACCCCTCGGTCTTTGTCCGCATGCCGCTCGTGGATCGGGAGGATACCTCGCTGCTGGTGTGGACGACCACCCCGTGGACACTGCCCGGCAACGTTGCAGTTGTCGCGCATCCCGATGTGGATTACGTGACGGTCGAACGCGATAACAACGGCACGAAGGAGAAACTCATCCTTGCCAAGGCGCTGGTGCAAAAAGTCTTCGGCGATGAGGCAGTAAAAGTCATCGATACATTCAAGGGCAGGAAGTTGAAAGGGATGAAATATCATTCGCTCTTCACCTTCCTGCCGCCCGAAAAGCCCGCGTATTATGTTGTAATGGGCGATTATGTGACGACCGAAGATGGCACGGGGCTGGTTCATACGGCTCCCGCATTCGGCCAGGAAGATATGGAAACGGGCAAGTTATACGACCTGCCCGTGTTGATGACCGTTTTGCCCGACGGCACCTTCATCCCCGAAGTGACGCCGTGGCGCGGTGTGTTCGTCAAGGACGCCGACCCGCTCATCATCCAGGATTTGCAGGCGCGCGGACTGCTGCTCAAGTCCGAGGCATACACCCACACCTATCCTTTCTGCTGGCGGTGCAAGACTCCGCTTCTGTATTACGCGCGCGAGTCGTGGTTTATCCGCACGAGCAAATTCCGCGAGCGCCTCGTGGAATTGAACAACACCATCAATTGGATTCCCGAGCACACGCGGGAGGGCCGCTTTGGGAACTGGCTCTCCAACAACATTGACTGGTCGCTTTCGCGCGAACGATATTGGGGCACGCCGCTTCCCGTTTGGGAATGCGAATCGTGCAAGCGCCGCGAGTGCGTCGGTTCGGTGGCGGAACTTTCGGAGAAAGCAGGCCGCGACTTAAGCGAACTCGACCTGCACCGCCCGTACGTGGACAACGTCGGCTGGACATGTCCCGACTGCGGCGGCAGGATGACGCGCGTCCCCGACCTGATCGACGTGTGGTTCGACTCGGGTTCCATGCCTGTGGCGCAGTGGCATTATCCGTTCGAGAATCAGGACAAATTCAAAGAGCAGTTCCCCGCCGATTACATCTGCGAAGCCGTGGACCAGACACGCGGCTGGTTCTACTCGCTCCATGCCATCAGCACGCTGCTGTTCGATGAAGTGTCGTTCAAAAATGTAGCCTGCCTCGGTTTGATCCTCGACGGGGACGGCTACAAGATGTCCAAATCCAAGGGCAATATCATCGCCCCGTGGGATGTACTCACCGCGCACGGCGCGGACGCGTTCCGCTGGTACCTCTACACGGCGACTCCGCCAGGGAATGAGCGCCGCTTCTCCTCCGACCTGGTGGGCGAGGTGATCCGCAACTTCACGCTCACGTTGTGGAACGTATACTCGTTCTTCGTGACGTATGCCAACCTCGACAAGCCCACCGTGACCACCGTCCCTGCGGTGACAAACGACCTTGACCGCTGGCTTCTCTCCGAATTGAACGTGCTCGTCCGTGACGTGACGAACGCGTACGAAACATATGACGCGACAAACGCGACCCGTCCCATCGAGGGATTTGTGGAAAAACTGTCGACGTGGTACCTGAGGCGTTCCCGCCGCCGTTTCTGGAAGTCGGGGTCTGATTCCGATAAACAGGCCGCGTACTCCACCCTTTACACTGCGCTCGTGACCGTGGCGAAATTGCTCGCGCCTGCAATGCCATTCCTGGCCGAGGAGTTATACCAGAACCTCGTCCGCTCCGTGGATGAGACTGCGCCCGAATCGGTTCATCTTGCCGAATGGCCGAAGGTCATGCCCGAGTTCATTGACGAGTCGCTCAACCGCGACATGAACGTGGTGGTGAAACTCGTCTCGCTCGGACATTCCGCCCGACAGAAAGCCAATCGCAAAGTCCGCCAGCCGCTGGCCGAAGCCGCGTTCTCCGTCGGCAATGCGACCGAGCAAAAGGCGCTGCAAACCTACGCCGACATCGTTGCGGACGAATTGAACGTCAAGCAAGTCCGCCTGCTGGATGCCTCGACCGAGGCCGTTTCGCACACGGTCAAGCCGCTGCCCAAGCAACTCGGACAAAAATATGGCAACAAGTTCCCTGCCATCCAAAAAGCCGTGCTGGCGTTGGAAGCCGAAGAAGCGGCGCGCACCCTGCTTTCCGGCACGGCCCTGCAAGTGAACGTGGACGGCGGGACGTATGAAGTGTTGCCAAATGATGTGGAAGTCAAGGCGCAGGCCAGGACGGGTTTCGCGGTCGCAGAGGAAGGCGCGTACGTGGCGGCACTTGTCACCGAGTTGACGCCCGAACTGGTGCAGGAAGGCCTGGCGCGTGAATTTGTCCGCCGCGTGCAGGATTTACGCAAGGCCGCGAATTTGGATGTAGCCGACAGGATAGAGTTGTTCGTCGATGCAACAGCAGGTTTGAGGTCCGCAATTGAAGCGCACCAGGAGTATGTCACCTCCGAAACGCTGACAACACGTCTCGCGTTCGTGACTCCGCCCGCCGATTCGTCCGTCGTCGAAGATGGTTTCGACGGCGAGAAAGTCAAAGTCGGGTTGAAGAAGGCGTAGCCCAAAAGAGAAACGCTCCTGACTGAACTGGCAGGAGCGTTTTTGATTTCAGACCATTCATAAAATGCCGCAAATCCCCTTTACTGCGTCCATCTGTGGTGAAGCCTGAAAAATTGTTTGGATGTACCTTTTCTGCTATACTTGAAAAAATTCGGTCGAGGTACGCATGGCAAAACATCTGGTGCTTGTGGCAGGCAATATCGGGGCAGGGAAGACCTCACTAACCGAGCGCATCGGTTCACGGCTCGGCTGGTGGACCGGGTATGAGTCGGTTGCCGACAATCCATACCTGCCGGACTTTTACACCGACATGCGCGCGTGGTCCTTTCACCTGCAAATCTTTTTCCTGGGACATCGCGCCGAACAATACCTTGAAGCCGCGCGCGATGCACGTTCCGCAATCCTCGACAGAAGCATTTACGAGGATGCGCATATTTTCGCCCGCGCCCTGCATCACATGGGGAACCTGGCCGAACGCGATTACCTGGCGTACCGTAATTTATTCGAACTGGTGGTCAACCGCCTGCCAAGACCCGACCTGTTGATCTACCTGAAAGCGCCGGTGAACGTCTTGATGGACCGCATTCGCAGGCGCGCCCGCAATATGGAAACTGGAATCTCGGCAGAGTATCTTTCCCTGCTCGATTCATTCTACGACGAATGGCTGACCGCTTTTGACCTGTGCCCGGTTCTCACGATCCGCACAGACGACCTGGATTTTGTCCATCAGCCCGGCCATCTCGAAACGGTGGTACACAGGATCCAGGAAAAACTGACCGGCAAGGAAGTAATGGATTTATCGAAAAGCAGTTAGGACAAGGAGTTGCAAATGAGTTTTATCGGTATTTCAAAAAATCCCGCAGACCGCGAACAGCGCGCCAACCCATGACCAAAAACCTGCTGTCAAAAATCCCGTTGTTTGCCGACCTGCCATCCCGTGAATTGGAACGATTGGCCGCCTCCCTGGAAGTAAAAGAGATGAAACCCGGCGAAATCCTCTTCAGGGAAGGGGACCTGGGCGAGCATCTCTACGTGGTCATGAGCGGTGAACTGGAAGTATTGATGGGGGAAGGCAGGCCGGACGAATTGATCCTGAACGTCCTGAGCGAGGGGGAGTATCTCGGGGAAATGAGTTTGATCATGCCGGGCGGCCATCGCACGGCCAGCGTCCGGGCACGCGGGGATGCAGTCCTGCTTTCCATGAGCCGCTCAAAATTCGCGGAGATGACCCTGCGCCATCCCGAACTCTCCACTTCCATGATGCGCGTCCTCAGCAAGAGACTCGACGCGACCAACACCCAAACATTTCGCGACCTGACCGAAAAGAACCGCCAGTTGCAGTCCGCCTTCGACGAACTCAAGGCCGCGCAGGCACAGTTGATCGAAAAGGAACGCCTCGAGCGCGAATTACAGGTTGCCGCGGAAATCCAACTCAGTATTTTGCCCGATGCCCTGCCGTTGGTGACAGGATACAACTTTGGCGCGCGCATCCTGCCGGCCCGCCAGGTGGGCGGAGACTTTTACGATGTGTTTGAAATGGACAAGGAACGGATCGGTGTGGTTATCGGTGATGTCGCAGACAAGGGAGTGCCGTCCGCACTTTTCATGGCGCGCGCCCATGCCCTGATCATGGCGGAAGCCGATATCGGCCTTACCCCCGGCGAAGTGTTGAAACTGGTCAACCGCCACATCACGCGCCTGCAGAAATCCACCCAATTCGTCACTGTCCTGTATGGGATTCTCGATCGGGCGACGCGCGAATTCAGTTACGCACGCGCCGGTCATGAGCCGCCGCTGGTTTTGCTCGCTGACGGGAAAGTGGAACGAATTCCACACGGCCCGGGCATGGCCATAGGATTATGGGACGCGATCACCCTGGACGAACGCACCCTTACCCTGTCCCCCGGCTCGACCCTGCTTTTATTTACCGACGGCATGACCGATTGCCGCGAACCAAACGGCGAATGCTTCGGCCTGGACCGCATCAAATTAACCCTGAGCCGCCATACAAAACTGACAGCGCAACAAATCTGCGACAACCTGCTGGATATGCTCAAAAGCCACCAGGGCGGCGCCAAACAGGATGACGATGTAACCCTGGTTGCCGTACAAGTTGCATGATATTCCCGCGTTTTCACTGGACTCAGATTCCCATCCCTCTGAATCGTAAGGGTCTTGAATTTCATCTCGTCTCCTATAAAATCACAAACGCGAAATTATCAACGAGGAGACATGACAAAAACATTACTTGCGGTCCTCGCCCATCCTGACGACGAATCGTTCGGACTTGGCGGAACACTTGCCCTATACGCCCAACGCGGCTGCGACACATACCTGGTTTGCGCGACAAAGGGCGAAGCAGGCTCCGCCGACCCTGAATTCATGCAGGGCTTTTCTTCAACTGCTGAAATGCGCGAAGCAGAGCTGCGCTGTGCCGCACAACACCTTGGCATCAAGGGCGTTTATTTTCTCGGTTACAGGGATTCGGGCATGCCCGGCATGGAGGCAAACAAACACCCCTCAGCGCAGATCAATGCCCCCATCGACGAAGTGGCGGGGCGTGTCGTCAAATACATTCGCGGCCTCAAGCCGGACGTTGTCCTGACCTTCGATCCCATCGGCGGATACAAACATCCCGACCATATCCACATTCATAAAGCAACAACACTTGCCTTCGAAAAAGCAGATAACGCCTCCTTCCACCCTGAAAGCGGGTCGCCGTTTAAACCAAAAGCCCTCTACTACCAGATTTTTCCGCGCTGGTTCCTCAAGGCAATGACCCGCCTCATGCCGCTATTCGGCAAGGACCCGCGCAAGTGGGGCCGCAATGGGGATATCAACCTGAAAGACCTGGCCGATGTAGACTTTCCGCTTCACGTCCGCCTGGATATTCGTTCTGTTGCAGAGATCAAACGGGAAGCGGGCGCGTGTCACGCATCCCAGGGCGGCGCGGGAATGCGCCGCGGCGTGATGCGCTTTGACGTGGTCGCGCGCGGGGCGAAGGGTCACAGCGGACTGGCTGGCACAGGAGACCTGAGCGAGCGGCTGATCACTGCCCGCTCCGCTTTGGGTGAAATCTTTGCCAAACACCTCACGCTCAAATCGTCCGATGGCTGGCAGTCACAGGCGAAATTCCCGTTCATCAATGTTGGTACGACGGGCGTGTACAACGTCACTGCGGCGGAAGGAATTCTCGGCGTCGAGATTCGTCCCATTCCGCAGGATGACACTTTCAAACTCAAGGAGGAAGTCCTTGCCTATTGCGAGGCGAACGGACTCGAACTCCGCATGAATGTGATGGAAAACGGCGTGGCTTGTGATCCGCAAAACCCCGCATTGCTGGCGTTGATTCAGTCGGTGAAAAACGCTTCGGGCGCAGAACCAAAGATCGGGCGCAAACTCCCAGGCACCAGCGCAAGATTCGCTCCGGGCGGGCAGGCGGTCGTCTGGGGGCAGACGGGCATTGGTCCGCACGCAAAGGAAGAGCGGCATTACATCCCCAGCATCGAGCCGTATTACAAATCGCTGACCGAGTTGGCAAAGTTGTGGAAATGAAATGAAGCTGTAATGTAATTTTTGAATTTGTTTGTATCCGCCCTTTAAATTCTCTTTTTTGTTTCTTTATAGTAGCTTTATAGTAGCTTTACATACGATTGATAACATGTATTCAATCGCAGACGAAATGAATGCAGTTACGTTATCCATCAGGAAGTCAATGAAGTAAAAGGAGAAAAAATGAAACGAAAAATCTATCTGGCTTTTGTGCTTGCCCTGCTTGTTGCCCTGACCGTATCGAGCGCGGCACTTGCAATGGGCGGACCTGGCGGCGGTAATGGAAATGGCACTGGAACTGGCACGGGAACTTGTGACGGCACCGGTGTTGGAGCGGGTGTTGGTGATGGAACTTGCGACGCAAACCTGGACGGTGTTTGTGACGATCTAAACCTGGACGGTCTTTGCGACTGCTCAGGACTGCCGATTGGCACGGGCGTGCCGGTTGGTACAGGGATTGGCGCTGGCGGCGTTTTCCGCGGCGGCAGGCGCTAATCACGCGTAATGCAAATAAAAAACTGGCAGTCCATACGACTGCCAGTTTTTTATTTCTTCAAGAACTCAAACGGCGGGCGTTGATTCAACTTCACCAAATTTGCCCCTGACTCACTCACATACAGCGCCGTCAACGAACCCGTGTCGCAACTTAATCGTTGAAAATTATCGAGCGGCAGACCCAGAAAATGTGATGCCGCCAGCTTGATTGGGTCAGCGTGAAAGATAACCGCAACGATATCTTGTGGCTTGTTGTGACGTTTGACGATTCGTTCCAGCGCACCTGAAATGCGCGTTTGCATTTCGGGAAACGACTCACCATCAGGAAAGCGAAAACGAGAGGGTGAGTGCTGTACGATCTTCCACACTTTTGTCAGGCTCAAAACCTTCCACGACTTGCCCTGCCATTTGCCAATGTCTGCATCCATCAAATCAGGTTCCTGGATGATCTGCAATTTTCGGGCAGATGCGATTGGGGCTGCGGTTTCCATCGCCCGTTCCAGCGGACTCGAATAAACAGCTTTGAGCGGCACATCCTTCAACGCTTCGCCCAACGCCCGAGCCTGATCCTGTCCCCGCTGGTTGAGGTGTACCCCGGGCAGCCTGCCCGCCATCTTGCCTGTTTTGACATAATCGTTTTCGCCGTGGCGAATGAGTAATAAAAGTGTCATTGATTATTTCCCAATCAAAGATTTTGAAACGACAATCTCATAATAGCGAGATAGGGTGTTGATTCGTCATAGTACCGGCAAAATGATTCCCACACTGGTTCATGCGGCATGGACTCGGGGTGTTTTCTTTTTATTTCCCTGAAAGCGTCCAGCAAACTTAGCCCTTCCGTTTCTTTGAGCGCAGCCATGCAGAAAACAGTCGAGCGGTTGATGCCCGCCCCACAGGCTACCAAAACCTTATGCCCTTTTTCTTTTTCAGCCAGAATAAAATCCACGCCTTGTTTTATCAAAGTATGTGAAGTTGGTCCCATGTCTGCAACAGGCAGGAAAAGGGAGTTAATCCCCTTCTGCTCGACCCGCTCAGCGAGTTGCAACATTGCCTTGATGGATTTGAAATCAAGATAATTTTTATCGAGCGTATCTCTGTATTTGCCAATGTAAAGCCAGGGGCGAATTTCATCCATGCTATTTGATCTTCCGCTTCATCTCTTTGATTTCATCTTCGCTCATTGCGGGGACATCTTCCCGTCGTTCAATATTCAATGCTTTTCTTTGAGCCTCGCGCCACATTTCCAATCTCGCAGTTACTTGTGACTCGTATCCTTCTTGTGACGGCGCATAAAAATACGTGCCGAGCAACCTTTTCGGCAGATATTGCTGCGGCGTGAAGTGACCTTCTTCATCGTGCGGATAAACGTAGTCCCTGCCCTGTCCCGTTGCGGCGGCATCGCGGTTTCCGTCTGCCAGGTGACGCGGCACCGAGACTTGTCCCTCTTCTTCGATTTTTTTCATCGCTTTGAAATACGCCGTTGTGCTGTTGGATTTGGGCGCAGTCGCAAGATAAAGCGTGGCTTCGGCAATGGGGAAAATCCCTTCGGGCAAGCCGATGAATTCAAAGGCTTGCGCAGCAGAGTTGGCGACGACCAGCCCCATAGGGTCAGCAAGTCCGATGTCTTCACCCGCTAGAATAATCAAGCGACGAATGATGAACTTGGGGTCTTCGCCGGCGTAGATCATCTTCGCCAGCCAGTACAAAGCCGCGTCTGGGTCGCTTCCGCGGACAGATTTGATGAAGGCGGAAATGGTGTCGTAGTGCGCGTCGCCGTCCTTGTCGTATAAAACTGCGCGGCGTTGAATCGATTCCTGAGCCACATCCAAAGTAACGTGAATGACGCCGTTTTTATCAGGCGCGGTGGATTCAACCGCAAGTTCGATTGCATTCAACGCGTTGCGCGCGTCGCCGCTGGAAACTTCGATTAAGTGCGTGCGGGCATCCGGTTCGAGAACGATTCGTTTGTTCCCGTAGCCGCGTTCCTTGTCTGTGAGCGCGCGGTCGATCAGAATCCCTGTTTCGGTTTGGTTCAAGTTGCGGAGTTGGAAAACACGCGAGCGCGAGATCAGGGCCTTGATCACCTCAAAGTATGGATTCTCCGTCGTCGCGCCGATCAGGGTAAAGGTCCCATTTTCGACGTGAGGGAGAAGCGCATCCTGCTGGGCTTTGTTCCATCTGTGAACTTCATCCACAAAAAGAATGGTGCGGATGTTA
>Ga0172375_10008000_pt1 | contig 14338 bp, 15 predicted proteins | sample LakKiv1m_FD_114537 | JGI IMG/M metagenome (GOLD analysis project Ga0172375, IMG submission 114537) | Freshwater microbial communities from Kabuno Bay, South-Kivu, Congo - kab_092012_11.1m | ecosystem: Environmental > Aquatic > Freshwater > Lake | place: Democratic Republic of the Congo... | reverse complement strand
TACCGCGAAAAAAATACTGGGCCTGCCTTTATAAAAAAAGAAATCCCCGAAATTCATTTTGGCAAAACCGCCCAGAAGCATACTCGGCGGATCGCCGATCAATGTCGCTGTACCCTGTAGATTACTGGACACGGCGATCGCAATCATCATTTGCGTAGGATTAATCTTAAGCTTTTTGGCTAGGGCCAAGGCAATCGGCGCAACAATCAAAACAGTTGCCACATTCTCTACGAAAGCGGAAATGAACCCGGTGAGCAGGCAAATAAATAAAATCGCCCAAGCAGTATTCCTGGCTTTGTCAACGATCACCTCGGCTACATAAGCAGGAACCCGGCTTTGCATGAAAACATCGGCAATCGCCAAAGTACCCACAAAGATCCCCATGACATTCCAATTAATTGCCCAGAAGGCGTCTTTTAAGGATATGGTTTGAGTGAAAATAAGCAGCAGGCTGCCGCTTAAGGCCACCAGCATGCGCTTCTGCGGCAAGAGCACAAATAATACATAGGCAGCAATAAAAACGCATAACGCGACTGTCCGAGCGTCCATCTTCTCCCTCGATCTTAAAGCTGTTTTAAGATTAACCTAAACTGACGAAAACAATTCCCCCAATAATCAGCAATATCCCCAGCCAGCGCTGGAGCCCTACCTTTTCCTTCAAGATAAGCTGCGAGGATAAAGCAATAAATATATAGTGCATGCTGTCGGCGGAAAAAGCAAAACTTAAATCAGCCCTGGAGAGCACAAACAACCAGATGCATAAAGAGGCCAGGCTAAAAAACGCACCCACCCAAACTAAAGGAGTAAGGATAATCTTGAAGATAAATTTAAAAAGCTTGATCAGATTCCAGGAGAAAGTGAAATTTAAAGAGTTGATCGTGGATTTTAAGAAAGTCTGGTTAACGGTATCGCAAATACTGGTTAAGGCAATCAGGCTTAAAATAAATAATAAATTAGCTTTCATTGCTCTTTAGGCTTGCCTTTCATGGGTGCTTAAAGAAACAAAAACCACCCCCAGGAGAATAAAAAATATCCCTAGCCATCTTAAAAACGTGACCTTTTCATGCAAAAAAAAGATCGAGGCCAGCGGCACCAGGATATAGCTAAAGCTGGCAATCGGCACGGCAACGCTTAAATCGATCTTGGAAAGAATTGTGGACCAGACGATGAATACTATCAACACCAGCGCTAAACCCATCCAGAGAAAAGGAGAAGAAAAAACCGCTTTCAAAAAAAAGAAGACACTTGGTAAATCCACCACTGAAAAATCTGCCTGGGTCGCCGCGCTTTTCTTAAAAAAGAAATGAATGGCAGTTTCTAATATATCGCTGGCAACAAGCAAAAACAAAATCTTTAAGGTAACCCTTTTTTTAAGCATCGGACTTATTTGCGGATATCCGCGTCAAAGTTATCGGGTTTTAACAACAACGCCATTACTTTCAACAGCGCGTTCATTAAGATATTCTTATGTTTTAAATAGGCGTAAAGCGGGATAATTTTACCGCCTAACCGGATCTTCGGTTCATAATCCGTTTGCCCGGGGTAATAATAACGCAGGGAATGCTCAATACACCAGCGGATATTATACGCCCAGCTGACGAAATAAAGATGGTAACGGCTGGATATATCATAATTGAAACCGATAAATTTATCAATGAGTAAATCCTGGTAAACAAAACAGAGGTTGAAGGCAGCTAAAGAACCGTTCACATAGTAAAGAAAAAACCGCGTCTGGCCCGGCATCTCTTCGGCTATTCGCAGGAAGAACTTCTTTGTCAGGCGCTCGAATTTGGTAGATCCGCCATGATAGGCATTCTCGTAAAGTTCAAAAATCTGGTCGATCTGACCGTTGATTTTATCGATTATCTTCACCTCGATCTGGCCTTCTGCGTAGGCCTGCTTCAATTTTTTGCCCAAGCTTTTACGGGTAGAAGGACCTAAGCTTTTCAGATATTCTTCAAAAGAAGAGAACCCTAACTCTACCTGCACACTAGGAAAACTTTCCAGCTTGATAAATCCTCTATTAGTTAAAGGATCAAGCAGCGCGCAAGAATCTCCTAAAAAATCCTTAAAAATGATTAAGGGTGTATTGAGCTTACTAGCTAATTCTTTTATTCCTGCTTGAAGCTGCCGGAGGAGTTCAGGATCGTTCCGAAAAATTTTTCTTATTCCTAATACCCCATGCTCGCCGAAAGGAGAGCCGCAGAATAGCGTTTTCATGATTAAAAAACGCGGGAAAACCCTGCGGATTAAATTAATAATCTTAGAAAGCGCTCCTTCTACGGCAATATCCAAATTAAAATCCGCGCTGAATAAAGGAGCGATAGCCGCAAGCGTATCATCTTGATACACCACCAAGTAAGAAAAAGTAAATTCATTAAGCTCAGAATCACCTAACGCCTTATAAAAAGCGTAACCTTCCGGGATATTTCCAAAGACAGCTTCCCAGTCTTGCGGGTTAATCTGATTAATATTGTTGTATATTTTATAGGTAATTTTAGAGATCACCATATCCTTACGTTAGAGTTGTCTTGAATTCCTGCCTATTTTAGCATAGAATAGACTGGTGCGTGAGAAAAAAGGAAGCTAAAATTGAGCCTAATCAGAGAAATCCCGCCAACCGCCGGCTGGCCGCTAAAAATAAGTAGCCTTGGTACCGCGCTATTTCAAAAACACCCTCACGGCCTGCTGGAAGAGGAGTTTAAAAAATACCTGCACTCTCCGCTGGCCCTGCTCACATATTCTGGCACCGCCGCCTTCTACATCATCCTGGAAACAATCAAAAAACTTTCCCCTAAAAAAACAGTGGTTATCCCAAGCTTTGTCTGCCCTCTTATCCCGCTGGCAATCAGGCGCGCGGGATTAAAAATAAAACTCTGCGACATTAATCCGGATAACTTTGATTTTGACATACTTAAGCTAAAAAAAATCTGCTCCGAGGATAAAGATATCCTGGCCATCGTCGCCGTGCATCTGGCAGGCCTGCCCTTAAATCTTGAACTGCTCCAGGGGATCGCCAAAGAAAACGATATTTTTGTTATCGAGGATTGCGCGCAAAGCCTGGGCGCAGAATACCACGGTAAAAAAACAGGCAGTTTCGGAGACTTTGCTTTTTTTAGCCTCTGCCGCGGCAAGGGCCTGACGATTTATGAAGGCGGGATAGCCGCAACGCGTCTGGATCAATATGCCGCGCCGCTAAAAGCTACCGCACAAGAAATCATGCGTCCGGCTCCATTATCCGAAAGCTTAAAAATCGCAGAGGTATTTGCTTACAGTATTTTTTACCGCCCGGCATTATTCTGGTTTGCTTTTCGCCTGCCGCAAATATTCTGGTTGATGCGCCATAACCCCGTAAGGGCAATGGGTGAATATTTCGATACCGAATTCCCGGTACATCCGGTTTCCGGTTTCAGGGAGTATATTGGTTATCTGAATTTCCCTGCTTTAGATAAAGAAATTGCTGGACAAAAAGATAAAACGGATTATTATTTAAATACGCTTAAAAATCTTCCCGGAGTAAGGCCCATAACACAGCTGCCGCAGAGTAAAGCCAGCTATCCGTATTTGGCAATCATCCTGAAAACCCCGAAAAAAAAAGAAGCGGCCTTGCGCTATTTTAACCACGCAGGCCTTGGCATTTCCCAGATCTATCTATACGCAATTACTGATTATGCCTATTTAAAGAGGATTGTTCCGGAAGAAGATTGCGAAAACGCCCGCACGCTGGCATTGCGCACCATTACCTTAAGCACCAGCTCTTTTTTAACCAGAAACGAACAGGATAAGATCCTCAAAAAACTGGAAACCATTCTAAAATCATAATATGATCATTTTTTCGCTTCGGGAAGATAGGCGGCTGAATACGGAAATACCCAACAGCAGTTTTTTCTTGCCCGGAAACAAAAATCTTTGTTTTTTAATCCACGGACTTACCGGCACCCCCAAAGAGATGGGCTCGATTGCCCAGCGCCTGAATAAACAAGGTTTTTCCGTGGCCGCGCCCCTCCTTTTTAACCACGATAAATCTATCTCGCTCCTTAAACGCACCTCCTGGCAGGGAATTTATAACGCGATACGCCAGGAATTTATCAAATACGCCAAAGATTATGATCAAATTTTTGTCGCCGGGCTTTCCTTCGGCGCATTAATCGGAATCTTACTAACGCATGAATTTCCTGAAAAAGTAAAGGCGCTCAACTGCTTTTCCCCCACCCTGTTTTATGACGGCTGGGGTAACCCTAAATCCCGCGTACTCCTACCTCTAGTCTATAAGACTCCGTTTAAATACTGGTTTTATTTTAAAGAGGAGTACCCTTACGGATTAAAAAACGAGCGCTTGCGCTCTAAGGTGGAAAGCTTTTACAAAGAGGCGCGGCTTTTTGATTACAGCAAGGTTCACCTCTACGGCTACCCCGTCATCCCCATCGCTTCCATGGAGCAAAATTCCCTTTTAGCTAAAAAGGTGATCTCTGTGTTAAAAGATATCCGCACGCCGATCCAATTGCTGCAGGCAAAAGATGATGATGTCACCAGCCCTAAGAATTCTCATTGTATTTATAACGGAGTCAGCTCCGCGGAGAAAAAAATAGTTTTTCTGGAAAACTCCTACCATATTATTACCGCCGACCAGGAAAGGGATAAGGTCGCCGACGAAACGTTAGCCTTTTTCGAAAAATACAAGGTTTAGGAAAATATTGTTTGCAGGATTTTTAGATTAGTTTCTTCGTTAATCTTCAGGATTGCTTCGGCAGGATAATGATCTACCGGCAGCGCGGATGGATGATCCAGTCTGGAGAGTAAGGCTTTTAGTTTATTCGGAATTACGGGTGGGGAATAATCTCCTACAATATCTAAACCCACGACTTCTAAATTACTACAAAGAATCTTAAGCATAGTTAAAAGTTGATCCAATCGCAGCAGCCCCTCTTCCCAATTGGTCAAAGCAAAATCTTTCTGCAAACAATCCTTATCTATGGAGATGTATGCCCGCTTGGCCGGAAGCCGTTTAATTAAATTTAAGATAAATCCGGTAAGATCCTCTTTCTCCAGCTCATGCCAGATTAATCTGCTTGAGAAAAAACCTTGTTTTGCGATGACAGAATTGTTCCCGGAGATCTTCTGAAAATAAACCTTGCTGGGTTTATGCCGGAAGGGATAAATCTCCAAGCGGCCGCTATTAAGAGCCGAAAAATTTCCGCTTTGCAATCCCCAGCCGGACAGATCATCGGACCCGGCCCCTAAAAGAACACATTTAGCGATGTTTTTATTTTTCAGGGCTTGGCTGACCCAGGAACCGCAACCCAGATGCGGCGGCAAAACATCCCAGTCTGGATGAAAATCAAAAACAATTAAACAAACGGGCTGCTCGATCTGAGAGGTCAACACCTCACTGATATGATGAAAATCCCCTGAACCTAAAAAGGTAGGATAATTTCTTTCTTCCGGTTTAAGGGCTGCGGCGATTTTGCGCCGGACAGATGCGGAGAAAAAAAGCCTGGCTGAGGAAGCCAGGCTTGTAAAATCAGTTACTTTTACCGGGTATTGGCTAAAGAGGCGCGCCTGCCGGGTAACGCTTTTGTCGAACTCCAGGATCCGAAGAGTTTTTTGCAACATGCAGAATTTTTTCCCTTGTTACTTATCCGCCAGCCGCGCAAAAAACAGTTACTTTTTTAAGGCCCTAATCAACGCCTCTTCAAAGAGATCAATACCCAGATCAATCTCTTTTTCAGTAATATAGAATGACGGAGCAATGGTAAATACATTTTTATAATAACCTCCGACATCCAGGATCAATCCGCGCTTTTTCCCTCCGGCAGTTAATGAACCGCTTAAACCTAAGTTTACAATCTTATCCGTTAATTCCTTATCCGGAGTATAGCCGTCTTTACCGCACATCTCTACTCTTAAAGCCAGACCCAAACCATCCACATCTCCGATTTGAGGGTATTTTTTCTGTAATTTCTTGAGTTGAGAAATAAAATACTGCCCCTTCTTGGCTACCGAAGTGGAAAAATCGGATTCTTCGATCAATTTCATTACCTCCAGGCCCACTGCCGTGCCTAAAGGATTAGCCGAGAATGTCGAATGGGTGGACCCCGGCGGAAAAACATCCGGGGAAATCAACTTTTCCTTGGCCCAAACCCCGGAAATCGGATTTAAGCCATTGGTTAATGCCTTGCCGAAAACAATAATATCTGGGGTGATATTGAAGTGTTCGATCGCCCAGAATTTACCCGTGCGGAAGAACCCCATCTGTATTTCATCATCGACAAAAAGAATACCGTAACGGTCCAATATCTCTTTTAACCCGGAAAAATACTCCTGGGGAGGAATAATATAACCACCGGTACCTTGAATGGCTTCCGCGTAAAAAGCGACGAATTCACATTTACTGTTCTTTTTATTCACGACCGCGTGATACTCGGTTTCAAAAAGCTTTTCAAACTGCTTCAGACAGTATAAATCGCAGAAATCCTTCTTCTTATCATAGGGGCATCTAAAACAGTATGGGTAAGGCACAAACATTGCCCGGTCGCCAAAGTGGCCAAACTTCTCCCGGTATCGGAAACTAGAGGTAATTGCCGATGCTGCCAGGGTACGGCCGTGGTAGCCGCCCATAAAAGCAAAAACCAGGCTCCTGCCGGAATGGTTACGCACTAGTTTCAATGAATCTTCCAGGGCGCTGGAACCTCCGACATTAAAATGTATCCTTCCTTTTTCTTCAAAGGTGCGCTCATTTTTCTGCGCTAATTTTGCTGCCAATTGAATTTTTTCCTCATGCAAATACTGACAGGCCAACTGCGGCAGAACATCAATCTGTTTTTTCAAAGCGGCATTCAAGCGCTTATTACGATATCCAAAATTAGCCGCGGAATACCACATCTGCAAATCCAGGTATTCGGTCCCCTCTTGGTCGTAAAGATAGCTGCCTTCGGAAGCGTTAAATACGTTTAATTTCTGGGCGTAATGCACAGTATCTCCCCACGAACAATACTTGGATTCTAGTTCCAAAAGCTGATCATGGGTGCTTACCGGCTCACTTTTAATTGCTTTGGTCAATTGTTTTGGGCTCATTTTAAATTCCTTTTTAGGTAAACAAATACATCCTTAAGATTATGGAAAGCTAGGAAATCCAGCTTATGGTCTAAAAAATGCCGCAACAGGCTGTCTTTGGCAAAAACCAGGTGGGCGTGTTTGGCAGGGCACACGTCAGATGCGCCATCGCCGACATAAATGATTACAGAATCCTTGGCCGTCCTGGCCAAGAGGTTTTTTGTCTTGCAATGCGCGCAGACCTGGCAATCTTTGTTTTTGAAGGGATAATCCGTGACCACTTTGTCCCGGGGAAACTTCAGCCGATTGGCTAAAACTTTGAGGTTTTTGATCTTATTAATCTTAAGGATGCGGTTCAGGATATAATCAAAATTATCGCTCAAGACCACGGTTTTTACTTTCTTTGCCTGCAGGAACCTGTAGAGCTCCTTGAAATAAGGATCGAGCTTGATTTTAGGCAGATAAGCATCCAGGGATTTCTTGTTTAATTCCATACCCCGAAGCTGACCCTCCAGGCATGTCTTTGAACCGATGCGGCCGCTTTTCCATCTTTTTTCCAACTCTACCCAGCGATCATCCCGGGAAAAAAGCAAAAGCATGTTATCAAAGACATCGCAAGTGGCGATTGTATTGTCAAAATCAAAAAATACAATGCACTTTTTAGGATTAAATTGTGTATTTTTTTCTATCATCAAGTTCTCCGTAAAAGGGAGAATATAACGTGAAAATCGTCCTTCCGACTCCCTTTGTATAAAGATAACGGCGGGAAAATCCCGCCGACAGGAAGGTACAGCCACGTAAGCAACATCCCGCCAAGCAGATTTTATCCAAAAAATTCTGCGCAAGCGGGATAAACCCTATTGCCTGATAGGGTTAATTACGCTAAAGGGCTTTTTGAGTTTGTGATTTATTTTAACCCTAACTCTCTTGGCTGTCAATATCATTTTTCTTCCCTTAAAGATGAATTTACAGGCCCTAAAAATGAGGAAATCCGTGATTAGTGCTTAGGATCAAAAATTCCGCTTACCTCTGCCCGGCAATAACCGCAAAGCTGCCCAAGAAGATGCTTATCTGCTATAGTAAAACCCTTGCGCTTAATCAGGACCTTTTTACAGGCAGGACACAAGGTATCCTGGCCCCAAGAATCAAGATTGCCGGCATAAATATAACGCAGCCCGGCTTTTTTACCTAAATCCCAAGCTGTTTTAAGGGTTTTTTCAGGAGTTGCCGGATAACCGGAAAACTTGTAATCCGCATGAAAACGGGAAACATGCCAGGGAATATCCTTGCTCACTCCGGCAATAAACTCCGCTATTTTCTTAAGCTCCTCTGCAGTATCATTCTGCCCTGGGATGATAAGGCTGGTTATCTCAACCCAAATTCCGGCAGCATGTAATAAACGTATGGATTCAAGTACCGGCGCCAAATGCCCGGCGCATATCTTCTGATAAGAGTTGTCGTCAAAAAATTTTAAATCGATATTGGCGGCATCCAGATACGGCTGGATCATGAGAATTGCTTCCTTGCTCATATAGCCGTTGCTTACGAATATATTATACAACCCGGAGGCTTTCGCTAATCTGGCGGTTTCCAGGGCAAATTCAAAATAGATCGTCGGCTCGGTATAGGTATAGGCAATGCTCTGACAATTATTTTCCCGGGCTAAGCGCACCACATCATCCGGCCGGCAATCCTCACCAAGGGCCAGACCTGTTTTTGCGCAAAGAGCATAGTTGAATTGGGAGATCTCCCAATTCTGGCAAAAACCGCAGCGGAAATTACATCCGGGGCTGGCAATCGAAAAAGCACTTGAACCTGGCAAAAAATGATACAACGGCTTTTTCTCAACCGGATCCACTTGCGCGGAAATAACCTTGCCGTAGCTGTGGGTATATAAAACTCCGCCGATATTTTGCCGCACGAGGCAAAAACCAAACTTTCCCTCAGGGATCCTGCAGGCATGGGCGCACAACTGACAAGCTACCTGCTTATTCTCTAAAACCTTATAAAGTAAAGCTTCCTTCATATTAAAAAATGTTTAAAGCCGCTTTTCGGCAGACAGGTTGTCTTATGCTTGCTCTCTTCTTCTTCCGGAAGCTGTTTGTAATAAACATCGATTTGCCGCGCTTGACCGGTATCCGAATAAGCCGCGGTAATCTCGGCACAGAGAGTAAGTATATCCGAGGAACAGTTTAGGCCTCGGGCCAGCGACGTGGGGCCGGCTAAATCATTTTGCGGATGAAATAAATAATCCCCGGAACCGGCAAGCTTAAGCAAAAGGCTATTTTCTTGCTCATCCCTGCCTACTGCCAAACGGAATTTTTCCGTTATGCGAAAATGCCTGCCTATTTTTAAAAGCTCCAGATTATCCAGATTCAATTCCTGATGCGCCAGCAGCTCTTTTAATCTCCGGGAAAAACAGGGATCAGTCAACAGGCATCCTCCGGCAGGATAGGCGAATTTAACAATACCCAGCTTTTTGGCCAACTGCATTTGACCAATACGCCGCCGGCCGTTAAAACCAAAAAGCTCTTCCCTATTTACCCAGCCCTCGCGCTCCGGCAGGCTGGGGGTAAAAAGCTGGGCGGATAAAGGCCGCAACAACAGGTCCTCCAAACCGCTGACCTGCCGAATTAACTTTAAGGCCTGCTTATTTTGGGACATCGGACGCTGGCCCAGCACCTCTCCGGTAATAATAAAACTTGCCCCGTATTCGAGAAGCATGGTTTTGGCGCGGCTAAGCATAAGGATCTTGCAATCAATGCAGGGGTTCATATTCGAACCAAAACCATAGCGCGGCTGGCGCAGCAGTTTAAGAAACTCCGCGCCTAAATCGATTTCCGAGATTTTTATGCCGATATCCGGAAAGCTTTCCTTGATCTTCAATTTGCAAAAGGGAAGATTAAAGTGCAGGCCGATTACCTCTACCCCCTGATCATGAATGAGCTTTGCCGCCAACATGCTATCCAGGCCGCCGGAAATCAAGGCCAATGCTTTTATTTTCATAGGAATTTTAGTATCTTTGAGTTATTCCGGTAAGATTTTTTTCGCTAGAGCCATAAATATTATTCCCAGCAAGAAGGCAACAAAAGCGGCGGTTGAGCGCTTGAGATTATTCTCCTTGTGCAGCTCCGGGATAAGATCGCTGGTAGCAATATAAATGAACCCGCCGGCGGTTAAAGGCAGGATGAAATTCGAAAAGTTTACGGTTACCTCCGCCAAGAAAAATCCGACCACCGCTCCGATCATCGCCATCAATGCGGAGATAAAATTAAATAATAGGGCCCTTTGTTTCGTAAACCCACCATAAACCAGAACCGCGTAATCACCCAGCTCTTGCGGGATTTCGTGCAGAATAATCGCTAGGGTCGTTACCAAGCCTAATTTTAAAGAAACCATAAAGCTGGCGGCGATGACCATGCCGTCGATCAGATTATGAAACCCGTCTCCGATCAGGGTCAGATACGTAAAAGCGTGTGTTTCGCAAGTGCCGTCCTCATGACAGTGCCGCCAATGCAGATATCTCTCCAGCAGGAAGAAGATTATGATGCCCAAAATCAGGTAGGAAAAAACAATGTTGCTTTTATTATTTTCCAGGCATTCAGGAAGGATATGCAGGAAGGCGCTGCCGATCAGCGCGCCGGCAGAAAAACCAATAAGACAAAAAAGGATCTTCTGCAGCAGGTTATCCTTGATCGCCAGTGTCAAGATGCCCACTAAGGATATCAGGCTGACTAAAAAAGTGCTGGCTAAAATCCAAAATAAAACCATATATAGGGATTTAACCTAAGCAGGGTTTTCTGCCTTTATTTGCTTTTTTGGAACGCCAGTTAAGCTTTCCTCTACGTTTTCTTTTGCCCATAAATTTAATATTTGTAATAGTTTACCGGTATATTCTGTACGGTGTAATGCGCTGCTTCGTTAAAACAGTCATAAATTACCTTTCCCATCGGCGTACCAGTATAAACGCTTAACACTCCCTTAAAAACCATGCCGTGGGAATTTTTTGTTTTTTGGCCGGGCATCTGCGTTGCTTGGCTATAGATATCCCGGCTGCTGATCGCCGTGGAAGTAGCCGGATCGATGATGCGCAAGGCCAATCGCATATTTGCTTTGGCCAAGGGAGGGCCAAGCAATCCTCCCATGAAATTCCCCGGGCTGCTGCCTCCTCCGCCCACCCCGGATTTGCCTCCGGAACCTTCCGGGACAAATTCATTAACCTGAATGCTAATAATCAACTCCGCTTCCGGAGCCGGGACGATCAAAAAATGCTGGGTATTATTTAAAACGCCTGTAAATGACTCTTTTAAAGCCGCGCCGATATCCGTATTGATACCGGAGGTCTTTAATTCAAAGTCGCTGACGGCGATTTTAGCTTTTAAACCGGTGTAATGGCCGCTAAATTCTTCGCTAGCATTCTTTTCCAGCAGCGCGGAAGAGCTTGTCGAAGAACAACCTGCCAGAAACAAAAAAATTGCTGCGCCACAAAACAGTTTAAGTCTTCTTTTCACCTTGGCTTTACTATATTACCGATTAAGAATACTGTCAAGAAAAACTCAACCCTTAAAGCAGGTCACTAAGCTTACTTATCGCAGAGATTATTTTAAAAGGTTTCTGTTGTTTAATTTCGTAGGGGCTGCTTGAACCGGTAGTAACAATAACCGTTAGAATATGCGCGTTTTTACCAGCCTGTGCGTCAATTACCATGTCCCCGGCATATAGAGCTTGGGATTTCTTTACCTTAAATCTGCGGATGATCTTATTTAAAATTTCCGGGGCGGGCTTACCGCGTTTCAATTTATCAGCGCATAAAACGTAATCAAAATATCCGATGATTTGCAGGTGCTTTAATAAGATCCGGGAGAACCTGGTTGGCCGGTTACTGGCTACTGCTAATTTATACCCTTTGGCTTTAAGCTTACGCAAGAGCTGCGCTACACGCGGATAGAGCCGTGATTGTTTAAGCAGACTATTCTGATGGTGCCTTCGGTAAAGGGATAGAGCAGTGCTTAAATCATGCTTGCCGATATAAGACTTAAGCAAATTGGCATCCCCCCGGCCTACCGCGCGGCGGATAAATTGCGCACTGCGTATTTTAAGCCCGAACGCACGCATCACATAATTAAAGCTTGATTCTATTGCCCGGTAGGCATCGACAAGGGTTCCATCCAGATCAAAAATAACCAGTTTTATATTTTGCATGGAATAAACCTTTTTAAAGGAACCTTATGGATGTTTATTGTTCCGAAACCATATCCCGTTTTGCTGATAACCCCGGAGCTCAATCCTGGGATGTAGTCAAAAGGAGAATTGCTGCGTAGCCCTTACCGTCGCTTGGCCCTCGAAGGGCGAAGTAGAATAAAGAAAATCGCCTCGCGTGAAAACTCGAGGCGATTTCGTAATAGTATGGCTAATAAATTACTGTGCCTGGCTAGACGCGTCAGCCGGAGCAGATTCCGTTGTCGCGGTGCTAGTTTCCGGAGCAGCGGTATCAGTAGTAGTGGCAGTTTCCGGCGCCGTAGCCTCAGCTGCAGGCGTTTCGGTCAACACTGGGGCAGCAGTAGCAGCAACCGTATTTTCTGTTTCAGCAGGAATTTTAGGCTGTTCTGTACTAACCGCCGCTTGTTCCGTTACTTGCGCCGTATCACTAACAGGCTTAGCAGCATCTTCTTGCACCGGAGCAGCAGCACCATCGGTTTTCTCCAAACTTATGTTTTTGGCGATATTTTTATTTTCCGGTTCGGAGACATAATCTACGCTTAAGGTATCTTTGGCTTTGATCTCATCGAGATTTTTAACATTTTCAAATGAGGTGCGGTCATCGACAAGCAAAGTCAGCTCTTTCTCCTGGTCCGTTTCATAATCAAGATATTTTAAGGTGATTGCCTTAGCTTGGGCATCAAGACTTACTACTTCTCCCCAAACCCATTGCGCCTCGCCTTCCTTCTCCAGGGCAGCCGGCGGCATGGAGGATTGCGATATGGAAACCGGTGCCGTAGTATCTGTTGCAACAGCCGGAGCATCCTCGGCAAAAGCCGCGGCCGCAGCCATCGTCACGCACAAAAACCCAACCAGAATCCTTAGCTCTCTTTTAAAATCCATCTTAGCCTCCTCCTGATTTAGGTATATACTTAACACAGTTTGGTTTGTTTGTCAAGCTATCTTAAATCCCATCTAAAACCAGCCCCGCGAATAACTTAATTGCGATACGCAAAATAAACACCCTTAAGAATAGCCCGGATCGTCGCGCGAAATCCGGATTCTTTTCTTTGGTTTTATTAATTCAGGGTTATTCTTTGGCTACCGCTAATATAATCACGCCGATTAGAATCAAGAACAAACCTATACACCCTTTTACCATTAAAAGAAGCGGCTGCCAAAAGGTTAGCGTTGCCCAGCCTCCTAAAACTAGAAATACAAATCCCAAAAGGACTTTTAACAGCGTCATCAAGGTTTTTTTGGGAGAACAACACTTTTTATCTTCTGCCGGCATCACCCGCCTCCTTTTGCTTATGGAATAATTTACCCTGGCTTACTTTTCCACCGACGATGAATCCAGCCCCATTCCGCCGGGTATTTACGTATATAAGATTCGATGATATCCGTCAACCTCTGGATATTGACCAAGATTGTATCCTGGGGATCCTTGCCTTCGGTCAGCTTAAGCTCAGGTTCAAAAACTATTCTGTGCCTGTCATCCGCCTGGCGCAGGATAAAACAAGGCAATAAGGCCGCACCAGTACGCTGCGCCAGGATCACCGGCCCGGTAGCCGTAGCCGCCTTCTCTCCGAAAAAGGTCACGAATATTCCTCCTGTGCCAAAATTCTGATCGATGGGAATAAACACTAGTTCGTTATTGCGTAAAGCAGCAATAGTATTGTTTACGCACTCATTGCGTGGCTGGCTGTAAATTGTCCTTACTCCAAATTTTTCTCTTTTTTTCAGGAATATTTTTTCGATCTTTTCATCGTGCATTGGACGCATGATCCCCCCGGCTTTATAGCCGGCTGCCGCCAGCCTACCTAAAAGCAGGGGGAAATTACCGAAGTGCGCGCTGACCAAAATCACCCCTTTGCCTTGAGCTAAAGCCTGATCCAGGTACTCTTTACCGATAAGCTCCACCCGTTCCTTCAACAGGTGCGGTTTATCAAACAAAAACATTAGTTCTACCGCGCTTTTCGCCATATAGGTAAAACAATCCTGGGCGATTCTTTTAATTTCTTGGGGAGATTTCTCTTTGCCGAAAGCGATGCGCAGGCTATCTAAAGCGATTCTTCTTTGTTTT
>Ga0172375_10007998_pt1 | contig 14344 bp, 7 predicted proteins | sample LakKiv1m_FD_114537 | JGI IMG/M metagenome (GOLD analysis project Ga0172375, IMG submission 114537) | Freshwater microbial communities from Kabuno Bay, South-Kivu, Congo - kab_092012_11.1m | ecosystem: Environmental > Aquatic > Freshwater > Lake | place: Democratic Republic of the Congo... | reverse complement strand
TCTGGCGTGACATCCTTATCCGCCAAAAGCAGACCATCCTGGGGGCCTTGTGGGAGATACTGAAGCCGCTTTCCATAATGATGGTCCTGACACTGGTGATGGGATACATAGTCACCATTCCATCGGAGGGTATTCCATACCCGCTGTTCTATTACTCCGGGGTGTTGTTGTGGTCCTTCTTTTCTCAAACCATGAACGCGGCTTCCACGAGCGTGGTTAACCAGTCGAACCTCATAACCAAGGTCTATTTTCCGCGGATAGTCATCCCCGTGGGGGTTGTTGCGGCGGGATTGGCTGACCTGGCCATAGCGTCGCTTTTGCTGGTCCCGCTCATGGCTTATTACGGTGTCTGGCCGACCACAAGGTTGTGGATGTTCCCATTTGCCGTTGCCCTTGCCACGGCTTCCTCCCTCGCGATGGGGTTGCTCTTTTCGGCACTGATAGTGAAGTTTCGCGATTTCCAGAATGTGCTGCCCGTGTTGACGCAGTTGCTGCTGTTTCTTACGCCGGTCTTTTATCCCACCACGATAGTTCCGGAACAATGGCGGCTTTTGTACGGGCTGAATCCCATGGCGGGAGCTGTTCAGGCCATCCGCTGGTCATTGTTTGAGACGGGTTCCGAACCGTGGACCCTCCTGATTCCGGGAGTATTGACAACGGTGGCGATCTTTTTAGTTGGACTGGCCTATTTCGGTCGTTCCAGCAGAGGGTTCGTGGACTGGCTGTGATGCCGGCAGGGGTATTCACTATTTGAAGACGAATCGGTATGAGGTGTTACGGATCCGCACATGAGCGATCTGGCCATAAAGGTTGAAGGCCTCGGGAAAAGGTTCATTATTGGGGCGGCTCTGGAAAAGGAGTTCTCTTTTCTTTCCACTATTCAGGCCGCCTTCAGAGAACCGTTCCGGAGGCTGAGAAGCGGCTCCCTGGCAGAAGCGGCGAGGGGAGGCGTCCCGTTCTGGGCCCTCAAGGAAATCTCATTCGAAGTCAAGAGCGGCGAAGTTGTGGGATTGATAGGGGCCAACGGCTCAGGCAAAAGCACTCTCCTCAAGATACTATCGAGGATTATCGAGCCCACTGCGGGGCAGGCTGAAATCTACGGCCGCCTAATGAGTCTTATCGAACTGGGAACCGGGTTTCATCCCGAATTGACGGGAAGAGAGAACATCTTTCTCAGCGGAGCGATCCTCGGCATGAAAAAGGCCGAAATTCAGCGAAAATTCGACGAGATAGTTGACTTTTCAGGGATTGAGGGCTTTCTGGACACCCCGGTGAAGCGATACTCCATCGGCATGTACGTGCGGCTTGCCTTCTCAGTCGCCGCGCAGATGGAATCCGAAATCCTTCTGGTTGACGAGGTCCTTGCCGTGGGAGACCTGGCCTTCCAGCAGAAGTGTCTCCAGAGAATGCACGAGATAGTCTCCCAGGGCCGAACCATTCTGTTCGTGACGCAGTACATGCCCTGGGTAAGAATGCTGTGCCACAAGGGGCTCCTTCTCAGGCAGGGGCGGCTTGTAGCCGAAGGCTCAGCGGACGAGATTGTCACCATGTATATGGAGGGGGTGGATCAAAATCTCAAGGACATCACTGCGCTCAAAGGTTTGGAGCACATTCCCGCAGTGATCTCCTCCTTGCCGGAAGATCCGGTGTTCAATCTCAAGGACCTGGCAATCCTGCAAAATGAAGTCCCCGGGCTTTTTGTGGTAACGGGAAAGAGCGTGCAGGTCAGGATAGCCTATGAGGTGCTGAAAGAAACTCAGGGGCTCCACGTGTTTTTCAGGCTTTACAGCCACCAGGGGGCTCTCTTGTTCGAGAGCACCGGCTATGGCGACTGCGACGAGCTGCCGGTCATGCAGCCCGGCAACTACGTTTCCACCGCGACTATACCGGCGGACTTCCTTGCGCCCACGGCCTACGAAGTTCGCGTGGGCGCGGCGATCGCGGGAGAAAGAATGTGCCTTCCGGACATGATAAGACTGTACCTGCTGGTTTATCCGCCGGGCAGAGTCAACAGGGCTTATCCAGGTTACAGATTCGTGGGCGAACTGGCTCCTATGATCCAGTGGACGACCGAGCGAGCGGAAAGCTCGCAAGCGATGCGCCTGGTCTCGCGATGACAGGGAGAAGCTCCTGATTATGAGCTCGCTTAGGACGATCCTCGAAAATTATTTCCAATTGCGTTGGCCTGGGTAGGATGAGCGACCGAAATTGTGAAAAGGAACAGCCCTTGACCGTTTACTGCGTCATAGTGACTTACAATCGTGCCTACCTGCTGGAAAAGGTCATTAGTGCGGCCGCGGGTCAAACCAGGAAGCCCGACAGAATCCTCGTGGTGGACAACTGCAGCACCGATGGAACCCGGCAGTTGCTTTCGGATCTGGCCGACTCGCGAGACGATCTTGAGCCGATTCTGCTGGATGCGAACCACGGGGGAGCAGGTGGTTTTTATCACGGAATAAGGAAGGCTTACCGTGACGGAGCCGAGTGGATCTGGACTCTGGACGACGACGCCGTTGCCGAGCGTGACGCTCTGGAGGCTCTGCTGAAATGTTCGCAGCTCAAGCCTGGGAATCGTCCTCTCGGGTTTCTGGCCTCGCGTGTCCTGTGGAAAGACGGGTCCCTGCACAGGATGAACGTTCCGGGGAAAGCGACCGTAGGGGATACCGGGACCGGGATCACTCGGGCTGCGGAGCCAATCGCATACGCGTCCTTTGTTTCGATTCTAATCAACCGGGGAGCAGTCGAGAAAGTAGGCTTACCCATAAAAGAATTCTTCATGTATTCTGACGACGTGGAATTCACCTGGAGAATAACCTCCGCGGGCTTTGCCGCTTTGTGGGTGGAATCCAGCCGGGTCAGACATCTCACTGAAAAGAATTCCGGCATATCCCTGGAAGCCATCCAGGTAGACCAACTAAACCTCGGCCGTTGGAAATACGCGGTGAGAAATCTCGTGGCCGTGAACAGGCGCCGAAAGTACGGCAAGCTGAGGGAGCCTGTTCGGCTGCTTTACCTGGTGTATTGTCTCAACAGGAACTTTGTGCCGTTGCGATATCAGGCCCATCTACTGAGAGCCGGAATTGGGGGCCTGTTCATGAACTTCGAGAAGTGGATCGAGCATCCTTGATACTGTTTGGCGTTCAAACGAGAGATTTCGTCCTGCCGGCGGGGTACCTCCGGAGCGAAGTCAGGTGCGCCGTTCGGAGCGGAGGAGATGCCCCGTCGGTTCACGTTCTCGAAGGCGAAATGATGTGAGATCCCAAAGGAATGCTGGGGGACAGTGCAAGTGAGGTTCCTCTTTACCCTGCACAATTTCTATCCTGAACCGGTTTATGGCGCGGAGAAGGTTTGCATCCAGCAGATGCGTGAACTCCTCCGACGGGGCCACAAGGTGGGTTTGTTCTACGACGCGCCTTCTCAAGTGACCCGGGAGGAGCTTGCCGGGCATGGACTGGATGGGCTGGTCCTTTTTCGCAACCGCTCGGTGGCCCTCAGGGCTCAAGTTCTGTTATCCGTGTGGAAACCTCGCGTAACCAGGCACTTCCAGAAGGCAGTGGAGTCGTTTCGCCCCGGTGCAATCATCTTTCACCATCTGGTCAGGCTCTCCCTTGATTTGCCCTCAGTCGGCAGGAGGCGGCGGATCCCAACCGTATATTACTTGCATGACTATTATCCTGTTTGCCCTTCATACTCGCTTTACGATTACCGGGGGATGAACTGTGAAGGCGGATCGCCCACGAGGTGCTCCCGGTGTCTTTTTGCGGCCAGGTTCGGCAGCCTTGCCAAAGGGCCCATGTGGGTTGCGGGCATTCCCTTCCTGTGGCTGCGGGAGCGGCTCAGGAATCGTCTCCGCCGGGATGTGGATCTGTTCGTGTCTCCCTCTGAATTCCTGCTCAAGAGCCTTGAACGACTTGGCTTCCCTATGGAACACACCGCGGTGATTCCTTACGGAGCAGATCAGGTGAACAAGAATCGAAAGCCCTTCGCGTCCGGCAGCGTTAGGTTCGGGTACATCGGAAGCACACACTTGAAAAAGGGGCTTCAGGTTCTTGTGAAGGCTTTCGAGGGGGATCTTTCCAAGCATCTTCTCTTACGGGGGTTTCCCGATGAGAAGGCAATTGAGAATTTCAGGAATTCTCATCCTGGCTTTGAGGCACGGCTGGAAGTCTTCAATCCCGACCTGGATTCCTTCTACGATAAAATAGATGTCGTAGTGGTACCTTCTTTGTGGCGCGAAAATCAGCCCAACGTTATAATCGAATCCTTTACCCGCGGGAAGGCTGTTGTATGCAGTAATCTGGGAGGCATGGCCGAAATGGTGGAAGACGGCCGTTCGGGCCTTCTCTTCAAAGCGGGTGACCCGCATGATCTGAGGCAGAAAATCGAGTACCTTGCGCAGAATCCGTCAAGGGTGGGCGCGCTGGCGGCACATGCCCCTCTCTGGCCGACGGTGGAAGAAAACGTGGACAGGCTGTTGGATGCCGTGGAGGCTTTGAGGGTTCGGCCCCGGCCATGAGAGAATGACTACGAAGTTGGGGTGGGGAAAAGTTGAGCGAGTTTTCCAAACAAATGATAGGTCTTCTCAAGCGGCTCTACAGGCCGTTCCGCAGCGATCGTGCCGACCGGCTGATGGCTGGTCTTTTCTCCCGTGCCATGGGAGTTCCTTCACAGGCGGAGTTGTCCGGGATGATCACAAAGGCCTTCGAGATCTGGCCTTCCGCCCATGTGGAGGAACTAATCAGGCACGTCAATGATGTGGGCCAGAAGAGGATTGACGGTTACACGTCACTACCCGTTGACGAGACACAGACCGAAGCGGATCATCCGTTCCCGGCTGAGCTGAGGGCCTTCGAGTCACTCTACGACAAGAACTCGGGCAACTGGCAGGTTCCTTTCCCAACTGTGAAAATAGAGAAGGCCGGTAAGAAGCTTTTTCCCCGCCTCATGGCCGATTCCATCGAACTGGAGACAGGTCACTTCTATTACGCGTTCGTGAGGCTCATAGATGCGTCAACTATCCTGGAGACGGGCGTTTCAAGAGGTTATTCAACGGCGTGTATCGCGTCGGCCCTGAAAACACTCAACAAGGACGGCCACGTGTACGCCGTGGACCCCGCGGAGTATCCGCACCTGTGGGAAGGGACGGGTCTGGAGAACTACATAACGTGGCTTCCTAAAATGTCCCAGGAGACCCTCCCGGATTTTGAGGGACTGGAATTCGACCTACTGGTGATTGATTCCCATCACGACTACGACACATGTCACTGGGAAGTCTCGAACTTCGAGAAGCTGCTCAAACCTGGTGGATACATGCTGATGCACGATTCCCTCCATTACGACGGCGTTGGAGCCGTGGTCTACCAGTTGCAACAGAACCCGCGATTCGAGATGGTTACTTTGCCCACTCCCAGAGGTAAGCTGGACCCCATGCCCAGGCGCTCCGGCCTGACCATCGCCAGAAAAATAAGGAGCGGCAGTCCACAGGTGGAGTATGATTCGCAATACCGTGGTTGGTTCTGGGGTGATCTGAATCAGCCTCCCTTCCTGTGGAGAATAGAGGATACCAAGAGAGGGCTTGAGGGCTCTTAGATGCCTGCTCCAGACGGAACTGAAAAAACTCGGATTCTGATACTGGGGGCGGGGCCGACCGGCCTTGGAGCGGCTTGGCGTCTGCACGAGCTGGGAGAGGACAACTGGGTCGTATTCGAGCGGTCCGACAGGGTAGGGGGGTTGTCCGCGTCTTTCAGGGATGAGCTCAACTATACCTGGGACGTGGGGGGGCATGTACTCTTCAGTCATTACGATTACTTCGACCAGGTTCTCGATACAATAATGCCCGGGCCTGAACAATGGTGCTCTCACGAACGAGAGAGCTGGATACGTATCCAGGGCCGGTGGGTCCCATACCCGTTTCAGATGAACATACGCCACCTGAAGCCCGAACCCTTCCTGGAATGCTTGAGAGGACTCTTGGAACTGAGGAAGGCCGGCGAGGGGGACCCTCCCGACAACTTCGGTCGTTGGATAGACGCTTCTTTCGGCGAGGGCATAGCCAGGCTTTTCCTGCGTCCTTACAACTGGAAGGTGTGGGGCCATCCGCTGGAGAAAATGCCGTGGAACTGGGTGGGCGACCGAGTGGCTACGGTGGACGTGATGAGAATTATCGAAAACTACGTCCATCAAAGGGACGACGTGTCTTGGGGGCCCAATCACCGGTTCCGGTTCCCCTCTTTCGGAGGCACGGGAGCCATATGGACGAACCTGTCCATGCGGTTGCCGGCAAACAAAGTCAGGCTTAACGAGGAGTGCCGCAAGATTGACCTGGATTCCAGGAAAGCGCATTTTAGGTCCGGCAGGGTCGAGGAATTCGATTTTCTCCTTTCCACAATGGACTTGCAGCAACTGTGCGGGATATCGAAGATAAAGGAGCGGTTCCGGGACGTGGACGACCTCGGTATCGCGTCAACCCACGTGGTCGGCCTGGGAATCCGCGGAACAACGCCCGGAGAGCTGGCGAAAAAGTGCTGGGTGTACTTCCCTGAGGACGACAGCCCGTTTTATCGTGTGACTCATTTCAGTCACTATTCGCCGAACAACGTGCCGGACATAACGAAGGGCTGGTCCCTTATGGCGGAGGTCTCTCAGACCAGTTTCAAAAGCGTTGACGCGTCACGCGTTGTGGAAAGCGTGATTCAGGGCTTGTTAGATTCCGGTCTTCTGGACGATCGGACACTGGTTGAGAACGTTTGGTACAGGTTTTTCCCCGCGACGTATCCCGTGCCGACGCTGGAAAGGGATTCCATTGTCGAACCTGTGCTTGCTTGTCTTCGAGAGCGGGGGGTGTATAGTCGAGGGCGTATGGGTGCGTGGAAATACGAGGTGGGGAACATGGACCACAGCTTCATGCAGGGCAAGGAGTGGGTGGATCACGTCTTCTTTGGAGCGGAAGAGGTAACCTTGCATCGGCCGCATATCGTAAACGCTTCAAAGAAGTGATCCTCGCTGGGTCCATCGCTAGGCGCAATGCGGCCGTACCGGCAATCAATCTCGTTATTCCGAGGAGGGGTTTTCCGGCGTGTTCCCGGTATGACCTTCCTCTCCTGAGGGGAGCCTATGGGCAGGTTTACGCTTGGAGCTATCGTCGCCGTCGCGGTAATCGTTTCGGCCGGTGCCTCGCTTCTTGCGGAGGCGCAGGAGACTCAGAAAAAGACCGGCGTTCCGGTGAAGGCCTTGAAGGTCGGCAGGACCGACAAGAACGTTATAACGGGCATGGGCTCGCTGAACTGCAAGAACGCCGTGGACCTGGGATTCGATGTGCCGGGAGTCATCGCCGAGGTCCTCGTCAAAGAGGGAGATCGGGTCAACGAGGGTCAGGTCCTGGTGAAGCTGGACCAACGAACCGTGGATGCCGAGATCGCCGTGGAAAAGGCGGGGGTAATCGCTGGACAGGCTGAATTCAACTTTCAGAGCTCAGAATACCTGAAAAAAGAGGAGCTGTTCCAGAAGGAGGCCATTTCAGACAGCGAACTGCAAAAAGCGGTCTTCGAGAGAGAGCGCTCTGTGGCTTCCATCCAAAGCGCCAAGCGCAAAGTCGAGGCCGCTGAGACAAAAAAGGCCAAGATGTCGCTCGTCTCGCCTGCCACAGGAATTATCTCGAAGATCTATATCAAGGCCGGTGAGGTGGTCAATTATAGTGCTTTCAAAGTATTGCGCCTCATCGAATGCCAGGAGGCCGACGCCGAAATTGAATTGGGAGAAAAGACCTACTCCCTGGTCGGTCTGAACCAGCAGGTGAACTTGACCGTGGACGCTCTGCCCGGCCGACGCTTCGTTGGAGTGATTTACCACATAAGCCCGGAAGTGAATCCGAAAAACCGAACCTTCAGCATCAGAGCCAGGGTGAACAATTCCGACATGATCCTCAGGCCGGGAATGTTCGTCCGAGGCGAGATTGACGTGAAAAAAGGCGGGGGACCGATAGTTATTCCCGACTCGGCCCTTCTGCCCAAGACTGGCGAGAGCGACGGCGTCTATGTGGTCAAGGACGGTGTGGCCCTTCGGCGACGGGTGAAGATCGGCCGCCGTGAGATGGGACGGGCCCATGTCTTGGAGGGGCTCGGTCCGGGGGACCTGGTGATTGTCGAGGGCCAGGACAAGATTTCAGACCTGGCCGATGTTGCGGTTACCCTGACAGAAGATCCCTGGGCTGGTGGCGAGCAATGACCAGAGCCTATAGGCACCCCATCGCCATAGTCTCTCTGTTCACCATACTTATTCTGGGCGGACTGCTTTCGTGGCCGTTCCTACCCGTGGAGTTGCTTCCCAGCCTCACTTACCCGAGGCTGGTCATCCGGACCACCTTCGGGGACGCTGCGCCCGAGGAGGTCGAAACCCTCATCACTCGTCCCGTGGAGTCAGCCCTTGGAACAGTGGTAGGGCTTCGGGCCATGACTTCCGTATCCACCGAGGGGACTTCCACCGTCACCCTGCGGTTCGACTGGGGCTCAAAGATGAGCCTGGCAGCGACCGAGGTCAGGGAGAAGCTTGATTCCATAACCGAAGCCCTTCCCAGGGACGTAAAACCGCCTTTGGTCATGCACTACGATCCTTCGGAAGATCCCATCGTTACTCTCGCACTGTTTGGTTCCGGCGACCCGGCAACCACCCGACTGCTTGCCGAGTCAGTGATCAAGACTGAACTGGAGACCCTCTCCGGAGTGGCCACCGTGCGCCTGTCCGGAGGATATGTTCCCGAGATTCAGGTTCTTGTAGATCGGGGGCGCCTGGCGGCTCACGGCCAGGATCTTAAATCCGTCTCCGACGGAATCGAGGCAGGCAACATCAACTTTCCCGGGGGCAAGATTCAGCGCGGCCCCGTTGAGATGCCCGTTCGAACCGTCGGCCGTTTTACAAGCCTTGAGCAGCTGCGAGAGCTTCCAATCTCGACCGGCAGCACCGGTGGACTCATAAGGCTCGAAGACGTTGCTCGAGTGCAGGAGGCCGCTGCCGAAAAGACCGGCATAAGCAGGTACAACGGTGAGCCCGCCGTACTGCTGTCCATATTGAAAGAACCCGCTGCAAACATCGTTGACGTTTCCAGGCGACTCCGGGCCAAAGTTGAATCCGTGCGCAAATCGCTGCCGCAGGGGACCGATCTCGTGGTGGCGGACGATCAAGGGCCCTTCATAGAGGAGGCTCTGAGCGATCTGCGCAACCACGCAGTGCTGGGCGGTGTGCTGGCCTTGGGCGTTCTGCTCCTGGGGTTGAGAAACGTCGGCAGCGCGGCTCTCATAGTGGTTTCCATTCCGGTTTCGGTGGTGGTAACCATGGGCTTCATGGCACTGGCAGGGATCACGATTAACTTCATGTCCATCGGAGGTCTCGCCATCGGGATCGGTATGCTGGTGGACGCGTCCATAGTCGTTCTTGAGAGTATTCACAGGCACAGCCTGAAGACCGACGACATGCTGGAGGCAGTGGACGCGGGGGTCAACGAGGTCAGTGCGAGCGTGATTTCCGGTCAGGTTACCAGCGTGGTGGTGCTGGTTCCCATACTGTTCATGACCGGACTGGCGCAGAAACTGTTCCGTGACTTCGCGTACACGATGGGTTGTTCGCATGTCATATCCCTGTTTACCGCGCTGTTCCTTCTCCCCGCACTTGTCGTGTTGACACAGAGCCCCTCCCGGCGGCGAGGCCAAGGAGATGCGTCGTCTATTCAAGAGATTTACGGCAGGCTCCTGCCGTGGACTCTGGACAATAAAGCCTTCGTCGTGGGGGGATGCGCGGTGGTACTCCTCGCCAGTTTTCTGGGACTGGGCAGGCTCGGTTTCGAACTGCTTCCAAGCTTGGATTACGACCAGTTCAACATGAGGCTGACCCTGCCTCCGGACGCGAGCATCCAGGCCGTGGAGCGGGCGGTTGACGCGGCTGAGGGCAATCTGAAGCAGATCCCGGAAGTGGCTGCCTTTGTAACCGAGGCAGGCGCCAACCCTCTTTCAGATACCACGGGAGGGCAAAAGGTCGCCAAATCCAACGAGGCCAACATCGTTGTGAGGCTCAGACCCGACCGGGCTGCACACCTGCGCGACAGTGTCGTCGCTCAACTGCGAGCCAAAGCGGAAGGCATACCTGGAGCCAAAACCGATTTCATGCTTAGCCAGGGCTTTCTCTCCAAAGCTCTTGGCGGCTCGGAGAACACCCAGTTGCTTCGGGTAGTGGGCGACGATCCGGCCACTCTCGCCAACCTGGGGAACAGGCTGGTGGAAAGGCTGAAAGGCGATGTACACCTTACCGACGTGGGCTGCCTGGGGGGTGTCTGGACCAATCAGATCCAGGTTATTGTGGACAGGTACAAGGCCTCGGCCCGGGGGCTTTCGGTGAAGGAAATCGCTGAGACAATTCACACGGCCGTCGAAGGCAAGACTGCGGGCAAGTTCATCCAGGAAGACAGAGAGACCGACATCCGGGTGAAGTTGAGGCCAGGGGACCGTGAGAACGTGGAGGATCTCAAAGAACTGCCTCTCAGGCTCCCACGGCAATCCGGGGAAGAAGAGCGCCAGGCTATGGGCGCACAACAGCCGGAGACTCTTTACCAGGCGATACCGCTGTCCCAGGTTTCCGATCTGGTCTCGGGCCGCGGCCCACGGGAGATACTGAGAACCGATCGCCGCAGAAACGTCATCGTGAATGCGAACGTGGTAGGCGAGGCCTTTAGCAAAGGCGAAGAAAGGGCCCGGGCGCTTGCTTCATCCGAGCAGCTTCCCCAGGGTTACGAGATTCAGTCGGGCGCGGAGCGGTTCGAACTCATGGGATCCCTTGAGAGCCTGACCCTTGCCCTGCTGGTGGCGCTCATGCTCACCTACGCGGTGATGGCCGTGCAGTTCGAGTCCATACGATGGCCTTTCGTCATCATGCTCACCATACCTATGACCGTGGCCGGCCCGGCATTGGTACTGAATCTGGTGAACTCCCCGATCAGCGTGTTGGTCCTCATTGGTGGAGTGGTGCTCATAGGCGTCGTGGTCAACAATGGAATACTAATGGTCTCGTACATTAACGAGCTGAGGAGACGGGGCCTCCCGAGGAAACGAGCGATCGTCGAGGGCTGCAAGGTAAGGCTTCATCCAATACTTATGAGCACAGGGACCAACGTGCTGGGTGTATTGCCCGTCTGCCTGGGATGGGGTAGCGGCGCAGCGCTGAGGAAGACCCTGGCCCTTACCGTTGCCTCGGGACTGACTGCCTCGCTGGTGTTCACATTGTTCCTTGCGCCGGTCTTTTACGACCTTGCCTCCCGGTTAAGTCGCGAGCGCCCCGGGAGCACCGTTTGACGCTTCTCGGTCACCCGGAGGGGCTGGAAACGCTTCACACATGTCTCTTGTAAGCTCTATAGTGAAAAGACCCATCGGCTCGCTGGTCGCGTGCGCGTGCCTGGCGATCCTTGGGGCCATCGCGGCCGACCGCATTCCGATAAATCTTTATCCCCAGGCCAGGCACCCCGCGCTCACGGTAAACACGGAGCTGTCTCAGGCGGACCCGGAAGAGATCGAGACCCTCATCACGCGCAAGCTGGAGGAGGCCCTCGTGGACCTCCCGGGCCTCAAGAAGATCAGTTCTCACTCCCGGCAGGGCTCGTCCAAAGTGGTGCTGGAATTCCACGCGGGCCGCGACGTGTCCGAGGCTGCCCTGGAAGTCCGCGGAAGGATACGCAGGTTATGGCCCACCTTTCCCAAGGACACCCGGTTCCCTGTCATCACCCATTACAATCCATCGGATGACCCGGTGGCCGTCCTGGCGGTTACGGGCAAGATGCCTCTTCCGGACTTGAGCCACTGGGCTGAGCACACCCTGAAGCCTCAGATCAGCCGGATCCCCGGGGTCGCGGCGGCTCAGACCGCGGGCACCAGCATGTTGGAGATCAAGGTAAACTGCGACGCGGGGCGCCTTATGGCTCTGGGGCTGTCCGTGCAGGACGTTGCCCGTACAGTGGGGGCCAGTCACGCGACCATGTCTGCCGGTTTTATGAATGTCGGCGACAAGCGGATCTCTTTGAGAACCACCGGCCACGTGACAGACGCGTCGGATGTGGCAAATCTTACTTTACTGGTCAGCAAAGGCGGGGGGCATGTCACCGTGGGTGACGTGGCCCAAGTGGAACAGGTAGCGGAAGCACCTCAGGAGGTTTCCAGGCTCAACGGCAAGCCTCTGGTGTCTTTGGCCATTTTTCGGACCACCGAAGCCGATCTGCGCCGCCTGTGGGCGTCTATCCAGGAAAAGATTGAAGAAATTAACGCTGCTAATCCTTCCGGCCCCAAGGTGGAGGTGATCTTCAGTCAAGCCGAGCAACTGGATATCGCTCTCACCCGGCTCAAGGGGATAATGGCCCTTGGCGCCGTGGTGGCTGCCGGGACGCTATTCGTGTTCCTGGGGACGATTTCGTCCACGCTGATAATACTGGCGGCCATTCCGTTTTCCATGTTGGTGGCCCTGCTGATGATGTACTTCGCGGATCTCTCCCTGGACATCCTATCTCTAAGTGGCCTTAGCCTGGCCGTGGGCATAGTGGTGGACAGCAGCATAGTGGTCATTGAATCAATCTCGTTGAGGCTGGCCCGCAAGGAATCTGGGAATGCCGCCATAGTGGACGGTACCGACGAGGTGGCCGCACCGGTTCTGTTTTCCACGGTGGCCACGGTGATGGTGTTCTTGCCTCTGATATTCGTGTCTCACAAGATCCAAACCTATTTCGTGGGCCTGACCTGGACCGTATCCCTGAGTCTCATCGCTTCTCTTGTGGCTGCACTGGTTCTGGTTCCGCTGCTGTTTCGCTACTTCGGCGGTACTGGACGCCCACGGTTCGCTCTGATTGACCGTTTTGATTATGCCACGTACTACGACAAAGGCTTGCGATTCGTTATCGCTCATCCCATGCAACTGATTGCGGTCACGGTGGTTTTTCTCACCGTTGCAGGTTTCATGGCTTCTCGCCTCACTTACCGCCAGGACTGGGGCATTTCCGATCCGGGTTTCAGGGTGACGGCGGTGACCTTTCCCGGCACCTCCGGAGATGTGGTGCTCAAAGAAGCCATGGAAGCCGAAAAGATCATTATATCCCAGCCCGGTGTCAAAAGGGTCTACACCAGGATCACGGGAAGCCAGGCGCGGATAATGGTGACTCTTGAGAAAAACTTCACCGCTCAGGACACCGAAGCTCTCATGCAGGCCGTCCGCACGAAACTCAAGGAGCGTCGTCAGGCGGAGTATCACGTGTTGCCCCTTGGACAGAGCGGCAATCTCAGGACGCTTTCAGTGAATATCTACGGGCCGAGTCTGGATCGTCTAATGCAGCTGTTGAAACAGATACACGGGGAGCTGTCTGCGGTGCCTGGCGTTCAGTCGGTGGTGGCCCACCAGGGCAATCCCGTGCCCGAAGTGGAATTCCGGGTTAGCCACGAAGTCCTGGGCTCGGGAGGCTTGAGGGCAATGGACCTGGCGTCGGAACTCAGATCCCGACTTACGGGACCAGTCGCCACCAGGATAACCACCGGTGAGCGGGAGATCCTGGTAAGGGTCAGAACCGCGCAGAGCCCCAGGGAAGGGCTCAAGCCTTTGGAGCAAGCCTACGTCATGAGCGGCAACCGCCGCACAATCCCCTTCGCTCAGCTTGCCCAGCCAAAGATGAGATCCGCAGCCAGTGAGATTCACCGGGAGAACCGGCGCCGCGTCATACGGCTGAGCGTCTTGTTCGGGTTGGAGGCCGATCCGGTACGCGTCGCCCGGGACGTGGAAGCCGCAGGCGCAAAGATGTCACTGCCGCCGGGCTACTCATACAGTCTGGGCGAGGAAGTCACAGACATCCTCAAGACGCGTCGGGAGATGCTCACTGCGGCCGGCATGTCCCTGTTGCTGATCTATCTGGTTCTGGTGGCCGCCACAGAGTCATTCCTGCAGCCCCTGGTGATCATGACCGCCGCGCCTTTTGCTGCGGGCGGAGTGGTCCTGGCCCTCACGCTGCTGGGGTTTTCAGTGAACCTACCGGTTTACATGGGGATGATCATTCTCTGCGGCCTGCTGGCCAACGTGAACATCGTGCTGGTTTATGCGATCAACGACCGCCGTAACCTTGGGGTACCAGCCGAAGTGGCAGTGATCGAGGCTGGACGTCGCCGGCTCCGACCCATCCTGATGACCACGTTGACTACAGTATGCGCGTCCCTGCCGATGCTGCTGGATCGCGGAACGGGCTCAGCCACGTGGGTGCCGTTTGCTCTCACGCTGGCCGCAGGACTGACCGCATCGGCATTGTTCTCTCTTTTCCTGACTCCCACTGCCTACTTGATGA
>Ga0172375_10007996_pt1 | contig 14346 bp, 4 predicted proteins | sample LakKiv1m_FD_114537 | JGI IMG/M metagenome (GOLD analysis project Ga0172375, IMG submission 114537) | Freshwater microbial communities from Kabuno Bay, South-Kivu, Congo - kab_092012_11.1m | ecosystem: Environmental > Aquatic > Freshwater > Lake | place: Democratic Republic of the Congo... | reverse complement strand
CCTCAAAATAAGCGACAATGTGCAGGTTGACGAAAATGAACCGGAAGTAGCGCTGGATGGCAACATCCATGGTGACGAAATCGGGGGTGGCGAAAACATGATCCGCTTTGCCCGTTGGCTTTGCCAGCAATATGGCAATAATCCTGAAATTACAGAATTAATCAATACCCGCGAAATATGGATTTTCCCTCTGGTAAACCCCGATGGAAGGGTAAATCTTACACGATACAACAACAACGGGATCGACCTTAACCGAGATGCAGGCTACAATTGGAATGGTGAAGGAAGTAGTCCCGGCCCGTATTCTCAGCTTGAGTCGAAGGCAGTGAGAAACTTTTTTTATAACAACCAATTCTCCATTCATATTACTTACCACAGTGGAACAGAAATGTTTCTGCACCCCTGGTTTTTTTATGAAGTGGCCTGCCCCGACAATGAAGCAGCCACCGAAATTGCATATATCTATGCCACCAATTCTGGTTATTCAGGCCTGGAAACCGGTCCGGGAACTTCGCTTTACCCAACCACTGGCTCTACAGCAGAATCATTTTATGGCGTGATGGGCTCGATGGGAATCGTAATGGAACTTTCGTATAATAAACAGCCCCCTGCTTCACAAATCGGTTATTATTTCAACCTCAACCTGCAAAGTATGATTGAGGTTCTGAAATATTCGGGCTATGGCGTGGATGGTGTCATCACTGATTCTCAGACTGGTGAGCCAGTTGCGGCTGCCATATTTGTTCAAAACACTCTGCCATGCTACTCCGATCCTGAAGTGGGCGATTTTCATAAATTTATCATGCCCGGAACTTATACAGTAAAAGTAATTGCAAATGGTTATCAAACCAAAGTGATTAACAATGTTGTTGTTAACGAATTTGCGTCCACCACGCTTGATGTAGCCCTTGATCCTGAGGAGCATCAGGGAATTTACCGGATTTGTGCATCGCAGCGACCTACGGCAAGCTCTTCGTATCAGGCTCCGGCCTGGAATATACTGGGTCAGCCGGACAATTTAAGCTATCCCCTGGGAAAAACCGGTTGGGTGGTTTTTGATATGCAGGAACTGGTAGTGGATGGTCCGGGTAACGACCTGATTGTTTTTGAAGGCGACGCAACCCCTGAAGGCTTTACACTCTATGCAGGTTCGTCCATTGATGGCCCCTGGGCATCGGTAGGACAGGGAACAGGCACCACCGAATTCGACCTCGGTCAGTCAACCATCAGCGAAGCACGATTTTTCAAAATCCTGGACGATGGCGATGGTTCAAATACAAACGATGCGGGTTTTGAGCTGGATGCAGTTCAATCGTTAAGTTCGATAACCGGAGTTTACATGTTATTGGATAATTTTATTGTGAACGACCCGAATGGTAACGGTAATGGACTTCTTGATCCGGGCGAAACCGCCGATTTTGTAATTACCCTGAAAAACATAGGAACTGAAGGCGCTTTTAATGTAGCCGGGACACTTACCAGCGCCGATCCCTACATTACTATTTTGACAACTGAACCACAGGTTTTTGGAAATATTTTAATCGGTGAATCGTCCGAAGCCTCATTTTCAGTCAGCGCCAGCGCCATTGCCCCGGCCGGTTATACCTGCTCCTTCACCCTTGCTTATACCGGCGATAACGAGCTTTCCGGTGAAAAATATTTTGACATTACTTTCCGCGATTATTGTGAAGCATCCACCAGCGTTGAGGACGAATACATTGCTAATGTAATTTGCGGTGAAATCAACAATTCCAGCGGATGGCAGGGTGGTGTTGCCAATTACACCGATCTTTCAACATCGCTCGATCCGGGAACTTCCGAAAATATAACCATTGAAAACGGAAATGCCTGGGCTGCCGACATTGTTTTTGTATGGATTGACTGGGATTTGGATTTCGACCTGGGTTCCGATGCCAGCGAAACCTTTGAATTGACAAACGTTGGTGGGAGCGGACAAACTTTCACTGGAAATATTACTGCTCCGGCTGATGTAAATCCCGGAACCTACCGGATGAGGGTCAGGATGACCTACAGCACCGACCCAACTCCCTGCGGAAGCGCAACTTACGGCGAAGTGGAGGATTACTCAGTAGTGATAAATGGCACCACAGTTACAGCAGGCTTTACAGCCGATGTTACTGAATTCTGCAACTCAGGAACAGTTCATTTTACCGATAATTCAAGTGGGGGAGTAAACTCCTGGCTGTGGGAATTTGAAGGAGGAAATCCAACAACATCTACCCAGCAAAACCCGGTTGTTACCTATTCTGATCCGGGTTCTTATAATGTAACGCTAACCGTTAGCAACGGAACCACCGGTAACACCCTTCTGATGCAGGATTATATCACGGTATTTCCTTTGCCGGTTGTCACCTTTGCCCCGGTTGAAGATCAGTGTATAAACTGGCCGCCTTACCAGTTAACCGAAGGCAGCCCGGCCGGTGGCGAATACTCAGGTCCCGGGGTTGTTTACGGATTGTTTTATCCGGATGTGGCAGGCTTGGGAACACATACACTGCTTTATCATTATGAAGATGCAAATGGATGCGAAAACTCTGCTGAACAACAGGTTTATGTGGATGGTTGCGTTGGGATTTATGAAAATACAGGCAATTTCAGCATTTTGCCCAATCCTTCGGATGGACGTTTTGTTTTGATTTCAGATGAAATTATCCAACACGCCGGAATAACCATTTTGGATGCCCGCGGAAATACAGTTTTGGAAATCCGGGATGTTCAGATTTCAGAAAATGGCTCCTTCAAAATAGACCTCACAAAACTCGCTTCTGGTTTGTATTTTATCAAAATCATTAGCGACGAGGGTAGTTTTGTAAAAAAGGTAGTTATTAACTAATTCATTCGTTTTTGAAAATGTGACATTCAAAATTGGACATTGGACATTGAATTTTTAAATGTACATTAAAGGAATATCCAATTTCCAATGCAGGAATGTCCAACCTGTCTGCTATCATGGTCTTTTTGCTTATTATTGTCTGCGAAAAATCAATCCAAATTAACCCCAACCATCATAAAGTCTCGGGATAAATTCCGGGAGTTTGGATTAATTTTTCTGTTTTTTTTCTTTTGGGCAAGAGTAAAAATGCAGAAAAATCAATTCCCTCAAAGCAGAACTATTATACTCTGATTCAAAAGCCTCATTTTTTCTATTAACCCAAAAATAAGGGAATAAATTATTTTTATCTTAAATTGTTGCATACTAAGGTTTTGAGTGGATGATAAGGTTTTTACTGACAAAAGAGCTATTTTGAAAACGATAAACCTAATTTCCTGAAACAAACCTTAGGACAAAGCATACCCCTCTGACATTCAACCTTATTAAAATCAGTCATTTCATGTCAAGTTTTTATTCATTATTAATGTTTGAAAACAATTTTCGTTAACAAAAAATTAACTTGCTTTTTACGCCTCGCTAACATATCTTTGGCAAAAAATTAAAACTGCATGAAATAAAAATTTACAAACTCCTTTTCTACTTGAAAAATCCCTTCTCTCATATTGTCCCAATGTTATTTACAGATTACAGCCTGCCTTCAGGTTTACCTTCAGGCCTGCCTGTGCTCCTGCATAAGCTTTTGCCTGTGCTCTTTTTGCCGGTGGGTAAGGGAGAAGAGAAGAGATCAGACCTCTGGTTGCCTGCCGGAAAAGCTGAAACAGGCAGAAGCCCACCATGATGCCATTTATTATTACTGTTTCATTACACAAAGCGATTTTATGAACAGTTTCTTTTTATCATTATGAAATTCAACAAATTATTAATTAATGCTTTAAGTTATGACAACAATAAAAACAATGTTACTTTTTGCCAGCCTGATGATGTTGGGGCTGGTTGGAAATACGCAAAACAAGCAATACATTCCGCTGGTTGAACCAGGGAAGGTATGGTTTGAAACCTATACCAACTATTCTATACCAAGCCCTTATGGATACAGTTATTGCGGAAGAAAATATATGTCGGGTGATACCATCATCGGAGATAAACAATACATGAAAATTTACCATGAACAGTTGGACATCTGGTGTACGGATGTATTACTTGAAGGCCCGGAATATGCAGGCGCCATCCGCGATGAAATTGATGAACAAAAAACATGGTATGTTTATCCTGGAAATTCAAATGAGGAAATGTTTTTCGATTTTTCTTTGACAACAGGTGATACAATAACTTCTGATACTTATTTTGGAAATAATGGTTGGTGGGAATATTTAATAATATCAGATGTTGATACTGTACTTACTCCTGATGGAGTAGAACGACGCAGATGGCTATTCGACATGGAACCTTATGGTACAGAAGAATCTTATGTTATTGAAGGGGTAGGATGTTCTAGTGGGCTATTAGCTCCTTATGAAGTACTGTTTGAATATGCAAATTTTCTGGTGAGTATGCATACCGACACAGTTAAGAACTTTTGTCATGAGTATTTTCCGGGCTGTCAAATTCCTACTGATACTTGTGGTACTGTGGGTGTTAAAGTGCCAATGCCATGTTTATCTTTTAGTGTTTATCCTAATCCTTCGCTCGCCGGTAATCCTGTAAGAATTTCAGGACTTCCAGCAACCTATGATGCACCTGCTATCATTGAGGTTTTCGACCTGACAGGCCGCCGGTTGATATCAGCAGCTAAACAGCAAACCGATTTTATTTTTAATGCACCTGAAAAACCAGGTGTTTATTTTGTTATTGTGAGTAATTCGATGTTTAAACAAACTTTAAAAATAGTGGTGAGATGAAAAAAATTAAACTTTTAATGCTTTTTGTTTGTATGATGATGGAAGTTGGCACCACAACCGCACAGGTTTTGGAGCAAGACTCCCTGGCATTGGTAGCCTTTTACAACAGCACCGGCGGCCCCAACTGGACGCACAACAACCACTGGCTTACCGGACCTGTAAGTACCTGGTATGGGGTTACGTTAGCAAATAATAGAATAAAAAAAATAATACTTAATAGTAATAATTTAGTGGGTACATTACCGCCAGAATTAGGACAATTGAATGTTTTAGTTACAATTGCATTGTCAAATGATACGGGATTAACTGGCGAAATACCTATCGAATTATTTCAAATAGACAGTCTGAAACAAATAGGTATTGGGAATTGTTCTTTAACTGGAATAATTCCGAGTAGCATTGGTAATTGTTCATTTTTGACAGAATTAAATTTACCTCAAAACAACCTCTCCGGCCCCATCCCTGCTGAAATAGGAAACCTTAACAGCCTTAGATTCCTTGACCTGCGCAACAACCAACTCACCGGCATTATCCCCCCGGAACTGGGAAATTGTACCGGTTTATGGGAATTGTCGTTGGGTGGTAACCAGCTTAATGGTACTATCCCTGTAGAACTTACTAATCTCGAAAATCTAACCAACTTAGAATTAAGTAATAATCTTTTATCCGGTAAAATACCGGAATATCTCATCAATATGTTTTTTCAGCAACAATCAATTGAAATTAACATTTCCCATAATTTTTTTAGCGGCCCGGTTCCTGATTCCTGGGGTAATATTTCCTTTTTAATAGGCCGTTTAGACTTATCCTATAATAATTTTACATCATTGCCACCGGTTAATTACAACTGGATTATTACATTTTTCCATATCGAAGGCAACCGGTTTACCTTCGAACATATCGAATCCCACTATCAATCTTACCTTAATGGTTTGTATTATTTTTTTTATTATTATCCTCAGGACAGCATGGGTGTAAAAATAGATACTGCCCTTGTTCCAGGCAGCAATTACCGCATTTATTCCGGTACAGGCGGTGAATACACCAATTACAAATGGTTCAGAAACGAGGAACTGATCCTGGAAAGCACCGAGGCCGATACGCTATACCTTGATAATTTGTCGTATGCCGATACAGGCATTTATACCTGTCAGGCCAACAGCTCTTTGATTTACTTTTTAAATTTGTACCGCAAGCCGGTGCATATTACCATCGATACTTCCGGAGTAAATATTGATCATTTTTCAGGAAATAACAAAATCCAGCTATACCCCAATCCTGCAACTGAATTTGTAATAATCGATTTACCGGATAAATCCAAAATAATTGATCTTAAGATTTTCGACATGAACGGAAAAAGCATCTTTCCCCATGAAAGTCTTTGGCTCACTGATCATAAAACCATGATAAATGTTGCAGGCATAAAACCGGGAATTTACATACTTCAGGTACAAACTGAAAACAGCAATTATACAACGAAACTAATAATTAACAACCGGGGCACGAACCGCTAAGAACATGCTCCCGGTTGGAAGTCAATTAAATAAATAATTAACAATTCAATTTTACAAAAGTATGAAAAAGTTTAGATTTCTGGCAGTATTTAGCATAGCTGTGCTAATGCTGCAAGGGCTTTATGCCCAGTACGAAGGGCAGGAGAATTTTGATCCTTCGGATGTAACATTTGAACAAACCGATGGGTGGGATGTTGCCACCATTACCGGTTGCTACATGGAAACAGAAACAGGCAGGCCTTATCTGCCTGTAAAGCACCTCCACATAGCCATACCTGAAGATAATGCTGTGGCTAGTATCGAAATCATCACTCTCCAACAACAGGAACTTGCAGGCACCTACAACATTTTGCCCACACAGCCCGGGCAAATTCCCGGTGAGCCTGAGCCTGACTTTGTAAATCCCGATCCGGGTATTTACAGCGTCAATGCGCAATATCCTGCTGATTACATCTACAGCCCTACTGCCGGCTTTATGTCGGGTGTACACATTGCTGGTTTGCTTTTCTACCCGCTTACTTACAACCCGGTAACTCAGAAATTGTATCTGACAACACATCTCGAATACCGGCTTGTGTATGCGGTTGAGAATAATAATCCGGTTAAACCACGGAGGATGCTGATTAATGCATTTAATAGTACAAAAGATGAAATAAAAAGTTACACTGAAAATCCAAGCGATGTGGAAACATACTTTCAACTGGAAAAAGTTGATGATTTTACAGGTGAAGCTTTTGCTCCGGACGACTTTCCGAATTTTAACGGACAGCCTGTCGAATATGTAATTATTACCAACGAAACCTTGTCGGAGGGTTTTCAGGAAATTGCCGACTGGAAAACCAGGACAAGTGTACCTGCTGTGGTTCGAACCGTAGAGTGGATTTACAGCTACTATCCGGGTGTTGACCAGGCCGAAAAAGTAAGGAATTTTATTATTGATGCCTACCAAAACTGGGGTGTTCAGTATGTGATGTTAGGAGGCGACAGTGAAGTTGTTCCCATTCGGTTTGCCTGGACAGTTTATGATACAGATGACTTTCCAAACGGGCATACCATACCGGCCGATATGTATTTTGCCTGCCTTGATGATAACTGGAATGCCGATGGAGATATCACCTTTGGCGAAGCTAACTGGGACAGGCACAATGATGGAACTTTTGAGAGAATATACCCAAATGGTATTAATCTTGATAATGTCGATCGCCTGCCGGAAATTTACATCGGTCGTGTGCCGGTTGAAGATTACCTTGTTGAGGGGGAACCGATAGAACTCAACAGGTTCAAAACCAAGTTTTTTGAGTATGTTAAGACCTCACAGTTGAATGCGAATAATTGCTTGCTGTTTTCTTCGATGGGATCCATAGCATCATTAAAAAACGCATTTCCTGCTTATGTTAACTTTACGGAAAGGTATAATACTGGCGGGTATAACAATATGGATGTTTTGGCAGAGTTTAATGGAACTGCCCCAAACGGAGTAAAACACCATATCATTTGTGGTCTGGGACATGGTGGCCCTACTTCTTTTGCCGCTGCAGAAGGATCATTGAACAGAACACACATGGATGGACTTGTCAATTCGGACAGAAGCCAAATTTTATATCTGGCAAATCACTGCACAACAATGCCCTGGGATAAAAACACAGTAACAGAGCATTATTTTAATTCAGAAAATGGAGGTGTTGCTGTGATAGCTAATACTGCTGTTGGATGGACGATTATGGTTAGCGAATATAATTATCCTTTCATCCATAAAATTTATTATGATGATCAAATAATTGGCAGGTCGTTTAAAGAAACAAAAATACTTTACAACAATAATTCCCTTTCAGATGGGAGACAAAGAGTAATATTTTTCTCACTCAGCCTTGCTTCTGACCCAGAATTGCCAGTATGGACCGACAGTCCCGACCCTCAAAATCCCCTTATTGTTGATGTTCCGGCAAATGTTTATACAGGTGGGCAAACCGTACAGGTGGTTATCGACAACCTTGCATCGGGTGTGGAAGCCATGGTTTGCCTTTTTAAGGAAGGAGAAATCTATGCAAGGGAACCCGTAACCGGCACAGGCAGTACAGTTACCGTAAACCTGGCATGTACTCCCAATACGACTGGCGATATCCTGGTTACCGTTACAGCACAAAATTACCTGCCCGTTGAGACCGTAATACCGGTTACCTATAATCCGGGTATTCATTTGTTTGCTTCCGAACTTACCATAGATGATGATGGCACTTCACCCAGCAATGGCAATGACGATGGCCTGGTGGATGAAGGCGAAACCATTGAAATGTATGTAACCCTTACCAACAACGGATTAACCGGTGCAACCAATGTTACAGCCGGGTTAACTTATGTTGATCCCAACAATAATGGATACATTACAATTTCCGGAGGGCAGGCAAGCTTTGGAAGCATTGCTTCATTGGGCTCCGGCGTTTCTCTATCACCGTATGTTTTTTCGGTAAGCAGCAATGCACCTGATCAGTTTCTTGTAGCTTTTGCATTAAGTATTACGGATGGGCAGAATTCATACCAGGATGAAATCTATCTTGAAATACATGCTCCGGAGCCTGAACTCATCAGCAATATCATTTCTACAACAATTAATAATGATAATATTATCGATCCGGGTGACCATGTTTTGGTTACATTTGAGTTTTTTAATGGCGGCTCCGGTATGGCAACAGGATTGACAGGCGAACTTAACAGTACATCGCCTTATGTAGTAACAATTAACCCGTCAGTACAATCTTTCGGCAATATTGCTGCGCATACTTCGGGAAGTAATCAAAACGCTTTTGGATTTGATGTGACTAATAATTACAATAATGAAACAATCGAAATGACCCTTACTCTTACCGATGAATATGGAAAGGAATGGGAAATCCCTGTTGATTTCGACAAACCCCAGGATATTACTACCATTTTATGGGAAAGTAGCGATGTCTCCATCACTTTATACTGGGATCCAATAACCGATGAAAAAGGATACAATATTTACAGAAGCGATTCTGAAGAAGGTAACTTTGTAAAACTTAATTCTCAGATTATTACTGGCTTTTCAGGCTATACTGATTACGGATTGACACCAAAGACTATTTATTATTACAAGGTTAGTTGTGTTTCGTATTCAGGCATAGAAGGCAACCTTTCCGCTCCCCAGGAAACCTGGACATCTTTGCCATACCATGCCGACTGGCCAAATAAAGCAATTAACACGGATGATTTTGGTGGCAGGACCGAAGGGTCACCTATGACAGTTGATTTTGATGGTGATGGAGACAAAGAAATTTATCTCACTATGTCGGATGGTGTTGCTGAACATTGCACTGTTGGTGGTATTTTTGGCTTTTATGACGACGGAGAGGAAATTTATGATATTGATCAGAATCCGACACTTTACGGAGGATTTTACAAATATAATTCAGCAGGTTCAAGAGCGACTCCGGCCATCGGCGACCTGGATTTGGATAATGTCCTTGAGTTGGTAACCACTACCAAAGGAGAGGACAATACCAACGACCGGCGTAAAGTTTTTGTCCATTCGACAGTAGGCGAAGAAATTCCCGAACTATTATGGAGCAGCAGTGTAAGCGGCCCCGATTTTAAGGGTGTTGTTTTATCTGACATTGATTACAATGGCGATCTCGAAATCATTACAAAAGGAGGATGGGGAAGCCCGATTTATGTATTCAACCATGATAACAGCAATTTCTCAGGGTGGCCATTAAGCATTTCGGAAACCGGCTATGGTATGCCTGCTGCAGAAAACATCGATAATACCGGAAATAAAGAGTTAATCTTTTGTTTCGAATCCGGAATCTATGTTTTTAATCATGATGCTGGTTCCTATCTCAGCGGACAGAATGGCTTGTTTTATCATAACGGGCCAAGCCCGGGTATATATGACCGGATGGACAGCCCCGTTACCATTGCTGATATTGATCAGGATGTAAATGGCTATAAAGAGATCGTTTGCGTATCGGGAAGGGATGCAACAGGGAGAGTATTTATCTTAAATTATCTGGGACAAACCATAACAGGTTGGGATTACGATGATCACACTTTTAATCTGACCAATACTGTTGAAGGAAAATCCTGGCTCCCTGTTACCAGTGTCGCAGATTTAAATGGTGATGGTGATCTGGAGGTACTAATTGCAAGTGATGAATACATCTATATCTGGAATAAGGATGGAAGCGAATTTATAGATCCTATTTATGTTCAGGCGTTGGAGACGAAATACATTGCCCCGCTTATTGCCGATGTTGATGAAGACAATGATTTGGAAATTATCGTTGCATCCAATTCAGGTTTTGGTGCCATTCACTGCTACGATATTGATGGCAACAGAGTACTGGGATGGCCGATAAAGCTTCCCGGAATTTTTTCGACACCCTGCATTGATGACATCGATAATGACGGAAAAAATGAGATTATTGCAACATCAGGCAATGAAATCCATGTTTGGGAAACAGATTGTGATGCCGATAAGATAGAATGGGGCAAGTATCGTCACGATAGTTACAACAGCGGAATTTATGGCAATTCTTGTTTAAATAACTCCGATCCTGTAACTATTACCGGTGTTACGGAATGGACGGAGAACCATATGATGCAGGGTAATATTATCATCGAACAAGGAGGCGAATTAACTATCTCCGGGAACGTAGCACTTCCAGATGACGCAAAAATCATTGTAAAACCGGGAGCTGAGCTTGTGCTTGATGGCTGTAAATTAACAAGGGGTTGCACAGGCAATTGGCAAGGCATCGAAGTCTGGGGTGATCCGTTACTTTCGCAAATACCATCTAATCAGGGGACCCTCGAAATTGTTCATGGTGCCACCATCGAAAATGCTTCGGTGGCCGTGCGTTTAGGCTCAAAAGATTATGCCAATAAAGGTGGTGGGATGATATTTGCTGCTGATGCTATTTTTCGTAACAATCATACTGGTATAAAGTTTGAAACATATAGTTTTGGTAACCTCAGCTATTTCGAGCGCTGTACCTTTGAAACGACTGCTGAATTGCCGGATAGCCAAACCCCGCAATACTTTGTTATGATGACTTCGGTGGATGGAGTTGCCTTAAAGGGGTGTACATTCCGAAACACATGCCCCAATAGTGTTGCATACGCAGACCGTGGAATTGGAATTTACAGTGTCAACTCAGTGTTTACGGTTGATAAAATTTGTATCAGCGGTACTACCCCATGCACCGAATATCGGTACCCGGAATTTAATAATCTGAACTATGCCATCAAAGCATTGGCCACTTCATCGAATACTCCCTGGTATATTCGAGAAGGGCAGTTCACCGATAACCGCCGTGGCGTTTATATATCAGGTATTTCCAGCGCTACGTTTACCAATAATATCATACACATGTCGCTTGAACAATTTGAGGGTGTTACAAACGATACCATTTACGGTGCTTATTTCGATGGATGTACAGGATATACTTTTTACGAAAATCAGTCTATCTCAGACTATGACCAACTCTCTGGTGAAATAGCATTGGGATTGGTCATAAACAACTCAGGCCCTGATAATAATTTAGTTTATGATAATTATTTCGAAAACGTTTATACAGCTACATTAGTACAGGGTCAGAACAGGAATAACGGTGGTTCTACGGGACTGGTTATAAAGTGTAATGAATTTGTAAATACACTCTACGATGAAGTAATTACATTTCCGGGATTATTTTCTACTGTATATATGGGAATAGCGCTACATCAGGGCTCAAACTCATTAAATAACCCAGATATGGCAGGTAACAGGTTTTACTATAATAATATTTCCAGAGACTATGATGACATCAATAACAAAGCCAACCTGTTTTATTATTACTATCCTGCGAATACATCGGTTAATGGTCTGGAACCTATTGATTACACTTCAAATAAGGTAACAAAAGTACCAAAAACCAACACTCCTTCCTGGACAATAGAAAATGGTTGTCCTCAAGCCTCCAGTCCCGGCGGAGGTGAAACAGAATCTCTTTTCTTACAAATGGATGAAGCTACGCAGCAAATTGATTCGACGTTAAATATTCTTTCGATGCTTATTGATTCCGGCGATACCGAATCATTACAGGACGAAGTTGAAACAAGCACATCCTCATCAAGTATGCAGGTTTATAACGAGTTGATGAGTACTTCCCCATATCTGTCGGATACTGTGGTAAGTACTGCAATTGGTAAGGAAGATGTACTCCCGAACGCAATGCTTCGTGATGTTTTGGTGGCAAATCCAAATACTGCAAAATCGGACGAACTGCTGTCAAAACTCGATTCCCGCTGGGACCCCATGCCGGATTATATGAAGGCACAAATATTACAGGGCCGCAGCATTGTCTCGTTAAGAGAAGAAACGGAAGCCAATTTGTCAGCATACCGGCTTAGAAAATCAGTAGTCTTTTATGGACTGGTAAATCATTATATTGCCGAAGCAGGTTTTGATAGTCTCGCTCTGCTTTTTGCTTCCGACAACACCCTGAGTTCAAAGTATCGTCTTGCCTTTATATATCTTGAGAAAGGTGAAGTTTCAGAAGGATATGATGTTCTCAATGCCATCCCGTCACAATTCGAATTAACATCCGAAGATTTTACATCGTATGAGGCCATTGTTGATTATTATGATCTGCTCGCTGCAATACAACCAGGCAATATTATACCTGATAGCACACAATTAACGCAAATCAGGAATATTTCTTCAATAGGCACAGGCAATGCATCAGTATATGCACGTAATGTTTTACTTGCATTAGATAGAATCAGCTACAATGAACCTCTCTTACTTCCTGATTTATACAAATCGGCAGAAGCTTTTGATACTTACGAAAACCTCTTGAATACAGACGGGCCACCATCGTTAAAGGTTTATCCGAATCCTTCCAAAGACTATGTGATCATAGCATTTATGACGGACATCACCAAAAATTCACTTTTGGAGATCGACGATTCAAATGGAAAGGTTATAAAGCATATTCAACTTCAAAATAATCATGACCAGTCGGTTATTGATACACGTGGGTGGAGGCCTGGTATTTACATTGTTACATGTAAAACAGGCTCTAAATCTACCGAAAGTTGTAAATTTAGTATTGTAAGATAAGTACTAATTTTAATCCCCGGTTATACATGACCGGGGATTTTTTTTAGTTTTATAATCTCTCGCATGGTTTAATTTTACGTCCCTTGCGAGGAGTATTTTTGGTATTTGAATTTTGATTCACGAGTTTGCCTAAATTTATCATCCGTGGGAAAAAACCAAACCTCTTTCATTAAAATAACATAGCGCAAATTGTATCAAATTTTACACCTGTGGCTGATGTGCCTGGATGTCATATCCGGGTAAGTGGGGGGTATGGTGAAAAGTACGCGTGGTTTCGGTGAAAAGTATGTGTAGTTTTAGTAAAAAGTACATGTAGTTTTGGTGAAAAGTACGCGTGGTTTCGATGAAAAGTACGTGTGGTTTTATGAAGAACAAAGTTCATCCGAATTTGTAATCCTTGCGATAAAAAACAACCCCCATTCATTAAAATGAATCAGCATAGAATGGTTTCAATTTTACCGGCAGTTCATATTGTAACCGGATTGGAAATCCGTGCATGCACAGCCTACTGCCTACCGCCTACTGCCTACTGCCTACTGAATACTTCCTTCTACCTTCCGCTCATTGCTTTCGGTATTCTTCCGGTTCTGATGCATTCGGAACGTAATTTACGCCCGGCAATCCTTTCGACCATTTTACCGATCTCAAGCACTTTATCCACGTCAAGGCCGGTGTCGATACCCATTTCATCCATCATCACCACCATGTCTTCGGTCGAAACCAGCCCGACGATATTGGGGTCGCGATAATAATAATCGCCTGTACCTGCAACCGGGGCGCCATCCACAAAGTTGGCCGGCTGACCGCCGATGCCGCCCATCGTAGCTTCAAAATTGGTCATTCCTGCCTGTAAAGCGGCAAGTACGTTGGCCAGTCCCCAGCCACGGGTGGTATGAAAATGGGCAATTTGTTTGTGTGGATTATCCACGGCATCGAGGAGCATCGAAAAATATTTAT
>Ga0172375_10007994_pt1 | contig 14347 bp, 9 predicted proteins | sample LakKiv1m_FD_114537 | JGI IMG/M metagenome (GOLD analysis project Ga0172375, IMG submission 114537) | Freshwater microbial communities from Kabuno Bay, South-Kivu, Congo - kab_092012_11.1m | ecosystem: Environmental > Aquatic > Freshwater > Lake | place: Democratic Republic of the Congo... | reverse complement strand
CGGTTGGTTTCAGACCGACGTTCATCAGAGATTGAGCGATCTGCTCCTTGTCATCGTGCCGGCAACCCTTGCCGGCGAACTCGCCCCAGTCGGGAAGCAAATCCCAAAGGATCAGAACGCGAACGCAGCCCACGTTGAAGAGACGCTTGACCGATTCCCCACAACCGCGCTTGAGCCGAGGCTTGTTCTCCATCGGGACCACCACGGCGTCGGTGTTCGGCGCGACCAAACGGGCGAGCGCGGGAATGACCTTGGCTTCGGCCCCGTCTTTGCCGCATTCGACGATGAAGCCGATCTTCACGACTGCGCCTCCGCGTCAAGACGGCCCATCGTGTACAGTTGGCCGGGTGAAAAACCCTTGGCCCACTCCCTAACATCCGCATCGCCGGCCGGGCGGCGAAAGACAGGATCGCCACCGGCTTTACGTTCCACGAGCACCAGCGTTTCGAGCGGCACGAGGTCCAGGAAGTACGGCGAATGAGTAGCCGCGATGACTTGCGTGACACCCGACTGAACGGCGGACCGAATCTCGTCCAGTACCATGTGGATCATCCGGGGATCCAGCCCGTTCTCGATCTCCTCGATGACGACCAACGGCGGCGGCTCGGGATTGCGGAGCACTGCCAGGAGCGCCAGCACCCGCAACGTTCCCGTGGACAGCATCCAGCCTGGGATGTCGAAGTCGCGTTCGCGCATGCGCACGAACATCTCGCGCTGTATTTCCTGCGTCTCGACGGGCTCGAAATTCGCGGCATAGTCCAGGACGAACTTCATGGACTCGACGATGCCTTCGAATACGGCCGTGTCCTTGTCTCGTATGGCCAGAAGGTACTGGGCCAAGTTCGAGCCGTCGCGGTTCAAGGTGAGGCTGCCGTTTGCCGTCATCTTCTTCGGGTGCGGCGCGCCCATCCGGTCGGGAGTCAACGACAGGAACTGCCACGCCTTGACCATCTCGCGCAACGGGCCGGTCACCACGCTTTCGTCCGCATCCAACACCCTGCGCCACCGCTCTTCTCTTTCGTCGGCAATCTCCTTCACCTTGCCGTCCGCAACGCGGTGAATGGCATGTCCACCCGGCCCGGTAACGTTCTCCGCTTCAATACCGACCCCCCGGAGCGCTGCTTTTGCGTTTACGCTCATGTCCGCACGGAACGGCGTGCCTTTGATCTTAGCCGCCAAGGTGAGTCGCACGGGGTTTTCCGACAGGCCGTCATCCCTGACCTTGTGGCGGCCCCTCTTGTTCCAGACGTATTGGAATCCGAAGTACCGGGACATCGCCGCGTCGAGTCCATCGGTCACGATGTTCCGGTACGTCTCGATGCCCTCGATCAAGCTGCTCTTTCCCGATCCGTTGTTGCCGATCAAAACCGTCAGTGGCGTGAACTTCACCACCCGGCTGTCTTCGATCGCCTTGAAGTTCTCGACCCGAAAACTGTTCAGGAAGGTCTTGGCTTTCATTTGATCAATCCTTTCTCGACGTTACGGAAGGCGTTGTGGGCGGCGATTTTGACCGGATCGGGGACCAAGGGGAAGGTCGTCAGAATGTAGGCAAATTCCTCTTCGGTCAGACCGTAGAGGTGCGCGATCAGGCCGTCGAGTTCCGCCCGGAGTTTGCCGCGCTCGACTGGATCGGTTGCGCAGTAAGTGGCATGGCCGTCCCGGCCATGTTTCACGGGCGGGACGCCCGTGCCACTTCTTCCCCCTCCAAAGATTTCCTTCGCCAGGTCGTCGAATTCCGGCGTCGTGCAGATCAGCCGCGCCGCCCGCTCCACGATCGGCCGGAACGCCGCGTCCTTCTCGGTCAGGCGGGGAACGGGGAGGAGGAGGTTCTGACATTGTTCGACGAAGAGTTTGTAGAGATTGATGTCGGTGCCGGCCTTCTTGCCATCCACGATGCTGATCTGGCTCTTGTACTGTGGGGCGGAGCGGTAGTAGGCGCTGACGTGCGGATATTCACTCTGGTACTTCAACCACGCATCGCGGGTATCCGCGTCCTTCAGGAGCTTGGTCTGTTCCTTCTCGAACTCCTTGATGGTCATGTTCTTCTTGGTGACCAGGTCAGAGTATTCCTCGAAGAACTCCTTGGAGTTGGGCTTGAAGATCTCCCACGGGGGATTGGTGATGATCGCGTCGAATCCACCGGCGCCCAGAATCTGATCGAACTCGTAACCCCAGTGAAAGGGTTTAAGCGCCTCGATGTCGGCAACGCGGATGGGCCGTTTCTCAAACCGCATTGTGGCATGGCCGTCTCGGCCATGCTTCTTCACGGGCGGGACGCCCGTGCCACAGGTCGCCTGCTCGTACTTGATGCCGAGGCGGGCGAACTCGCTGGCGAGGATTTCGTTCAGCGTGCCGATGGCTTCCGTCTTCTTGGTCCGAATGCCGTCGCGCAGTCCCTCCAGGTCTTCGCCGTAACCCTGTGCACGGCGGTAGAGGCCGATGGCGTCGTTCTTCTCCTCCAAGATCTGCCGGTAGCTCTTGCGGAACATGTCCGCCGGGTGGCGCTTCTCGAACTCGGCGTCGTCCACGTGCATGAGGCCGATGAGCGAGTTGCCGGCCATGATATTGAACTCGATATTCGGCAGGGGTTCGAGATCGTCCACGGAGTTGGCAGACGCGACGAGGGCCAGGAAAAGGCGGAGTTTGGCGATTTCGATGGCCTCTTCCATGATGTCCACGCCGAAGAGGTTGTTGGTGATGATGCTGCGCTTGATGAAGTAGGAAACGCTCTTGTGCTCTTTCTGCGTCTTCTTCAGCCACTCCTGCAAGGCGCGGTCGCTCATGAACTCGATCCTGCCGATCACGGCGGCATAGACGTTGATCAGCGTCTTCATGGCCGACACAAGGAACGCGGCGGACCCGCAGGCCGGATCGAGCAGGCGGAGATTCGGCAAGACCTCATGCAGGAGCTTCTTGCAAAGCGGCGCGTCTAGCGCGAGCAGGAGGTCGCCCATGTTGTCGAAAGTGGCACGGGCGTCCCGCCCGTGTTTCTTTGTTGTTCGCGCATGGCCGTCCCGGCCATGAGACACGGGCGAGACGCCCGTGCCACTACCGCCGCCGCCCACCCATTTCCAGTCGGCAAGCCCGGCTTTGGCCGGATTCTCAAGCGTGTACTCCACCTGTTTCCTGAAGTCATTCTCATTCCGAATCAGGTGGTCGTAATACTCAGCCTGCCAGAACTCACCTGTTCTTTTCAGAATCTTGTTGGCCCTGTGAGATGTGAACGACTTCCACGAATGGAGAATATCCGGTAATTCGTGACCAGCCGTCGGACGGAAAACCGCGTGGACGTGATTCGGCATGACAGACCACGCCAGAAGAACGTACCGCTCGCCGTCGAAATGCGCGAGCGCGTCGGCGACGATCTGCGCGATACGCTCATTCTTGAGCCAGCAAGCCCCATGTCCCGCATCCAGCCACTTCTCGATCTTTTCCGAATGAAGTTCTTCCAACCTGTCCAACTCCGCATCAGAAAGCTCGCGTCCCATCTGCCGGGCGGTCTTCGCGATGTCGTCCCGTTCCGCCACCCATCGTTTGAGTACGTCGGCAGGCAGAGAGTCGATCAGGCGGAAGTTGACGGCATATGCCGCGCCTTCCTGAGTCCAGTGGGGAAGGTAAGCGCCTTGGCGGATGTTTAGCGGAACGTGTGGGTTCAAGGCTGTGGCATGGCCGTCTCGGCCATGAGACACGGGCGGGACGCCCGTGCCACTTTCGCCTGTGCCACTTCCATTCACGCCGTCCAGAATCAGGCGGTGAATCGTCCGCTCACAGAGGTATTCGGTGATCTCCGGGCGGGTGTAGTAGGCGCCAAACGCCTTCTGGTTGATGTACTTTTCGAAGATGTACCCGAGAACGTCCGGGTTGATCTCGTTATCCGCACCACCGGGCGTGTCGTTCAGGTTCCACGAGTACCGCTCGAACAGGGTGAACAGATTTGCGAATGCCTTGTCCGGGACCGCGATGCCCGGCCAGTCGAGTTCAATCCGGTGATGGAGGAACAGGCCGCCGTTCAGGTACTTGATCCTGCCCAGAAGCGCGTTGACCTTGGCGCTGCGCTTGTCTTCCGGCTTGGCGAAGCCCTCGAAGAACAAGACTTTCAGGAAAGTCTCGTAGTATAGGTCTTTCCCTTGCTCGCGGCTCTGGTCCAACTTGTTCTGGAGATAGCGGCCGTCGCCGCCGTCGAGAAAGAACTTGCGCTGGAGGAAGTAGATGAACATCAGCCGGTTCAGCAGCACGGATGCGTACCACTCCTGATCACGCCGATTCTTGATACCCGTGATGAGTTCCGTGAACTCAACGCGCTGGGCGTCGAACTTGACGAAGAAGTCCTTGGTGACCCGTTCGATGTCGAGCGCTTCCTTGAGGCGGTCTGCCACTTCCACGGGCGGGACGCCCGTGCCACCACGATATTTCATGGGAACAAACTGCCGGGAAGACGGTTGGGACCAACCCAACTCTTCGACAAAGAGTTTCGGAAAATCGAAATCCGCCAGGCATTTCCGTGCTTTGTTCAGATCCAGAGGCATATCATTTCCCCGGCTTCTTTTCGGCCAATCCCAATGAACAGATGATTCTGGGCTCTTGCGCCTGCTCATCTTCGTGAATCAGGCACAACCGTTCTTCCTGCCGCAGAGCAATGGCCAGCGATGCCAAGTCCTGATCGGAAATGCCGGAGCGCAGTTGCCGGTTGAGCGTGTCCACGGCGGTCTGGCGCAACGGGTAACGGTACACCTCTTCGATAACCTTCACCAGTTCCGGCGACTCGAAAAGCGTGCCCTTGACTTCACCCTCGTAGCGCTTGAGGCGTTCATACGTGCGGAAACGGGCCCCGGACGGGCGGCCCAGTTGACCGCCGACGGTCTTCTCCTCCGTGACGATCAACTCCACCGCCTGCCTGACAAGATCGTGATGATTCGGCTGGCGGGGAACGGCCGGCGTGTCGGGCGGGCATTCGGCCATACGGAGAATCTGATACTGGGATTCGGTTACGCTCTCGCCCCGGTCGTTCATCCAGGCAAGGGCGTCGTTCCCTTCCGGCGTCTTCATGTAGACCAGAACGCCGGGGATGTCTGTGGCATGGCCGTCTCGGCCATGATCCACGGGCGGGACGCCCGTGCCACCTTTCCCAATCCTGAACTTGACCGTCTTCGGCTGACGGGCGGGAAAGTACGAGCGCGTGCCGTCTTCAAAGGTCAGGAACTTCCGGCCAGTATCGGGATCCGTCGCGGCATAGTTCTGTTGAATGAAACTCCGAGTGCGGCGGACGAGATAGAGACGCATGAGATCGCGCCAGTCATCGGCATGGGGGCTGAACTCAAAGGCTGCCAGGGAACGCACCGGACACTGATGCTTCTTGAGAAACCCGGTCTCGCTGCCCAGTTCCTTGAGCAATTGCTCAGGCCGGATGCCGAGGTCGCGATCCTCTTTGACGAACAGGCGGAGTTGGTTGGATAGGTCGAGGTAGGTCTTGTTGTAGGGGGTGGCGGAAAGCAGGATGCACTTGCTTTCGTTCTCCTCGACATATTGCTGAATGGCCCGAAAGCGTTTTCCCTCCCGGTTGCGCAGGTTGTGACTTTCGTCAATCAGGATGAGGCGATAGCGACGTAGTTTCGGAAGCTCGCGCGTGACCTGACTCAACGACAGAACCTTTGCGCGAAGCCGATACTGCTGGCGATAATCTTCCCACATCGGAACAAGGTTTTTCGGACAAATGACGAGCGTTTCCAAACCGTGATCGTCTTCCATGATCCGCGCAACGGCGGTTGCCATGAGGGTCTTGCCGAGACCGACCACGTCGCCGATCAGCACACCGCCACGTTTGTTCAGATGATGCGCAGCGATCTTCACGGCAGCCTTCTGAAACTCGAATAGTTTCGCGCCGAAGTCGCGGGGGATGGCGAACTCAGTCAGACCGGCCCGCGCCTCTTGCGACAGGTGGTAAGCAAGCTTGAGATAGATGTGATAAGGCGGCACCGGATCGAGGCGCGCCCAACTGGTCTCGATGATCTCGACGAGTTCGTTGGAAATGTCCAGGCACCAACGGTCATTCCATCGGTCCTCAAACCACTTGGCGAGCTTCTTGCAGGCGTCGAGATCCAGCACGTCGATATTCAACTCGCCTTGATGACGAAGGCCGGAGAAGGTCAGATTGCTGCTTCCGAGGTAACCGACAATGGGGTTGATCGGATCGGGCCGAAAGAGCAGATACAACTTGGCGTGCAGGGGATGTCCGAGGAACAACTTGACGACTACTTTGCCGGCCTTGATTTGCGCGGCCAGCCGGCGCAGACCGGCTTCGTCATCGTCAGTGGGCACACCAAAGGCCAGTTGTTCCCGGAACTCCTCGGCCAACCGGCGTTTGAGGCGAAGCGCGATTTGATTGTCGAGTTTGTCTCCGGGCTCGACCATGCTCATGGCGGAGCGAAGTTCATCAGCGGGCAATCGCTGCATCCCGACCAAGAGACGACAAGAATGCCCATCACCGCCGGACCACGCCTCGACCTGGTCGTCCAGTTGTTTCCATCCACGGAGATTGAAGTATCCGACACAAAAGTCACCACGATCCGCCAGCGGAAGAGTATCCCTCAGGGCGGACAGCAACGTCTCTTCAATGTTGTCAAATATTCTTGGCATCAGTTCTTCCGTTTGCGCCCCGCCCCGGCATAACTGAGATCGCGAATCCGCCGGTGCACCGTATGCGTGCTCACGCCTAGGTGTTCGGCGATTGCCTCCAGCGATAGCCATGGTTCAGCATTCATCTGAGCAACCTCAGACCTTCACTGACACTGCAACGTGCTTCGTAGTCTTGCATGCTGCTGCGGCCTGGGCAAGATGTAAGGCGAGAAAGCCAAGAGGGGAAGGGTATCCCATACCCTCCTGGCTGTCGGTTGGCCCGATATCCTTGGCGCCTCTGTGCGATCTTTCCGACCCCAACTACAGCGCCGCCAATTCCGGCGGCACGGAGGCGCCCGGCGGGAATTCACCGTCGCGACCGGGCCGGGGTATCCGCCCCGCCACGATGGCGGCGGGCGCGGGAGAACAGAGCGAACTGGCCGCGCAGACGTTGTCAAACTGCACGCCTTCGGACGCCAGCCGGCCCAGCCGGGGCGTCTCATAGAAGGTCGAACCCGTGCAACCCAGTTCGCGAACGTCGAGATCGTCAATGAGGACTACGACCAGATTCGGTTTCTCGCTCAGGTTTGGAGCACCGTGAAATTGCGGATTCTGGACATGCGACCCGGCATGAGGCGCAGCCCGATCCGCCCCCCGGTAAGCTGCGGAAACTTCGACGTGTCCCAGTCGAAGCGTTCGTTGCGTTCGTCGCCCCTGACGGACAGCGACAGGCTGCTGCCGACGCTGGTCACGGTCAGTTGGTAGGGAACGTCCAGCTTGAACAACCCGGTGCCCCAATGGGTTCCCTCGATCTCGGTCACCTCCTGGAACGGCACGCCGACCGGTGCCGGATAGCGCCGGGCGCGGATGTATTCGCCTTCCGCGTCGGGCAATCCGACGGAGTAGCTGATATGCAGGGCATTCATGTAGTTGAAGTACAACGGCATCCGCGCCCGGTTGCGCAGCTCTTTCCAGAGAAAGATGTCTTTCTCATACGGCGCTTCCCCGATGCCTGTGGCCTTTCTGTGCCTCGCAAGGGACGGACTACTTGAGCCCATCATGTTCGGTGTCATGCCGTCATTTCCCTGACCCGGTCTTTTTGTCAGCCCTTTGAAACGCCGGTGCCATCTCGTCCTGCTCGGCCTTTGAGAGGCGATGTCGTGTCGCCACCTGCCGCCATCGCTCAACCGCGGCCTGGATTCGTGCCATCCGCGCCTTGGCATCCGAGAGGGGCTGGCGGAATGATTCGGCCACCTCCAGAGCCAAGCCCAGGTCGAGACGGTTGTCGTTCCCGGCAACATTGAGTGTCAAGCCTGTGCCTTGCGGGTTTGGATTCATGTCATAGGCGGGCGCCAGACGCCACCCCTCATTGGATGCGAGCAGAAAACCATGATTCCGTAAATGGTCGTCGGTGTTGCTCACGCAGATGTTGAAGACGATTCTTCGCCACAATTCCGCAAGATCTTCCGCCGCCGACGCGCCGTGTCGCATGATGAACTCGGCCAGTTCCAGATAGCTGACCCCTGCGGCCGCGTCCGTTCCGTCCGCATATCCCAAGAGCGTCATCGCCGAGGCGAAGTGAACGCGCCCGCCCGCCGGAAGTCTGTCGAACCGACGCGACAGATAGGTGTGCCGCCGTTGCGTCAGCCTCCGCGACATCGCCTCTGGAACCCGCAGTCCGGCCAGACGGGCCAGTTCGTTGACAATGGCCTCCCATTCGCCGACATCAACCCCGTCCCGCCGGCTCGGGAATTTCGCGATCCAGAGCTGGCCCTGATCGTCCACGACACCCGCCTTGGGCCTGGCGCCACCCAGCGAGGAACCCGGCGCCAGAAGTTGGTTGATCCATTTCAGGGCATCGTCGTCACGCCCCGTCTCGTTCTCTTCAAGCATGAGGCTGGCGTGCTCCAAATCGCGCAGCAAAGTCAGCGGTGGGGTCGCCAGACGCTCGTCGTTGTTCAGGAATCCGTCGCGACCCTCTTCCTGAAAACGAAGGGCGCCCATGCGTTGACCGTCATAGACCCCCAGCAGATAGTCGAGTTCGGAAAGCGGCCTTTCGCTTCGTCCCTCGCGGCGCGCATAGCACGCTTCCCTGCGCCTCATCAGCAATCGTCCCCAGCGATCGGGGGAGGAATCCAGGAACAGTCCGAAATTCGGCCTTCCCTCGCGAAGGTAGTGCCGCCCCTCGAACAGGGCAAGGTCGGGGTCCAGTTGCTGTGCGACGCCACTAGACAGCCAGCCATCGTCGTACGCAAACGAGAAGACCTCCTTGCCGCGAACCCGGTCCGCCGAAAGCAACCCCATGAGGCGGGGACCGTCCAATTCCGCCCAGTCCACATAGACGCGAACCTGCCGCCCGGTTGCGCTCACGGCAGAACCGCCTTTCTCGCACGAGGTGCCCGGCTGCGCGTCGGAAGTTCGGCATCCTGCAGCTTTCGTCCCAACACATCATCTTTGGCCACAAGCAACAAGTCCTGCTCAAGACCCAGCACGAACAGGACCAGAAAATATGCGCCCATCGCCACGCGCGGATTCCCCTTCTCAATCTGCCAGACCGTCGATCGGCTGATTCCCGCCCGTTCCGCAATCGACTCCGCCCGCAAACGGCGGCGCAGCCGGGCCAGTTTGATGCGTTCCCCCAGCAACGGCAGGAGGCTTGAGGCGGAACCAGGGATCTGAGGCGGTCTTTTCATAATGTTGTATAAGATAGACGTTAACGCTTCAAGAGTCAACAGTAAAGGCCGTTACAAACGAACGTCAGTCCACGCGGTTGCGCCGCTCGCCGGCGATGAACGCGCACAGGTTCTCCGTCGCCTTGGCGACCACGCGGGCGCGCGCTTCGTCGGCCCGCCTGCGATGGGCTTGGAGAAAAGTTCGCGCCGGGCGGCGATGTGTTGCGGCGGCGCTTCGTCGTCCTCGCCGGCTTTGCCCGTCTATGGTGCGGTCAGCCGATCTCGGCGACCATCGCCGCCATCCGCTCGTGGGCGAACGCCCGTGCCTTTGCGGCGGCCCTCCGGGCCGCCGGGAGATCTTTTCCGATCTCGACCACGCAGTCGGCGATCTGCTTCCCGGTGCTGTCGTCGATCTCGAAGATCCATTGCTCCAGTCCCACGTCCCGCCACATCTGCCCCTTGCGCGTATCGGTCGGCTGCCGCAAGTGTATGGCAGGGGTGTCGTTTGCGATGGCAATGATGGGCGAATGCTTCTCCAGCAGCGCGAGCATCCCCGGCGTATGCGCAATGTCGCCGATGTTCTCCGTCTGCCAGGACGAACGGAGCAGCAGGCGCTTGCCCGGCACATCGGCGGCGCGGCCACACGCAGGCGCCAACCCGACGGCAACGGCGGATTCAGACAACTGACGACGACTCATCACACTCATTCGCCCTCTCAACCAGTTACCCAAGGCGGGCTATCGCCCGCAACCCAAGGCAGGGCGCGGCCGCCGGACGCGCCGTCTTTGCGCACAGCCTCGTCACGGCGGGTCCGGCGGCCACGTCGGTCCATGGTCGACGCCTTCATCTTGGCTGCCACGGATCCACCCATGTCTTTGGCATGTTGGGCTTGTTCTCCGTCATCTTATCTCGATGTTCTCTCAATGCGCCATTCCGGCATTCCGATAGGCCATATCCGCGTGCAGTTGATCACGCCAGCCATACAATGCCGCGGCGCCGATTTCGGAGAGGATGAATGGTTTATCGCCCTGGCCATGTTCGGCAGCGAGTTGTTGGCATTTGTGGATGTACGGCACGATTTCGTGCAACGGGCGGACGGCGTCCTTGTCGTGCGCATACCAGCCGGGATAAATGTTAAAGGCCACCACATCGGCCAGGTCGAGAAACAGGTCAAAACTGGTCTCGGCGGTGCGATTGCTCGCGTAGGTCACCGGCCGGGAGCGGTCCATCCCCCGCACCGCCGCAAAACAGCGCTCATAGAGCGGCCGGTACTCGGCAAGATTACTCTGCCCTTCATTCAGGAACCCCCACAGAATGACACACGGATGGTTGTAGCTGTTGGCGATCATGGCCTCGATTTGGGCCACATTCGCATCGGCGAACGCTGGCCGATCCCACTGTTCCTTCATGGTTCCCCATCCCAGCGCCTCCTCCCAGACCAGAAATCCCAACTCGTCGCACAGGTCGAGAAACCGCTGGCTCTGTGGATAGTGCGAACCGCGCACGAAGTTGCAGCCCAGATCTCGCAGCAATTGCAGATCCTGGAGCAGTTGCATGTCGGGCAGGGCAGGCCCGAATTGCGGGTGCGCTTCATGGCGACAGTACCCTTTGAGTTTCAACGGGGTTCCGTTGAGGAGCATCGCCGGCCCCTCCACCTTAATCGTACGCAACCCGAAACGCTCGGTGACGGCATCGCCCTCCGTCTCAACCGTCAGCGTATGAAGCACGGGCTGTGCGGGCGACCAGACCCGCGCCTCCGGAACAACGAGTTCGACGCTGGCTACACCGTTCACCACGCCGACACCCTTCACGCGCACGGCATGCTTCCCATTGAAACTGACGTTGAGGTCGCAGGACGCCGGAACCGATCCGCGCAACAGGACATCCAGGCGCACGGCGCCGCGCACCGCATCGAGCGTCGTGACGCGCGCCCGGTCAATGAAGCAGGCGCCGGCCACTTCCGTCCAGACCACATCCCGGTAGATTCCCCCATAGCCATAGAAGTCGTACCACGGTTCAAACAAGACTTGGCGCTCCCGATCGAAGCGATTGTCCACCGCCACCACCAGTGTCCGTTCCGTGTGGGGCGAAGGGGGGATCTCGACGGCAAAGCCGCTGTAGGGGAGATCGCAACCGCCCCTCAAGATGCCATCGACAAAGACACGCGTGTTGAACCCGCACCCTCCGAACCTCACCCATCCGGCAGCGCCGGCGGAGGTCGTGACGACCGTTCGAAAACAGGCCACGCCACGCTTCCCCGCGTAGGCAGGCGTGGCGTCGAAGACGCCGGGCACAAACAGTTTGTCGTCAAAACGGACCGTGGCAGGATTCAGCGTGTCCAGGTCCACATCGCCGAGGAAGGCAAAATCCCAGACCCCGGAAAGGTCATGCACGATTCGGCTCGGAAAATGCGGATACGGCAACATATTCATCTCCCCCTATGCCGGCAAAACCACATGCAACATCCCTTGTACCTTAACTCAGCGGCAAGGGACTGCATTCTGCCCCCAGTAGTCCGCAAATGACTTCAGCATCCCGGCGATATCCACATACCGCCCACGCTGCAAACGGTGAACCTCGCCGTTCCATTCGCAAACCAGGCTCTGCTGTCTCGCCTCGGCAATCAGGTTCTCAAGACGTGCAAGGTGGTCTCTCGCCTCGGCAAGCAACGACTCGTCACGTTGTGGAGCCAGGCCATATCGGCGGCACGACAGCTTGAGCCAGTCCTGCGGAACCGATTTGGTCATGATCGTGATATCGTCCGGCAGGGACGAAATCGCATCGGATACTTCATCAAGTTCCTCGGGATGATGCACAAAGCTCCGCAAGATGAACCCACGTCCGTGTCGATCACAGGCTGCTTTGATGGTGGTGGCGAGGGGTCGGAGCAGTTCAGGATCTGTGGCCTTCACCTGCGTTTCAACGACTGTCAGCACCAGCGTGTTAACCTCCGGCATCAATTCGGTAAGAATGTGATCGTACCGCTTCGACAGTTCCCGCCAGAGCACGGCGTTGTCAGGCGATGGTCTTCCCCATTGCTCATTGTAGTCGGCGAACTCATGAACCCAGAGGCTGACATTCAGTCCCAAGGACTTGATGAGCTCAAACAAGGCAACCGACCCGCCTTCGGCCGTCAACTCCCACTGCGAATCGGCGCCCATGCGCAGGGCCCCGCGACTGCTCGCAAGCGACCGTGAGTCTCCTCGATACATCTGCCTTATTTCCCACGTGTCTGTCACATGATCGTAGCCGGCTTCGATCCAGTCGTCCTCCAGGGACCGTGCGATCATGCCGACCCTGCCGCGCGCCGCGTCAATGTCGTTCACCTTCACCCTCGCGGTGAAGGTCGCATCGTTGAAGAACCCCTGGTATTCGGTCCTGGCGTCCGTTACGACCGTCTTGGCGTGGGCGAAGACCTTGTTGTCGCCGTCGGCTGCAATGCGCCATTCGCCCTTTTTCTGCAGCCACCATTGCGGCGCGCAGCCGACGGACTTGCCGGAGAAGTCCCCGGCAAACTTGCCCAGGCCATCGATATCGGCATAGCCCTGGATCAGGTTGGCCTCGAACTGTGGCAGGTACTTGAAGCTGACCATGACTTCGTCGATGTGGCCCTTGAAGAACGCCCCCGTGTCGGCTCCGCCGAAGGCATCCTGCCCAACCCGGGCTCCGACACCCGCCGGATCCTCATTCGCGGCTGCCCCCGGTGCCCCATGCTTCGAGCTGACGAGCTCTCCGTCAAGATACAGATCCAGCATCTTTGCTTTCGAATTCGTCTTTATTCCTCCGTCATACACGACCCCGCCGAAGGTAGACGGCTGGATGAAATGACCTTCCCCAATCTCGTTCCAGCAGTTCAGAGAGGCATGCGTCTTCCCGAACGCGCCGGCCGGCAGGCTATTCATCCAGTCTTTTGCCTTCTTGCAGGCAGCCAGATACTCGGCAGGGCTCTTCATCCCATGAACTGAGGATCGGCCCCATGGCCGATCGTCAAATCCATGACTTACGGATGCCATACCGGATCCGCGGCCCCATCCGCCCAAGTAGCTGAAGTTACCTTCGCTGCTTCCTCCGCCGAACACCAGACTCGGGAATCCGGCTTTGTCCAGTTCGGCTCGCAAGCCGTTCGTATCTCCATCGAAGCACAAGACGACAACCTTGCCTTCGTGCTTGAGGTAGCGCTTGTCGCCCAACGCATTATTGACCAACCACAGTCGCCGTTCGGATGCGCTTCCGCCGTGGAAGCAGACGCAGAACTCCATGCGTTCTGCGTATTTCGATTTCATCCAGGCGTCGAGTCCGCTCGTGTACGGTTCGTTGGCGGGGTACGATTCCCGCATTCGTACCCCCATGATCCAGTACGTGATCCCGTAGTTCTGCGCCCAATAGTTGAACCACGCCCAGACCTCCGGCGAGTCTTCGTCGTACATATCCAGCAACGGCCTGCGGTTTGACCAGGTATCCCGGTCGATCACTTCCCAGCCGAAATGGGTCCCCTGGGTGTACAGCGGCCAGTGGAGCGCCCCGATCTTATACGCGGACGGCGGAGGCGTGGGTTCGGGCGGCCCTGCGGCGAACACGGACGCCGCGACGGCGAGAATCAGTGTCGGAGCCAGAGCATGGCGCACGATGTCGCCGGCGAAGAGGAAGACGATGTTCGGTGATCGGTTCATTGCACGCCCTTCGGAGATTTCCACGCAAAGGCCGGCCGCACGTGCGCGTACTCGTTTCTTCCGTTCGGCTCAGCCATGCGATAGACCCCTTTCCCGGTTCAAAACCTCAGCGACTCCTCGCCGATGGTGCCTTTCATCAGCAGGTCCTTGATCTGGGTGCGGGGCGGGGAGTAACGGTAGTTAAAGGTCACCCGGATCTTGCGGCCGGTCTTCTTTTGCGTGTCGATGATGCGCTGGCATTTCTTGGCGTCCGTGGTCATCGGCTTTTCGGTGATCACATCGCAGCCGAGTTCCATGGCGCGGCAGATGTATTCATCGTGAAAAGCATCCTTGCACGTAACGATGACCGTATCCGGCCGTGTCTCCTTTACCATGCGATCGAAATCCGTGTGG
>Ga0172375_10007992_pt1 | contig 14349 bp, 14 predicted proteins | sample LakKiv1m_FD_114537 | JGI IMG/M metagenome (GOLD analysis project Ga0172375, IMG submission 114537) | Freshwater microbial communities from Kabuno Bay, South-Kivu, Congo - kab_092012_11.1m | ecosystem: Environmental > Aquatic > Freshwater > Lake | place: Democratic Republic of the Congo... | reverse complement strand
TCGGCGGGAGCAACGAAGGCAGCGGAATCTTCCGGCGTTACCCGCTCCGGGTCGCGGAAAAAGTACAACGAAAATACCAATCCGAAGAACGCCACTCCTGAAAGGATTGTCAGAAAATACGAGTCCAGACGATCACCCAGATACATCGTCAGCATGGCAATGATCACCAGCGGAATGATAATACGGGCGCCTTCTTTGGCAATCATGAATCGGCTCCCGTGATCCGTTTTAACATTTCGGCATAAGCCCCTTCCACATCGCCCAGATCGAAACGGAAGCGGTCTTTGTCCAACTTGCGGTTGGTGCCTTTTTCCCAGAAACGACAGGTGTCCGGCGAGATTTCATCCGCCAGCAGGACGGCGTTCTGGCAGCGGCCGAATTCCAGTTTAAAATCGACCAGCGTCACACCGACCGAATCGAAATATTTTTGCAGTAGCGTATTGATTTTCACGGCTGTGGCTTTGATACCGGCCAGTTCGGCCGCGGTGGCCAGATTGAAACGCAGGACGTGTTCGTCGTTCATCAGCGGATCGTGAAATGCGTCATTTTTGTAATAGCATTCGACGATCGGCTCGGCAAAGACCTTGCCCTCCGGAACGCCGTAGCGTTTGCAGAGGCTGCCGGCCGCCACATTTCTCACGACCAGCTCGACCGGGATGATCTGAACTTTTCGCACCAGCATTTCGTTTTCGGACAATTTTTTAACGAAGTGAGTCGGAATGCCGTTTTTTTCAAGCAATTCAAAAAGGTAGCAGCTGATCAGGTTATTGGCGACGCCTTTACCGCTGATCTGTCCTTTTTTGATACCATCGAAAGCGGTCGCATCGTCCTTGAAATGCTGGATCACTAATTCCGGATCGGCGGTCGAATAGACGATTTTGGCCTTGCCTTCGTATAATTTTTCGATTTTGTTCATGTTTTCCTCAGATTGATTCTTTCAAAGATGCCGTTGATACGGGCTAATATTTTATCGTAATTGAAGTATTTTTCGATCTCGGCGGGCGTCAGCCATTTCAGTACCTCTTTATCCTTTAAGAGCAATTCCCGGAAACCGGCGCCGGTCTTCCAGACCTGCATGGCATTGTTCTGGACTATGGCATAGGCGTCTTCGCGGCTGGCGCCTTTTTCGACGAGTCCCAGTAAAATTTCCTGCGAGAAGATCAAGCCGCGGGTCAGATCGAGGTTCTTACGCATATTTTCCGGATAGACCAGCAGATTCGACAGGATTTTGATGGTTTCGTTGATGATGAAATCGGCGCAGATGCAGGCGTCCGGCAGGATCACGCGTTCGTTTGAAGAATGGCTGATGTCGCGTTCATGCCAGAGCGGAACGTTTTCCAGGGCGGTTACGGAATAACCGCGCAGGAGCCGGGCCATTCCGCAAATCCGTTCCGAGAGAATCGGATTGCGTTTATGCGGCATGGCGGACGAACCTTTTTGCCCTTTCGAGAAAAATTCCTCGGCTTCGAGGACTTCGGTTTTTTGCAGGTGGCGGATTTCGGTAGCGATTTTTTCGAGAGTCGCGCCGATCAGGGCTAATGTCATGATGAAAAAGGCATGCCGGTCGCGCTGAACGATCTGGTTGCTGACCGGAGCCGGGTTCAGGCCGAGATTACGGCAGACGCGCTCCTCGACTTCCGGATCGATGTGCTGATAAGTGCCGACCGCGCCGGAGATTTTACCGACCGTAACGTCCGCCAGAGCCAATTTAAAGCGTTTGATCTGGCGCGCGATTTCCTCGCGGAAGATCAATAGTTTCAGTCCGAAAGTCACCGGTTCGGCATGGATGCCATGTGTTCGTCCGATCATCAGATATTCTTTATATTCGAGACTTTTTTCGGTAAGTACGCGCTCAAGCCGGGTCAGGTCATCGAGAATTAATGCGCCGGCCTCCTTAAGCTGCACAGCCAGGGCGGTGTCCAATAAATCCGAAGAGGTCAGGCCTTTGTGAACGAACCGGGCGGCCGGACCGATGCTTTCGCCAACATTGGTCAGAAAGGCAATGACGTCGTGCCTGACCTGCTCTTCGATCTCCAAAATACGTTCCACTTTAAAAGCGGCCCGGGATTCGATTTCATTAAACGCCTCCATCGGGATCAAACCCCGTTCGTGCTGGACACGGCAGACTTCCAGTTCGACTTTCCACCAGGTTTTATATTTATTTTCTTCCGACCAGATTTGGCCCATTTCCGGCCGGGTATAGCGCGTTATCATAATTTACTCCAGCGATACCTGAGCTTCCATTTCACGGTTGCCGCGCAGGAATTTGGCCTTGAATTTATCGCCGGCCTTTAAAAAATTCTCCTGAATAATTAGGTAGATTTCTTCCTGACTGGCGACTTTTTTATTATTAATCTCCGTAATGACATCGCCGACTTTGAATCCGGCGTGATCGGCCGAACTGTTACTTTCCACACGGGTGACGATAACGCCGGTATTCGACGGCAGATTAAGATAGCGGGCTAAAAACTTGTCGACATTCTGAAGTTCCCAACCGATTTTAACCGAGCGGTCGATCTTGCCAAATTTTTTCAAATCGGCTACGATGGTTTTAACCCGGTCGACCGGAATGGCAAAACCGATCCCAATCGAGCCTTCGCTGTACTGACTACCGGTGAAAATGAAAGTATTGATGCCGATGACTTCCCCGAGGGCGTTGACTAACGGCCCGCCGCTGTTGCCGGTGTTAATGGCTGCGTCGGTCTGGATCATGTCCTGGTAAATCCGGCCGGTCTGCTGGCGTCCGAAATCGAGATGATTGCCGGAAACGATACCAATCGTGGCGGTCGGTTTATAATTGATGCTGAAAAGGCCGAATGGATTCCCCAAAGCAATCACCCACTCGCCGATCATGACGTCGTCCGACGAACCCATCCTGGCATACGGAAACGACTTGCCTTCGATCCTGAGTAAAGCGACATCCGAAACATTGTCTGCGCCCACCAGAGTGGCCTTGTACTCTTTGCCGCCGATCAGGGTTACCACAATCTCTTCAGCCGCTTCAACGACATGCGCATTGGTCACCACATAACCGTCGGCGCTGATCACGACTCCCGAACCAAGACTTTTCACTTTACGGCGATGAATCTGGTCCGGAAACAGCATATTCCAAAGCGGATCGTCGAAAAACGGTGAGGTCACGTATTCCTGGATGGCCGTAACGTTTATGCCCGCGATCGCCGGACTGACCTTTTCAATAGCCTGGGTAACGGCGGTCTTGCGGGAATTGGTAATTTCCGGCTGAACTGCCGTTCCGGCCTGGGCCAGACTCAGACCGATCGCGAGAACGAATCCAGGTAGTATCAGGTGTTTTCTCACTTTTCGACCTTTTTCCAATCTTCCAGAAATTGGGCGATACCTTTATCGGTCAGCGGATGTTTGACCATTTTTTCCATAACATTAAACGGAATAGTGCAGATGTGCGCGCCGATCTGTGCCGCATCGACGATATGCAGCGGATTGCGGATGCTGGCGACAATGATCTCGGTCGCGAACCCGTAATTATCGAAAATCGTCTTGATCTGCTGGATCAGTTCCATGCCAACTAAATGAATATCGTCCAGACGGCCGACGAACGGGCTGACATAGGTCGTACCGGCTTTGGCGGCCAGGAGCGCTTGCAAAGGCGAAAAGATCAGAGTCGTATTGGTGCGGATGCCTTTCTGCGAAAGAACCTTGATGGCTTTCAGGCCTTCCAGCGTAATCGGTATTTTAATGACGATATTTTTATGCAGGGCGGCCAGATCTTCGGCTTCGCGGATCATTCCTTCAGCATCCAGGCTGACGACTTCGCCGCTGACCGGACCGTCGACTGTTTGACAGATTTTAAGCAGAATCTCTCTAAAATTTCCTTTCTCTTTTGACAATAGAGTCGGATTGGTCGTAACGCCATCTAAAAGTCCCCATGACTGGGCTTTTTTAATTTCTTCAAGATTAGCCGTATCAATAAACAATTTCATTTTATTTATCCTCCTGATATTTAACATTCCAGAGCATCAGCCCCTGTGCCGGAGCCGTGTAAACTTGCATTCCGGGGCTTTCATTTCCAAGAAGATTCTTGAAGGCCGAAACCGGATATTTTCCGCGGGCAACTTCCAGCATGGAACCGACCAGCATCCGAACCATACTGTGCAAAAAACGGTTGGCCGTAACCGTATAAATCAACAGGTCGTCCCGCCATTCCCAGCCGGATTCATAGACGGTACAAATTTTATTCTCGGTCTCCGTCGCAGTGCGACACAAGGCTGTGAAATCATGTTCGCCCGGCACGAGTCCGGCGCAAATCTTCAGCAATTCCGGATCGAACGGGTAAATGACCACCCAAACATAGCGGCGCCGAAATACTTCCCGTCGAACTGCGATCCGATAGCGGTAGGTTCGCCGGACCGCCGAAAAACGAGCGTGAAAATCAGCCTCGACTGTCTGACATTCGTCGATCTGAATATCATCCGGCAGAGTCGCGTTCAGGGCGTTTTTAATGGTTTCGGCTGGCAACTCCGTTTCGAGATCAAAATGAGCCGTCTGGCGCATGGCATGCACACCGCTGTCGGTTCGGCCGGCTCCGATTACGGTCACCGGATTACCACGATTCAACGGTTTAAGAGCGGTTTCGAGTTCAGCCTGCACGGAGCGATTATTTAACTGCCGCTGCCAGCCGCAATAATCGGTTCCATCGTACTGTAAATTTATGCGAAAGCGCCGCGCCATCTATAATCCAACCACGGTAAAAATCAAAACGCCCAAACCCAACATCGTCAGGGCCCAATCGGTCGGCTGCCAGCGCAACTGCCCGACATACGAGCGGCGCACCTGCGGATCGTAACCGCGGACGGTCATGGCCTCGGCCAGGACTTCCGCCCGTCGAAAACTGACGATCATCAGCGGAATTATAATCGTGCGCAACCGATCGATCCGGTCGAATATAGTCTGCTGTCCGCTGTTGACGAAAATCCGCCAACTCTCATCCAGACGCTGATATTCTTCGCGCATCAGCGGGATGAAACGCACTGCAATAAAAATTATCTGGAAAAAATCATCGACCGGCAGGCCGGTTTTCCGTAACGGCTTTATAATGTGATAGAAGGCGTCCAATACTTCCAGCACCTGTAACCAGCGGGTCGCCAAGGCCATTAACAATATAAAATTGCCGATCCGCAACGTAAATCCGAATGGCATTAAAAGCAATAATTCCCATGAATCGCGGGGCGCGTTCCGGAAAAGCGTAGCCAGCAGGTGCGTACCGAACAGGACGTGAATGCCGAAAGTCAGCGGCAAAAAAACAATCAAAATTCTAAGAGCCTTAAAACCGGATTTCGTCAGACGGCTAATTATTAAAGTAATAGTCACCAGCCCGGCTGCCACAATTAATTGGCCGTACCAGGTCAGAATACTGAAAATGCCGATCGCCGCAACAATCAGCCAAAGCAGTTTTACTCTGGGATCGGGATTCTTCACTTTAGAATTTGACACTCAGCGAAAAGGACAGGCCTGCATTCGTCGGCCGCAAGGTGGATTCAATATCATACGACGGTATGTCGAGCCGGTTTCTGGTCAGAATCATAATATCCAGCATACTTATAATCCGATTGGCTATTAATCCGCCGACCGCAAAAGTGGCGTTCCGCAAAGCCGTAGCGCTCCGGATACGCAGTTTATCAAAAGATTTGCGCGAAGATTCAGTATCCCAGGCCCAGTAATAATCACCGGTTACGGGATAGAACAAATCAACTGAACGGTCGCGCAGTTTCTGGTCATTGTACTCGTAAATATTTTTGTAATTTCCGATATCGGTAAAATAATACTCGTCTTTCCCGGACGGATTGACTCCGGCATGTGCAGCGGCATAGGCTTTCATATCCGAGGCGACGGCCTGGCCATAGCATTCGAAAGCCAGGTAGGTCACCCAGAGCGCGATCTCCGAGGCATTGAAACCATAACTGCGCCGGACGTAGTTCAGACTGCGTTCGCCCCAGCCGGGAACGATAGCCGATTGCAGCAGCAGTCGGCGCGCCTGGGCTTGGGTCAATTTCGGCAGAGAATCGGCCGCCGCCGTCAGCGTTGAATCGGTCTGGGCGCCCGCCAAACCGCTTATACTGAGAATTATTACTAATCCCAAAACACTCCGACGGATGAAATTCTTCATGCTGTCCTTCTTTTTTTCATTGCGTATCCGATCAAAAACACCGTCAGTATAACACTCAGCCCGGCAACCCAGTTCCCGAATTTATTATATATTGTAGTCGGCCGCCCTTGAGCAATTGTAGCCGAAAGCCAGCCGGAACAGTCGAAACCCAGATGTTGTACGTCGCGCCCGTATCCATCCAGAATCAGCGAGATTCCGGTATTGGCCGAACGCACGACCGGAATATGGTTTTCGATCGCCCGGAAACGTGCAATCTCGGCATGCAGAAATGGCGCCGAAGCATTGCCGAACCAGGCATCGTTCGTGACGATCACCAGCATTTCGGAACCTTGGCGGGCAGCCTGGCGGATCAGATTCGGAAAAGTAGACTCGTAACAGACGGCCGCACTGAAATTTAAAACCGTATCGGCAGCTGCTGACCGATCGGATTTGAGTGGTATCTGAAATACTTTTACTTCCTTGCCGGCCTCGAAATTGCCCTGCCCGAGATTGATGTTCTTCAAATCCGGGAAATAGCCCGAAAGCGGAATGTATTCGCCGAACGGCACCAGTTGCATCTTCCGGTAATCCTCAATCGTATTTGAATTCGGGCGTAGCAGAAAAGTCGCATTGAAGTACTTGTAATCTTCGGCGCTGTGCTTTTCATAATCAGGGACGCCGGTTAGCAGATTGACATTCAGGACCGAGAGATGCTGCCGGATTCTCGTCAGCGAGCCATGATAATTCCGCCGTAAAAAAGTCGGCGTGGCGGTCTCCGGCCAAACCACCAGGTCCAGAGGCCGAACGGCCACCGAATCGGTCAGGTCGTGCAACAGTTGCATGTTGCTTTTAAAAAAATTCTGATCCCACTTGGCATTGGGATCGACATTGGGCTGGATCAGACCGACATTGACCATCCGCCGGTCGTCCGGATCGGCTGGTCGCTGTAAGACCGTCAAACCATAGACTGCCGGAATTAAAAACAGGGTAATGATTGCCGCCAGCCGCCGGCTGACCTGGCGATAATCAGCGAGATTTTCCAATAACCGGAAGATTAGCACATTGATGACGACAATCCACCCGGAAATTCCGTTAGAACCAATCACCGCCGCCGATTGAATCAATTGAATGACGTGCGACTGGGTATAACACAGATTATTCCAGGTAAAGCCCAGCGTGCCGAATGTGCGCAGATATTCGACGGCGGTCCAGACGATCGGAAACGACCAGATTCCGGCCGTTCGTCCCAGGCGTCGTCCGATAAAACCGACGATCAAACCAATCGCCGCGTAATTAAGAGCCAGAAAAAGGACTGATGAAAGCATCGAAAGCGTCGCCCAGTACCAGGTCGTACCTTTATTGAGCGCTAACCAGTACATGATTATGAGATTCAGCAGGATGCCGAAAATCAGTCCTTTTTCAAAACCCAGATGGAATTCATCGTCAGAAAAAACCTTCATCAGCGGGATCAGCGCCACAAACGCCAGGAAACCCAGGCGCAGGGGCGGGAATGCCAGCCCGGTTAAAATCCCGGACAATATCACCAGCAACCAGCCGTTGATTCGGTACTTCTTCATCTTATGTTTTCCGCTTTTTACAGTGCGATCGCGACTTCCCGCATTATTTGGTTGACTTCATCCGGTCTTTTAAAATCCGACCGGGTTTGAAGTGAGTCTTACGACGGGCGGGAACATACACTTCCTGATTGGTACGCGGATTGCGGGCTTTCGGTTTGGCCTTGGTCGGCTTGACTTCGAAGACGCCGAAATTGCGGATTTCAATCCGGATTTTCGGATCGGATTCGCTGAGCATTCCGCGCAGAACCTGAAAAACGCCGTCAACGATCTTGGCCGTGTCGATCAATTTCGTATCGAGCGCTTCGGCAGTGCGTCTAACGACATCTTTTTTCGTGTAAGTTTTTGCTGTCATTTTAGATCTCCTTTGGTTTATTTACGTTCTACTGAAATAATTCCCTGCACATTTTGCAGTTTTAAGATGATTTTATTGAGATGACGCAGGTTTTCGACCTGTAGGACCAGCGTCAGGTGAATAATCGATTCGTCAACGTCACCATCCACGCTGATGATATTCGTATCGGTAGTGGCCATTATTTCGGTGACGTCTTTCAGGAATTTCTTGCGTTCCTGAGCCATAATTTTGAGATTGACTAAGAAGGCTTGCGTACCTTCAATATCCCATTCGACATCGAGCAGGCGTTCGTTTTCCTCAATCAGGGAAGGAATGTTAGAGCAGTCGCTGCGATGCACGATCACGCCCCGGCCGCGGCTGACGAATCCGATGATCTGGTCGCCGGGAATCGGATTGCAGCATTTGGCGAAGGAAACCATCAGGTTGCTGATGCCCTGTACCTTAATGCCCTTGATGGATTTGCGGGCGTTTTCGATGAATAATTCGTCGAGATCGCGCTTGCCGATTTCTTCCTGTTTTTGAGGGAAAAGTTTGTTATAGATTTGCGGCACGGTCAGCATACCGCTGCCGACAGCCGCGTATAATTTTTCCGGTTCGCTGAAGCCCAGTTCTTCGACGGAATCCTGGACTGTTTTAAGGAACCGCAGAGTTTTATTGCGGTGGCTTTCTTTCTCAAGAATTTCCTTGCCGAGCGTGACGCTTTCTTCATACTGGGTTTTACGCAGATAGCGTTTGATCGCCCCGATCGCCTTGGCGGTCGTGACGAATTTCAGCCAGGCGTAACCCGGCCGATGTGCATCGGAAGTGATGATTTCGATAGTCTGGCCGCTCTTAAGTTCACTGTTCAGCGGGACCATCTTGCCGTCGACCTTGGCTCCGATGCAGCGTGAACCGATCTGGGTGTGGACTTCGAAGGCAAAATCAACCGGCGTGGCGCCCTTTGGCAGGCGGATCAGGTCGCCCATCGGCGTAAACACGAAAATTTCATCCTTGAACAGATCGATCTTGAGCGTGTCCATAAAATCTTTGGCGCCGCTCGATTCGGTCTGTAAAACTTCGATCAGATCGCGGAGCCATTTAATATATTTATCGACATCATCCGGTTGATCGCGACCTTCCTTGTAACGCCAATGGGCGGCGATACCTTCCTCGGCAATGTCATCCATTTCCGTCGTGCGAATCTGGATTTCCACCATCCGGCCGGAAGGTCCGTAGACAGTGGTATGAATCGACTGATAGAAATTGGCTTTATGACTGGCGATGTAATCCTTGAAGCGGTCCATGACCGGTGTGAACAAATCGTGCACGATTCCCAGCACCGCGTAGCAGGCTTCTTTGGTGTCAACGATCACCCGGATAGCCAGCAAGTCGTAAATCTCCTCGAACGGCTTGTTGCGGATTTTCATCTTCTTATAGATTGAATAGAAATTTTTCGGGCGGCCGATGATGCGGGCTTTTATGCCCTGTTCTTTCATGGCTTTTTCGATCGGCTCGGTAAAAATCCGGATATATTTTTCCCGTTCGCTGCGTTTTTCGTTGATTTTTTTCTCGAGAAACCGGTAAGCATCCACATCCAGGGCTTTCAGGACCAGGTCTTCCATTTCGGATTTCAGTTTGAACATACCCAGCCGGTGAGCCAGCGGAGCATAAACATCGCGGGTTTCAATCGCAATCCGGCGTTGCTTGATATGCGGCAGCGATTCCAGGGTCTGCATGTTATGCAGGCGGTCGGCCAGTTTGATGATTAATACCCGAATGTCCGTGGCAACGCTCAACAACATTTTACGGAAATTGTCAGCCTGTTCTTCCTGGCGGTTGCGAAAGGTAATCCCGCTGATTTTAGTCACACCTTCGACGAGTTTGGCAACCTCAGCCCCGAATTTTTCTTCAATATCGCTGAATTTTACATCCGTATCTTCGATGACATCATGCAACAGGCCGCCGGAGACCGTGATCGGGTCCATATGCAGGTCAGCCAGAGTCAACGCGGTCTGATAAGGATGTTCGAAATAGCTCTCCCCGGACTGGCGGCGCTGACCACGGTGCGAATCGCGGGCAAAAGTATAGACTTCCCAAAGAAAATCTTCCTCGGCCTGGGAGAGTTTCGCGCGCTGATTGAGTTTATCGATCAGAACGTAGAATTTCTGCGGCCGCTGCGACTTGGTGCGTGTCAGGACTTTGCTGAGAAGTTCCGTTGCCATCAGAATGGAGTCGTTACGATCTCCTCCCTTTGTGAGCGTTTGTTTTCAAAACGGGTATACTTATCCATAAAAATCACTTCGACATTGCCGGTCGGGCCGTTACGTTGTTTGGCGACCATGATCTCGGCAATGCGATCATCATCGTCGACGGGCGTGGAGCCGTCGCGTTTATCGTAAAAGGATTTGCGGTAAATGAACAGTACTACGTCGGCATCCTGTTCGAGCGAGCCGCTTTCGCGTAAATCGGAGAGTTGCGGTTTGTGGTCGGTGCGGCCCTCGACGGCGCGGGAGAGCTGTGATAGCGCAATGACCGGAATGTTGATTTCTTTGGACAAGGCTTTCAGACCGCGCGAAATCTCAGTGATTTCCTGCTGGCGGTTTTCGGCGCGATGTCCCTTGATCAATTGCAAATAGTCGACAATCAGCAATTGTATATCGTGTTCGGCTTTGGCGCGCCGGGCTTTGGCCCGGATGTCCATCATCGTCAAAACCGGCGAGTCGTCGATGAAAATCTTGGCGTTAGACAGGCGGCCTGTCTGGAGGCTAAGCCGCTGCCACTGATCTTTCGGAAGTTTACCGGTGCGCACCAAATGGCTGTCTAAGCGGGCTTCGGCGCATAGAATTCGTAAAGCCAGCTGATAATCGGCCATTTCGATGCTGAACAGGCCGACCGGAATATCATACTCGATTGAGGCATTGCGGGCAATCGTCAACGCCAGAGCGGTTTTACCCATGCCCGGCCGTCCGGCCAGAATTATCAATTCGCCCGGATGAAAGCCGGATGTCAGGTCGTCCAGATCGAGCAGACCGGTCGGGACGCCGGTAGTATGCCCTTTACGACTGTGAATCGAGTCGATATGCTCGAAGGTCCGGTTTAAGACATCCACAAAATTTTTAAAGCCGCCACGCAACCGGTTTTCGGAAAGTGAAAATATCTTCTGCTCGGCCGTATCCAGGACGTCAAAAGCAGTTTCGCGGGCTTCGTAAGCCATGCTCTGAATTTCATTCGAGGCCACGATCAGGCGCCGGAAAAGGGCGGCATCCAGCACGATCTTGGCATAATATTCAACGTTGGCGGCCGAGGGCGTCGATTCCACCAGCCCGGTAACGTAATAGGCGCCGCCGACCATTTCCAGTAATTTTTTCCGTTTCAACTGGTCGATGACACTGATCTGGTCGACCGGCTGGCCTTCATTAAAAAGGTCCATCATGACATGAAAAATCTGCTGATGAGCGTCTTTGTAAAAAGCGGTATGATCGAGGTACTGTAAGGCTTTGCTGACCGCTTCCTTATCAAGCATCATGGCGCCGAGCACCGATACTTCGGCCTCGTCGGAATGGGGTGGAACCCGTAATAATTCGCCGTCGCTCTGAGCCATTTATTCTCCAGTGTTGTCTAAGTAAAGGTTCTTGATTTTCTTAAAATCTTCCCAGGTGGGCTTCTTCAGATTTTCGTTCCGCAGGAGCGCCGCCGGGTGATAGGTCACAATCAGATCAACGTCATGATATTTGAACATCTGACCGCGCATTTTATCAAGCGAGTAATCGTTCCGCAGTAAGGTCCGGGCGGCTGTCAGACCGAGACAAACGATCAGTTTCGGCCGGATTAGATCGATTTGTTTCAGGAGAAAAGGCTCGCACTTCCCGACCTCGCCGGCATTCGGAGTGCGGTTCTCCGGCGGTCGGCATTTCAGAACATTGGCGATGTAAACTTGTTCGCGTTTCAAATCGATAGCAGCCAGGATTTTATCGAGCAGATTACCAGCCCGGCCGACAAACGGCAAGCCTTGCAAATCTTCATTGGCGCCCGGTGCTTCGCCGACAAACAGCAGTTCGGCGTGCGGATTGCCAACTCCGAACACGACTTTGGTACGGGTTTCCGCCAGATGACATTGCCGGCAGGCCAGACAAACTTGTTCTAATTGTTTTAATTCCTGGGTATCGTCGCCGGCCGGAAGGTTTACTTCCTCATTTTCATTTTCCGGGATCAGGTAAATCTCGGCTGGGTACAATTCGGCCTGTTGCTCAAAAAAGGTTTTTATATCGTTGGTAGTTCCGGTCATTTATGCTTTTTTGTAATTTTGAATAACGGTTGCAATTATCGAATCGGCGATAGCGCGTTTGGAGGCCAGCGGAAAATTCCACTCGCCGCCCTCCCGTGACAGTAAAGTTACGGTGTTGGTATCGTGCCCAAAGGCGGCTCCGGCCACGCCCGGGTCGTTCCAGACGATGAAATCCATATTTTTTGCCTGGAGCTTGGCTAGCGAACGCGCCCGCGCGCCCGGCTGCCCGACCGATTCGATCTCGACGCTGAAGCCGATCACATTGGCTTTGGGGTTGATTTCCCGGAAGGCCTTGATTATGTCCGGCGAATACTGCAGATGAATTGCATCGAAGCCGCTCTCTTTTTTGATTTTAATACTGGCTGGTTCGACCGGGGATAAATCTTCGACGGCCGCCGCCATGAATAGAAAATCGGCCGCAGCGGCGTTCGCGACGATGGCTGACTGCATTTCTGCGGCAGTTTCGATCCGGATCGTTTTTACTCCGACCGGGTCCGGCAAATCGGACGGGCCGCTGATCAGCAGCACTTCCGCGCCTTCGCGGGCGGCAATTTCGGTCAATGCGTAACCCATTTTACCGGTCGAACGATTCGAGATGAAGCGGATCGGATCGATGAATTCGCGGGTTGGTCCGGCCGTGACGATCACTTTCTGGTCTCGAAGCCAGCCGTGACCATTCAGGCGCCGGTCGACTTCCGCCAGGATAATGCTTTCGTCGGCAAGGCGGCCGCGGCCGGTGGTCTGGCAAGCCAGCAGACCTTCTTCCGGTTCGATGATCCCGTAACCGAGTCGTCGCAACCGGGCGATATTTTCCTGCGTGATCGGATTGGCGTACATGCCCTCGTTCATTGCCAGAGCAAACACAGTTTTGTGGCCGCCGACCAAAATCACGGTGCTGAGAAGATCGTCAGCGATCCCATGCGCGGTTTTGGCGATAATATTGGCAGTCGCCGGCGAGATCAAGATTAGATCGGCTGAGGCCGCCAGGTCAACATGACGGGTTTCGACTTTCGGGCCGGCAAACATATCCGTCAAGACCGGATTGCGGCTGAAGGTCTCGAAGATCAGCGGCGTCATGAATTGCCGGGCAGCGGCGGTCATGATCACGGTAACATCCGCGCCGTAATCATTGACGAGGCGGCGTAAAAGACCGGCCGATTTGTAGATGGCGATTCCGCCGGTCAGTCCGAGGACGATTTTCTTATTCGGGCAGCTCACTATCGAATTCCTCGAGCGGTTTTTCTTCTTCCGGAGTCGTATAGTGATAATTGATTTTCTCGTCCATGATTTCGTTCACCGCCAACGCGGTCGCCTTTTCGAAATTGTCCCAATTCGGATCGTCGTTAATTTCGGGCGGCGTTTCGTCGAATACTTCTTCCTGGTCCTCGCCCATGGTCGGTAACGGAAACTGGGCCGTGTGCAGCGAATTGATCTGGCGCGCGCGTTTGGCAGCTACGACCACCAGTTCGAAAACGTCATCCGAGTGCTGGGTTAATTTGCTAAAGGGAAGTGTTTCAGTCATTTTTGAAATGCTCCTCTATGATGTGTAGAATTTGTTCGATGGTGATTGCAAGTTTGTCATTGACGATTTGAAAGTCGAACTGCTTACTAAGTTCCATCTCAGCGGGAATGCGGGCATTCCGGATGGCGATGGACTGTAAATCGTCGGTGCCGCGTTTCTGCAGGCGGCTGTTGAGTTCTTCCTGACTGGGTGGTAAAAGGAATATGCTGATTAAATTTTCGCGATACATTTTCTGCAGGTTCAGGGTTCCTTTTACCTCGATGTCCAATAATAAATATTTCCCGGCTGCCAAAGCGGCATCAACGGCCGATTTCAGGGTTCCGTAATAATTGCCAAAAACCTCCTGCCACTCCGCCATCTTTCCTTCACGGATATTGGCCTGAAATTGGGCGCGGGAAATGAAATGATAGTCGACGCCGTCGCGTTCGCTCGGCCGGGGCGGACGGGTCGTGCAGGAAACCGAAAATTCATAGCGGTCGCTCAGTTTCAACAGTTCGTGGCAGACCGTGGTTT
>Ga0172375_10007991_pt1 | contig 14349 bp, 11 predicted proteins | sample LakKiv1m_FD_114537 | JGI IMG/M metagenome (GOLD analysis project Ga0172375, IMG submission 114537) | Freshwater microbial communities from Kabuno Bay, South-Kivu, Congo - kab_092012_11.1m | ecosystem: Environmental > Aquatic > Freshwater > Lake | place: Democratic Republic of the Congo... | reverse complement strand
TATTGGGCGAAAATATTTTAGGCACCGGCTTTAATTTTAATGTAAAAGTTCATCAGGGAGCAGGAGCTTTCGTTTGTGGTGAGTCAACTGCACTAATGACTGCACTCGAAGGAAGAGTTGGAGAACCGCGACCAAAGTACGTTAGGTCTAATATTGTTGGTTTGTGGAATAAACCAAGCGTTTTAAACAATGTTGAAACATGGGCAAATATTCCACTAATTATTAATAACGGAGCCGATTGGTTTACATCACTTGGAACTGAAAAATCTAAAGGAACAAAAATATTTTCTCTTGTCGGTAAAATATCAAACACCGGACTTGTTGAAGTTCCAATGGGTATTACTTTACACGATATAATTTATAAAATTGGAGGTGGAATTCCCAACGGAAAAAAATTTAAAGCAGTACAAACCGGAGGGCCTTCAGGAGGTTGTATTCCAGAAAATCTTCTCGATCTAAAAGTTGGCTTTGACGAACTTACTAGAGCCGGCTCGATGATGGGTTCCGGAGGTATGATTGTAATGGACGAAGATACTTGTATGGTAGATGTAGCAAGATACTTTACAGAGTTTTTAACCGACGAATCGTGCGGAAAATGTGTGCCTTGTCGCGAAGGATTACGACAAATGAACAAAATACTTACCGATATAACCGAAGGTAACGGAAAAGAAGGCGATATTGAGTTGTTAGAGACTTTATCAGAAACTGCAATGGAAGCTTCTCTTTGTGCATTGGGAAAAAGCTCACCAAACCCATTCCTAAGCACTTTAAAATATTTCAGAAACGAATACGAAGCTCATATTAAAGAAAAAAGATGCCCATCGTTATCTTGTAAAAAGCTAATTCATTATTATATCGATACTAACAAGTGCAGAGCTTGTACTATTTGTATGAAGAAATGCCCTGTAAAAGCAATCGATGGTGATAAAAAGAAAATTCATATTATTAATCAGAATGCTTGCACTAACTGTGGAACTTGCTTCGAAGTATGTCCATCAAAATTTAATGCAGTTGTTAAGTTATCGGGCGAACCCGTACCTGCTCCAATTGATGAAGATAAAAGAGTTTTAATATAAGTAAAATGAAATATATTAATATAAAAATAGACGGTAAAGAAATTTTAGCTCAAGAAGGGACTACTGTTTTAGAGGCAGCTCAAAAAAATGGTATTTTTATACCTACACTTTGTTATCTCGAAACTCTTATCCCATACGGAGGTTGTCGCTTATGCTTAGTTGAGGTTGTTACAAAAAATTCTTCTAAATTAGTTGTTTCGTGCGTTTACAATGTTGAAGAAAACCTTGTTGTTAATACTAAATCAGAAAAAATCGACAGAATAAGAAAAACAATAATTGAGCTATTGTTGGCTCATGCACCAAACTCAAGCCAATTAAATGAACTGGCTCAACAATATGGAGCCGATAAAAATCGCTTCCCGAAAGAAGCAAACTTTTGCGTGCATTGTGGCTTATGTGTAAGATATTGTAACGAAATAAAAAAACTTAATGTTGTTGGCTTTATCGATCGTGGTGTAAGAAAAGAAATTTGTTTTGTACCCGAACTTGCAGCAAAAGAATGTGAAACATGTAAAGAGTGTTTTCCTCTTTGTCCAACATCATATCTGCAGGCAACATACGTATTAACACAAGGGCTTACATTTTCAAATTCACCCGTACCAGAAAATAATTAGCAATTTTATTTTTTATTGTAAGATTTGTTATTAAATTAAATTTGTTATAACAAGCAATAATAAAATTGTAGCATTGTTTTGTTAAATTGCTTAAAATTGCTATGCACTTTTAATAATGACTGAAGTTGTTTGTTACAGTGTTTGGTGTTTTTGTGTAGAATCTGAAACGAGTTCAGATTGACGCTTTGAGTTTTTTTTATTTTAATCGAAGCGGTGCGGTGGGCAGTCCACGATTTGTGTGAAAAGAATTTTTGGGTTAATTATATAAGGTTTTATAACAAAGTAAGTTTATTTACCAACATCCATAAAATAAACGAGTTAAAAAATTGGTTTGGACTTCGTAGAGGGTTTTTTGTTTCTTTTTTGGTGGCAAAAAAAGAAAAATAAAAAAAACTAAATTAAAATCACAATGCTCAAAATCTTAAAAAGGGGTTTTTAAGGTTTGACTAATTACATTAATATCATTATAAACGTATTAATGGAATATAGCATGTATATTGTAAAAACAAATCAATTTTTTTATGATTTATGTTTTTATTATCTTTGATTAAATTTAATATGGCTGAAAACTTTGACATTAATAAAACTTTAAACCATTGGATTGACACTTCCAATAAGGATTTTGTAACAATGTTAAATCTTTATAATTCAAAAGATTATCATTGGTCTTTGTTTATTGGGCACATTGTTCTTGAAAGGTTACTTAAAGCTTGTGTTGTTAAAAAAACACATAATCATGCACCATTTATACACGATTTAACTAAATTAGCAAGTATCTCTGGTTTAAAATTTTCAGATGAACAACTAGATTGGTTTGACACAATATCAACTTTTAATATAAATGCCAGATATGACAGCTATAAAGAAGCTTTTTACAAAAAATGCACATTTGAGTTTACTACAGAATGGATTAATAAAATTAAAATTTTACAATCGTGGATAAAAGAGAAGCTTTAAAAATTGCTAGTCAGTATATTGATATACTTCGCAATAAATATGTTATTCTGCAAGCATTCATGTTTGGCTCATTTGCAAAAGGTACAAACCACGAAGATAGTGATATAGATATAGCTATTGTTATTAAAAATGTTTCAGATATAATTGACACTCAAATTGATATGATGAAATTGCGTAGAAAAGTTGATTTGAGAATAGAACCACATCCATTTATTGTAAACGATTTTAATATAGGAAACCCGGTTGTTAACGAGATTTTAAAATCGGGTATTAAAATTATTAATAATTCTGATTAATTTTAGCTAATATGTTGTTGCTCTCGCCTAATCACGTATAGAAACATTAAATAATTACAATCGTCTTTGCGAGCCCCATAGGGGCGAAGCAATCTACCTTTGTATCGCAATAATGGTTGAAAGGGCTATGAGCATTGAGAAGATTGCTTCAAATCGCTATGCTATTTTCGCAATGACGTAATGAGTTTGTTATAGGTTAGGTGTTTTGTGCAGAATCTGAAACGAGTTCAAATTGAAGATTTGATTTTTGATTTGTATTTTTGTTAAATGTATTAATGAGTGAAGGATACCAAAAACAAACTCACTACGTGTATAGGAAACACGACACTTGAGCTACTTTTATATAAACAAAAAACATAATGTACTGTAAAACAAATATATGAATATTATTTTTGGTTTAAGATTTAATAAGTGTAAATCAATAAACTTAAAATATGTAAAATAAAACATTTAAAATATGTAAAATAAAATAGTCAAAATATGTAAACTATATATTATATTTGCAAAAAACTTATATGAATTACAGAGAACGAATTTCCGACAAAGAGCTACGGCGTAAGTTAAATGCATCAGGGGCTGTGCTTATACGAGGGCCAAAAGCTTGCGGAAAAACCGAATCGGCTAAACAATTTGCTAAAAGCGTGCTAAACGTCGATAGAGACGAGCAAGTAAAAGCTCTATTAAATATTGAACCAAAACGATTGTTAATTGGTAAAACCCCTCGTCTGATTGACGAATGGCAAGTACAGCCAAAGCTTTGGGACTATATTCGTCACGAAATAGACGACCGAAAAAAAATCGCACAATTCATACTTACAGGTTCTGCAAATACTGAGGAATCTATAAAAATGCATTCCGGTGCAGGGAGATTTACTATTTTAGATATGCGAACAATGTCTTGGCAAGAATTGGGTTTTTCGTCAGGAAAAATTAGTTTAGCAAAACTATTTGAAGGGAAAAAAATTGATATTTATGATAGTACTACCGATTTAGAGTTTATTGTTGAAAAAATAATTATTGGTGGATTTCCTACTTTGATTAATAAAAATGTAGCACAAGCAACAGATATTAATCGTTCTTATGTTGAGTTACTTACCGAAGTTGATATGAGTAGAGTTTCTCAAATAAAGAGAGACCCAATTAAAGTAAAAAGTTTAATTTGCTCACTAGCCCGAAACACTGCTACAATAGTAGATATTTCAGCTTTAGAAAGCGATATTCGTGAAAATGAAAAGACAAACATTACACGTCCAACTGTTTACGATTACCTTGACACATTAAACCGCTTAATGATTATTGAGAATCAGCCCGCTTGGAACACTCATATCCGGTCATCATCATCGTTAAGAAAATCACCAAAACGACACTTTACCGACGTTTCACTAGCTGTTGCAGCTTTGGGGACTGACAAAAACTCATTATTAAACGATTTGAATTTTACTGGTTTTTTGTTTGAATCGCTGGTTACTCACGAACTAAGAGTTTATGCACAGGCAAACGATGCAAAGGTATTTCATTATCGCGATTCGAGTGGTTTAGAAGTGGACTGCATTGTGCAAAAAAACAATGGTATTTGGTGTGCTTTTGAAGTAAAACTTGGTACCGGACAAATTGATGAAGCTGCTGCTACTCTCAATAAATTTGTTTCGATTTTAAATATTAGTAAAATAAAACCGCCCCAATCGCTTAATATTATTACTGGAACCGGAATAAGCTATACCCGTAAAGACGGAATAAATGTAATTTCATTAGCCTCGCTTGGTAAGTAAGTATAACAAATTTGTTTTACTTTTTATCTCCTTTTATAAAAATAACTTGAATTAATTATTGTTTTGAAATTACTATTTTCTTAAAAACATTCCTGTTTTGCGAGCTTACTTCAACAATGTATAAACCATTATTTAAATTATCGGTGCTTATTGTTACATTATTCTCATTTGTTATTAATTCTTTAATCTTTTTCCCTTCTATCGAAAACACTTTAATGCAGTAACTGCCAACTATGTTTTTTGATTCTATTTCAAAATAGTTACTTGCAGGGTTTGGATAAATATTTACTTCGGAATTATTTACATTTTCTTTAATGCCAATATTGTAGTTGCCACAAGGAGTTGTATTAGTTATAAAATATTTTCGTACAGAATCTATTCGTTGTTTCATTACTGCGATTCCGGCTCGGTGGTCGGGATTTACATAATCTCTTCCAAATACATAAGCAATGTCGAAATATTGTGTGCTTCCGGGTTTAAAGGTAAAAGGCCCAATTGAACCAATGCCCCTAAGGTCGTATGGTGTACCGGTTTGTCCCCAATAAGGTTGTGGCGAACCAATTCCCCAACCACATGTGTCGGAATTTTCGGGGTAAATAAAATTAGTAGGAATTGTATCGCCATAACCGAATCCGCCATAAGATGCATGTGTTCCGTTTCTCCAGTAACTTTTTAAATAATTATAATATTCAATGGCTGTATTAGGGTCACCTTGCACTCCAGATGTATTAATAAAATACATAAAAGATGATAATCCTAAACGCTCATTATCTATTATTCCATCATTAAATCCTAATCCATTAATGCTTTCGTCGCAACCATCAGGAATACCAGAAGAACCATAATCGCTTCCATCGTTATTCATATATGGGCCACCTAAAAAAGTAATTGACTGGGCAGGTGGATAAGTTCCATAAGTATGACCATTCCCATCACCATCCATATCATCGGCATTATATACATAAAAACTACTTCGTTCAACATCGCAAGCTACATAATCGTCATCAGAAAAACCTAAGTCAAAGTCTGTAAATTCACCAACAAAAGTCGAATCGTAAGTGTTATGCGAACGATTTATTATTTCATAATTTACAAATAAAGTATTCCATAAAGCCGAGTCGTTTGGGCAATTAAAAGCATAAGCCATAACACGAATTTCGAGGCCTAATTTTTCTCCTTTACTTTCCATGTGATATAGCATTGTGCTATCGTTAACTATCTAAAATATAGCTTCGTCTCCATTAATATTAGGGTAGTCGCCTAATTCAGGTGTGTATCTGCCATCATTATTATAATCGAAATAAGGAGCAATAACAGCCAATTGCCCTTTTGCTGTATCGCCGTTACCTGGCCACTCTGCAATATTAGTAGGCATTACATATCCCTGAGCCGACCAGTTTGCAACATGGAATTCTATTTCATTTCGGCTAACTCTCCATAATCTATTCCATAGTTCATCATCGGTTTTATGACTACTTTCATTCATTATTGGTCCAGATACTAAATCATTTCCAGCACTACGATACCTACCTCCGATAGTGTGTAAAGAATCTAAACTGTCTTTACCCCCTACCCATAACTCACTTACAAATAACGAAGTTTTTTTACTTCCTTTGGGAACTTCAAATTTAGAATTTGCAAACATATCCCAAAATTTTGCTCCAAAAGAGTAGAATCTTGCATTAATATTATTAGTAAATAAACTATCATAATCGGAGTAACCACCACCTATATTAGTTTTATAAATAATTGGACCTCCAATAGCATAACCTATATTTGAATTTGTAAAAATAATTTTTGTAGCACTATAACTTAATTCTTGTGGTAAAGCACAATTTCTCCAGCTTAAGCCGGAATCGGTTGTTTTATAAATTTCACCTGAAGTTATATATCCTATGTTAGGGCTTATGAAAAATACAGAAGTGATATTAGAATTATAAGGAATATTTAATATTGATACGGACCATGTGTTTCCACCATCGGTAGTTTTTAAAAAGGTTTTTGAAGTTCCACCAATATAACCTATATTGCTATTTGCAAAGTATATAGAGTTTAAATTACTTGTTGTGCCCGAAGTTATTTGAGCCCAATTTTGACCCGCATCAATGGTTTTTAAAATTATTCCATAAGAGCCACAAATAAAACCTGTATTGTTATTTATAAAAACAATAGATTGTAATTGGCTCGTTGTTACATAATTATTATTTATCCATGTGTTGCCACCATCGGTTGTTTTTAATATTGTTCCTGAATTGCCAACACAATATCCGTTGTTTAAATCGGTAAAATAAACACAAATTAATCTTGGAAATGATAAGGTTGGAACACTGTCCCAAGTAGCCCCACCGTTTATGGTTTTAAGAATTAATGAATTTATATTTCCGCCAACAGCAAAACCTACATTACTATTAATAAAGTAACAACCACGTAAATATTGGCTTGTTCCACTGTTTTGTTGTGTCCATGTTGTACCTCCATTAATGGTTTTAAGAATGGCACCTTGACTTCCTACAACAAAACCTGTATCAGAATTCAAAAAATATAAATTATTTAAACCATAAGTATTATCAAATATTTTATTCCAAGCAAAAGAATTGCTACTGAAAATAGATAAAAATAAAGCTGATGTAATAATTAAAGTTTTCATAAATTTTTGATTTTTTTATGTATACGTATTTATGTTTAAAAAGGTTGCACGAATTTTATATGTTGTTGTGTATTAGTACGATAAAATTTGTTATAATATGAATAAATAAAAAAAAATATCTTTTTTTGCTTTGTAACTAAAACATGAAATTATGAGTATGTGTCTTTTGCAAAATCTGAAACAAGTTCAGATTGATGTATAGGGTTATTACTGACGTGTTTATTGATATTCAAATACTTACATCGTCATTGCGAGACCCGCAGGTGCGAAGCAATCTACATTTGTACCACAATAATGGTAGGGAGGAATGAGCTTTGTTAAGATTGCTTAAAATCGCTACGCTCTTTTCGCAATGACGCATTGGTGGTTTTTGTTTGCAGAAGATTTTCGTTCACAACGCAATTAAAAAAATAATACAAACATATATGTTATAACATAATACAATTTTTGGTGTGCGTGGGCATGACAAAACAGCGAGCCGGTATAGTGTGAATTTCAAAAGATTTTAGCAATTCAACAAGGACACTTACGTTTAAAAAAGAAAAATTTTTATTGGCAGTGTGTTTAGGTTTTTCTTTTTTTATTGCTTGTTAGAATTGCTTAGCTTTTGAAAGAGAGCGTAGGAGCATTGTTTTGTCTTGACTTTTTCTAACTTTTTTGTCAAGAAAAAAGTTAAATAAAATTATTAATTAACAAAGTGTTTATAAGAGAATATGTGTTTTGCATAGAATCTGACACAAGTTAAGATTGACGAATAGTGTTCAGATTGACATGTATCATTCAAATTGATAAATGCATTTATAGTTTTGGCACGCTCTCTATAATTTGTATCTACACTACAAATTAGTATAAGATGATTGGTTCGAATGAAAGCATTGAATTTTTTCTAAATTTATAATAATTTATGCCATTTAACATTTTTTTTTTATGATAAATGTTGTTTTATTATTTTTTTGTGTAAGTTTGAACTCAAACAAATACTGATAATATTTTATGAATTACGATGGGCTAAATTATTTTTTTGAACCAAAATCGGTGGCTCTTATAGGTGCCTCTGTTAAAGAACTTTCGATAGGAAATGTAATAATAAAAAATTTAATTCACTATGGTTATAAAGGTCCAATTTACCCTATAAATCCTAAAGTTGATAACATTAGAGGATTAAAAGCTTACCCATCAATATTAGATGTGCCGGGCGAAGTAGATTTAGTGAATATTGTTATCCCACCTGCTTTGGTTCCCGATGAAGTCGAAAATTGTGGTAAAAAAGGTGTTAAAGCCATTATTATTAATACAGCCGGTTTTAAAGAAATGGGTCCCGAAGGCAAAAAGCTTGAAGACGACTTTTTAAACCGTGCAAAAAAATATGGAATCCGTATTATAGGGCCAAATTGTCAGGGTACAATTAACTCTGACCCCTGTTTTAAAACATACTGCAACTTTACTTTTACTTTTCCCGAAGATGGCTTTATTTCTGTTGTTGCACAAAGTGGAGGAGTTGGAGCAGTTATTATGCAAGCATTTTACGACTGGGGAATCGGAATTAGAATGTACACGTCAAACGGAAATGCATCTGATGTTTCGATACCGGAGATAATAAAATATTACGGCAACGACGAAAAAACAAGAGCAATAGTGCTGTATGTCGAAAGTCTTAATAATCCTAAAGAATTTATGGAAGTGGCTGCTGAAGTAACATCAAAGAAACCGATTTTAGCAATGACAGCAGGCCGAACCGACAAAGGTGCCGAAGCATCTCGCTCGCACATAGGTGGGCTTGCAGGTAGTATTTCGATGGAAGTTGTTTTTAAAAAAGTCGGAATTTTATCGTTTAATAATTTAGAAGATTTATGCAATGCTGCCGTTTCTTTTGCTTATCAGCCAATACCAAAAGGAAATAAAGTTGGAATAATAACAAATACCGGAGGCCCTGCAGTAATTGCAATTGACGAACTCTCAAGCAACGGGCTCGAAATGCCACAGTTGTCGAACCAGGCAAAAGAAAAACTTAAACAAACAATGCTAGAGCAGGCATCTATAAATAACCCCCTTGATGTTGTGGCTACCGCCGGTGCACAGCACTTTAAAAGCGCTTTAGAAGTAATGATGAACGAAAAAAATATTGATAGTATTTATGTGAACTTTGTTACCCCACCATTTGTCGATTGCGAAAGCGTTGCAAGAGAATTTTCAGAAATTTCGAACAAAAAAATTAAACCTATTGTTTGCAACTACATGACCGATAAGAAAAAATGGGTCGAAACTACTAAAATACTAAAAGAAGGGTCAATTCCATGTTTCGACTTTGCCGAAACTGCAGCTAAATCCCTTGCTGCAATGGTAAAATACAATAATCTAAAATCGAGAAATAAAGGTTCTGTAAAAAAATATTCAGATATAAATCCACAAAAAGCAAAAGATATAATTTTAAAAGCTAAAAGCGATAAACGTGAGGTACTTACTGCATTTGAGGTTTATTCAATATTGAATTCTTATAATATCCCTTTATCAAAGTGGGCAGTTGTTAATAACGAACAAGAGGCAAAAACTGAAGCCGATAAAATTGGCTACCCACTTGTAATTAAAGCCGATTCTGAAGAAATAATACATAAAAGCGACGTTGGTGGTGTTGCCTTAAACATTCAAAATTCCGAACAAGTTGTTATGGTAATTAACCAAATGCAAACAAAGTTTAATGTCAAAAATCTAAAATTCTTTTTGCAACAACAGCAGCCAAAAGCATTAGAAATTATTGTTGGTGCTAAAAAAGAACAGGGTTTGGGACATCTTATTATGTTTGGCTTAGGTGGTGTTTTTGTTGAATTATTTAAAGATGTTAATTTTAATTTTGCCCCAATTACTGACGTTGAAGCAACAGAAATGGTAAATAATATAAAATCTGTAAAATTGCTTAATGGCTATAGAGGAAGCCAAAGTGTTGATAAAAATTTAATTTCTGATGTTTTACAAAGAGTATCGCAGTTAGTTATTGATAATCCGGAAATAAAAGAATTAGATATAAATCCTATATTTGCATATAACGATAAAATATGCGCTGTTGATGCACGAATAATTTTATAAATTACTATGGAAAATAAATTACATAAAATTGGAATTATTGGTTTAGGACCTATTGGCGAAACCCTTGCACTTCATTTTGTTGAAGCAGGTTGCGAAGTTGCAATAACCGACCTCGACCGAAATAAATTAGAATTAGTACGTTCTTCAGGAATCGAAATAACAGGAAAAATCGAAAAACACGCATATTTTAAACATGTTTATAACTCAATACAGGAGCTTCTCGAACACAATTTCGATTTACTTATTTGTGCTGTTAAAGCATATCACGTTGATGGTATTTTAGAAGAACTCGACAAAAGCGAAAAGAAAGATTTGTTTTTACTTAGTGCTCAAAATGGCATCGACATAAGAAAAAAATATGTTAACCACTTTGGAAATTCAAAGATTTTTAGAATGGTGGTAAACTTTGCTGGAAATCTACAAGCTCCTAATGTTGTAAATATGAATTTTTTTAACCCACCTAACTACGTTGGCTCTGTAGACGATTCACAAAAAGAACTTGCCTCGTGGATAGCAAAAACACTTTCGAGCGTAAATTTGGAAACCAAAATGGCCGACTCTTTTGTAATTGCCGATAAAATTTGGGAAAAAACTATACTAAACGCAGCTCTAAGCCCACTTTGTGCAATTTCTAAGTTAACAATGAAAGAAGCAATGGAACACCCCGACACTCTCGAAATTGTTGAACAGCTTTTGTACGAAGCAGTTGAGGTTGCTAAAGCCGAAGAAATTAAACTCCCCGAAAATTTTGTTAAACTCTGTATCCGATATCTCGAAGCTGCAGGTAACCACATGCCATCATTAGCAGTCGACCTTATAAGCGGTCGCGAAACAGAAATTAATTACATGAATGGCAAAATTGTAGAATACGGACGCAAACATTACATTAGAACCCCTCTAAACTTAACTCTTACAAATCTTGTAAATGCAATATCGCATAAAAATGGTGTTAATAAAAAAACAAATTGCAAATAAATAATTTTAATATATGGAAAATAAAATGTTTTCATGGCAGATGTTCGAAAATAAAGCCGATTTTATGCTTATCGAAAGTGAAATACCTCAAATAAACAATGGTGAAGCAATTGTTAAGGTTGCCGGTTGTGGAGTTTGTCATACCGACTTGAGTTTTTGGTATTTTGGAGTAAAAACTAAAAAGGAACTTCCTTTAACACTCGGTCACGAAATAAGCGGAACAGTTGTACAAGGTTCAGAAAAATGGTTGGGCAAAAATGTTATTATACCTGCAGTTTTACCTTGTGGCGAATGTGAGTTGTGCAACAATGGACGTAGCAATATTTGTCAAAAACAATTAATGCCTGGCAACGACTTTAACGGTGGCTTTGCATCGCATATAAAAGTTCCCGAAAAATATTTATGTAATGTTACCAACGATGTTATTAAAAAGTATCCCCTTGAAAAATTATCTGTAATTGCCGATGCTATTTCAACACCTTACCAGGTTATAAAAAAATCAGAATTAAAAAAAGGCGATTTAGCTATTGTTATCGGCATTGGTGGAGTTGGAGTTTATGCTGCACTAATTGCTAAAATATTCGAAGCAAAAGTTATTGCCCTAGATATTGACGACGAAAAGCTAAATAACGCAATGCAAAACGGGGTTGATGCTGTTGTTAATGTTAAAGGTTTAGATATTAAAGCTGTAAAAGAAAAAGTTAAAGAAATTGCTAAACAGTTAAATGTTTCGCGTTTTGGATGGAAAATATTCGAGGTATCGGGAACAAAAGCCGGTCAAGAACTCGCATTTAATTTAATAACTTTTACATCTACCCTTTCTATTGTAGGTTTTACAATGGACAAAACCGAAGTCCGATTGAGTAATTTAATGGCTTTTGATGCTAAATTAATTGGTACATGGGGCTGCAAACCCGAACTATATCCCGAAGTAGTAGATTTAATTGCTAACGATAAATTAAAAATAGAATCTTTTATTGAAACATTTCCAATGTCGAAGATAAATGAAGTTTTTAAAAATACATTAGAACATAAATACAAAAAACGTTCTATTTTAATTCCCGATTTTGTATAATTATTAAAATAAAATATTATGAAACAATTAATTAGTCACAATTTAGTTGATGTTAACTATAAAGAAATTATTTTCGAAAAACGTCCTGCAAAAGATAAAAATAACAATCCAATTGAAGGACTTTACAATGCTTGGATATTCTTAAATAACCCGTCGCAGTTTAACTCTTACACAACAAATGCTGTAAAAGAAGTTATTTTAGCTATGCGTCAGGCATCAAACGACAGAAGCGTTGTAGCTGTAGTGTTTACTGCTGTTGGAGATAAAGCATTTTGCACAGGTGGAAATACTAAAGAATATGCAGAATATTACGCAGGAAATCCTCAGGAATATAAACAGTATATGAGATTGTTTAACGATATGGTATCTTCAATTTTAATGAACGATAAACCAGTTATTTGCCGTGCAAATGGTATGCGTATTGGCGGCGGACAAGAAATAGGCATGGCTTGTGATTTTACTATTGCTCAGGATTTAGCTCGGTTTGGACAAGCAGGTCCGAAACATGGTAGTGCTCCCGATGGTGGATCAACCGACTTTTTACATTTATTTGTAGGTATCGAAAATGCTATGTATTCGTGCACTATTTGCGACCCATGGTCGGCACACGAAGCACTTAGAATGGGACTTATTACTGAAGTCGCACCTGCTCTAAAAGTTGGCGAAAAATTTATTCCGAATCCTATGGTATATACCGATAAATGGGTAAATGAGAGGGGAGAGTTAGTTTATGGCAAATCAAAAACTGGTGACGAATTAGCTAAAGCGAAAGAAGTTTTAAAAAGCGGAACTGTTGATTTATCAATGCTCGATACGGCTGTAGAAAAAATGTGCTATAAATTAATGATGACAATGCCAAACTGTTTAAGTAAAACTCTTAATTCTATTCGTAAAAAGAAACTTGAGCATTGGGATAAAAATAAAGAAAGCAACAGAGATTGGTTAGCTTTAAATATGACTACTGAAGGTAAAGCCGGATTCAGAGCTTTTAACGACGGACCAAAAGATAACCGCGAAGTTAATTTTATAAAGCTTCGTCAACTATTGGCTCAAGGTCACGAATGGAACGACGAACTTATTGAAGTTACCTCACCAAATTATCAAAAAGTTTAAAAAGTTAGATGTTCGTTGTTCTACGTTCAAAAAAGCTTTAAACATCATTTTAACAAACGATAAACGTAAAACGATGAACGTAGAACGATGAACATAAAACGATAAACGTAGAACGATAAACGTAGAACGATGAACATAAAACAATGAACATAAAACGATGAACAAGTTTCTTTAACATAAAATAATAAATAAAAAAAGTTATGTCTACTTTTAATAAATTTGAAGATTTAGAAATTTGGCAACTTGCTCGTAAATTGTGCAATAATATATTTGAAATTACAGAAAAGGGAATCTTTATAAAAGATTTTAGATTTAAAGATCAAATTAAATCTTCAAGTGGCTCTATAATGGATAATATTGCAGAAGGATTTGGCCGAGGTGGTAATAAAGAATTTGTAAATTTTTTAAGCATTGCTTTAGGCTCCTGTGCAGAATGTAGTTCACAATTATATCGTGCTGTTGATTGGAAATATATTTCAGAAAAAGAATTTAAAACAAATTTTCAACTTTGCGACGAAATTATTTCAAAATCTGGAGGCTTGATATCTTATCTTAAAAATTCTGAATTAAAAGGTACAAAATTCCATAAATCTACAAACAATAAACATTAAACGTAAAACAATAATCGTAAAACAATAAACATAGAACGATAAACATAGAACGATAAACATAGAACGATAAACATAGAACGATAAACATAGAACGATAAACATAGAACGATAAACATAGAACGATAAACATAGAAC
>Ga0172375_10007989_pt1 | contig 14350 bp, 13 predicted proteins | sample LakKiv1m_FD_114537 | JGI IMG/M metagenome (GOLD analysis project Ga0172375, IMG submission 114537) | Freshwater microbial communities from Kabuno Bay, South-Kivu, Congo - kab_092012_11.1m | ecosystem: Environmental > Aquatic > Freshwater > Lake | place: Democratic Republic of the Congo... | reverse complement strand
GCATGTTCTAAGTCAAATTCATATTTTTGATAAAAAGATAAGATTTACTTATGCCCCTATTACCGCACAGTATTGATTCATTTAAGAGTCAATTTTCTTTCTTAAGTATTGCCGAACTTTCTCCAAAGCTCGGCCCCTGTGGCTGATAGCATCTTTTTCCCTATCACTCATTTCAGCAAACGTCTTACTGTATCCCGCGGGATAAAATATCGGGTCATACCCGAATCCATTAAAACCTTTAGGCTCCGGGCCTATATTTCCCTCAGAATATCCATAAAATGTACTTACACTTCCATCAGGTAATGCTAAAGCCATACAGCAGACAAATCTTGCCCTTCTTTCCCTTTTGCTGATTGAGCGCATCTCATAAAGCAATTTTTCAAGGTTTTTTCTATCATCCGCGCCTGCGCCAGCAAATCTTGCTGACAGCGTGCCAGGAGCCCCGTTCAACGCGTACACTTCAAGACCTGAATCATCAGCAATTGCTGTTTTTCCTGTATATTTTGCAACACTTACCGCTTTCTTAATTGCATTTTCTTCAAATGTATCTCCATCCTCTTCCACATCAGGACACCCTGGAAAGTCATCGAGTGTAAAAATCATAACTGCCATATCCTCTGTAATTCTTTTTATCTCTTCAATCTTTCTCTTATTTCTCGTGGCAAGGACTATTTCCATTTTAGTTTATTGGGTTTATTGGGTTTATTGGGTTTTTTTATAACACAAGAAACTCAAGAAACTCAAGAAACTGTGTAAACAGTTAACTTGAAAAATTAAGAAATTCTCTGTTAGAATTCATAAATGTCTCAGGAATTTAAAAGGGCGCCTCTGCTTCTTAGAACTATCGCTAAAATCCTTGACGTTATCATAATCGCAGCAGCAGCAGAAATAGTGCCTAAGGCTGGCTTTTTTGCAGGGCTTGCCTACCTTTTAATAGGAGACGGCCTTTTTGAGGGAAGAAGCCTGGGGAAAAAACTCATCGGGCTCAGGGTTGTCTCAGCAGATACAAATACACCTTGTACATTCAGAGATTCCATACTCAGAAACAGCACTCTGGCCATCGGATTCTTTTTTTATAAGGTACCATGGTTTGGATGGATATTTATAGCGCTTATTTCTATTTTTGAGCTTATTATCTTAATAGGAAGCAGAGACGGAATGCGTTTTGGCGACGAAATTGCAAAGACAAAAGTAGTGACTGTGGGCAGTGCCGGTGTCAGTACTGACACTGAACACTGACGCAGACACTGTAACAGGAGGTATAATGTTTTTTAATAAAATTCTAGGATTTTTTTCAAACGACCTTGCTATAGATCTCGGCACAGCAAACACACTTGTATTTGTTAAAGGAAAAGGTATTGTATGCAGCGAGCCCTCTGTGGTTGTAATAAGAAAAAATGACAAAAAACCTATAGCAGTTGGAACTGAAGCAAAAAGAATGCTTGGCAAAACCCCTTCCGACATAACAGCAATAAGACCGATGAAAGATGGGGTTATAGCCGACTTTGACGCCACGGGGGAAATGCTAAAATACTTCATAAAAAAAGTTCATAATAGAAATAACTTCGTCTCACCCAGGATAATTATTGGAGTGCCTTCCGGTATCACACAGGTTGAGCAGCGAGCAGTAAAAGATGCTGCTCAGGTGTCTGGAGCGCGAGAGGTTTACCTGATAGGGGAGCCCATGGCCGCTGCAATAGGGGTTGGGCTCCCTGTAGGTGAACCGTCAGGTAATATGATTGTAGATATTGGTGGCGGTACCACGGATGTTGCTGTCATATCCCTTGATGGAGTTGTTCACAGTAAAGCCGTGAGGGTTGGTGGTGACAAGATGGATGAAGCAATTATGGCTTATATTAAACGGAGATATAACCTGATGATAGGAGAAATGACCACAGAACAGATAAAGATTAATATTGGCTCAGCCTCTGATACAGGCGAGCAACGTGTGATGGAGATAAAGGGGAGGGATCTGATTTCAGGCATACCCAAGACACTGACAATTAACGAAGCAGAAATCCGTGAGGCTCTTAATGAGCCTGTTACCACAATACTTGATACGATTAAGGTCATCCTCGAGAATACACCTCCTGAACTTGCAGCAGATATTGTTGATAGGGGTATTGTGCTTGCCGGCGGGGGCGCTCTTCTCAGGGGACTCGACTTACTTATAAGAGAAGAGACAGGCCTTCCGGTTATAGTTGCAGAGGATCCCCTTACAGCAGTTGTACGCGGAGTTGGCAAAATGCTCGAAGAGATTGATCTGCTTAAAAGAGTAGCTTTAAATTCGTAATGCCTAAAAAGAGGCTTCTGCTTTTTCTTTTTATCATCACATCCTTGAGCTTGATGACTTACCAGAGTAACAGAGAACCCCTCTTGCCGCTCAAATTCTTGAATAATGCGCTTAATTGGTTTCATGACATAAAACATTCTGTAAAAGACTCTATTGCCTCTCCGTTCAAAAGGATACTTCTCAAAGAGGAAGAAAATATAAGACTCAAAAAAGAACTTAACAATTTGCTAAAAGAACGACAAAACTACAGGGAAGCTCTTCTTGAAAATAAAAGGCTTAGAGAACTCCTTTCACTTAAGGAAAAAGAGCACAGGTATGTTACTGCCGCTCGTGTTATTGCAAGAGGCACAGACCAGTGGTCTAACACATTTGTCCTTGATAAAGGACTCCTGGATGGTGTTACAAAAGACATGATAGCTATAACATACAGGGGTCTGGTAGGAAAAATTTCAAGTGTATCAGGCTCTTACTCAACAGTGCTTCTTCTCACCGATATAAATTTCTCTTCAGCAGCAAGGCTTCAGGAGAGTAGAATAGAGGGAGTACTTTCTGGTACAGGTTTTAGAAAATGCCTGTTGAAATATATTCCCTATGAAGAAAAGGTAGATAAAGGCAATACCGTAATAACATCAGGGCTTGATTCGCTATTCCCAAAGGGAATCCCCATCGGATATGTATCAAAGGTTAATAAAAAGAGCACAGGTCTTTTCCAGGACATTGAAGTACTTCCTTTTGAAGACACTGCAAAGATTGAGGAATTAGTAATAATAAAAAAAGAATGAGATACTTCCTCTGGTCAGCTATAATCTTTTTAACCTTCATCATACAAGGTAGTGTAGCGCTCTTTGATATTACCCCGAACCTTACAGCTATTTTAGCCTGTTATGCAGGTATACGAAAAGGAGAGGTCAGGGGTATACTTTTCGGCTCTCTTATCGGAATACTTGAAGACAGCCTTTCAGGTGCATTACTTGGCCCTAATCTTCTGAGCAAGGGTCTTATAGGTTATCTTTCTTATCTCATTTACAGTAGGATTTTCATATGGACTCCCCTTTTTGGCATCATCAGCATTACAGCACTAACTTTAATAGATAGCTCGGTTGTTTTTATATCAAGAAGCATATTTGATAAAATGCCGGTTAGCGTTGGAGCAGCTTTCTTTACAATCGCCATACAGTCTCTGTTAAATGCCCCCCTGGGTATATTTATTCGGCCAAAGGATGCAGATTGAAAGACAGGGGTAGTAAAAGTTAAATGAAAGTAAATGGGGAATCTGAAAAAATCTCAATAATAATCTACTTCGTAATAATAGTTTTTCTCCTGCTCATCATGAGGTTGTGGCAGTTACAAATTTTACAGGGCAGCGAATACAGGAAACTCTCTGAAGCCAACAGACTAAGAATAATAGCGATACCATCACCTCGTGGAATAATTTTTGATAGAAACGGTATGCCTCTTGTAAAAAATTCTCCTTACTACTGCGTATCACTAATCCCGGATGAATTCGATAAAAGTAAAACTGACTTGCTCTCAAAGGTTCTCAATATTCCGGATGAAGAGATACTCGAAAAATTAGACAAAAATAGTCTGAGCCATTTCGCGCCTATAAGATTAAAAGAGGGACTGTCTTTCAGTGAGGTTGCATACATTGAATCGAGGCGATCTGACTTTCCAGGTCTTTTTATCGAAGTAGAGGCTAGCAGGGAATATATTTATGGTGACATCGGGTCACATCTTATAGGTTACCTCGGTAAACCCACCCCCGCTCAATTAAAGGACCCCGCATTTAAGGATGTGCCGCCAGATGCATTCATAGGACAGTGGGGTATTGAGAAGATATTCGATAAACAACTCAGGGGTACTCCTGGTAAAAGGGTTACTGAGGTCAATGCACTCGGCAGGGAGATAAAACTGTTACAGGGAAAACCGCCTATAAAAGGTGAAGATATCACGTTAAGTTTAGACATCCATCTTCAGAAAGAAGCTGAAAAGGCATTCGGAGAAAAAGCTGGCGCATTTGTTGCGGTTAATCCTGAAAACGGAGAAATACTTAGCATGATGAGCAAACCTTCTTTTGACCCTAACTTGTTCACAAGAGGAATAGGCTATGATGAATGGGCGCATCTTACACAAGATAAGAAAAAACCAATGCTAAACAGGGCTCTGCAAAGCCAGTACCCACCTGGCTCAACATTCAAGATTGTTACTGCAATCGCTGGACTTGAAGAAGGAGTTATTAAACCTGAAACAAAGGTAGATTGCAGGGGCGGAATAAATTATGGAAGCTGGCATTTCAATTGTTGGCGCAGTCATGGGCACGGCGTGCTTTCTCTGCATAGAGCTATAGTAGAATCATGTGATGTATATTTTTATGAAGTTGGCAGACGCCTCGGCATAGATAAAATTTATGGTTATGCCATAAGCCTTGGTCTTGGGAAAGAAACAGGCAGCGAACTCAGAGGAGAACGAAAAGGATTGATACCAAACACAGAGTGGAAGCTTAAAAACAAAAAACTTCCATGGTTTCCCGGCGAAACCTTTAATACAGCAATAGGTCAGGGATATGTAAGTGTAACACCCATACAGTTGGCAGTCATGACAAGCGCAATAACGAATGGCGGAAATTTATATAAACTAACAATAATCAAAGATACAAAACCAGTACTTTCAGGAAAGTTGAAGGTAAAACCTGAAACCTTAGAAATCATTAAAAGTGCACTTTATGGTGTCGTTAATGAACCTGGGGGAACTGGATGGGCTGCAAAATCTCAGTTAACGAATATCAGCGGCAAGACAGGAACAGCTCAGGTTGTAGCAATAAACAAAGACTCTCAATCCCTTCCTGAAAAGTTCAGAGACCATGCCTGGTTCATTGCCTTTGCACCTGTTGAAAAACCAGAGATAGCACTTGCGGTATTTGTAGAACACGGCGGGCATGGCGGAACGGCTGCAGCGCCAGTTGCAAAGAGGGCTATCGAAGCATATATGATTTCTAAAAACAAAAACCCAGAGTCCAGATAATTTCCCCTAACTATCACCCAGAAGAAGCAAGTGATGAAATAGTAGGATTACAGGAAGGCTCGCAAAGCGTTGAAAAAAAATGGTGAGCCGTGCAGGATTCGAACCTGCGACCCGCTGATTAAGAGTCAGCTGCTCTACCAGCTGAGCTAACGGCCCACTTATTTTACCAGCGCGCCTGAGAGGATTCGAACCTCCGACCCTCGGCTCCGGAGGCCGATGCTCTATCCACTGAGCTACAGGCGCACTCTTTAGTTATCAGTGAACAGTTTTCAGTTGTCAGTTTAAAACACTAACAACTAATAACTAATAACTGAAAACTAAAGACTAAAGACTAAAGACTGCTCATTTTGCCTTGCAAAATGAGGTTGGGGTGAGTGAGGGGACTCGAACCCCCAACACCTGGAGCCACAGTCCAGTGCTCTGACCATTGAGCTACACTCACCACTCTATTTTACCAGCGCGCCTGAAGGGATTCGAACCCCTGACCCACTGCTTAGAAGGCAGTTGCTCTATCCTGCTGAGCTACAGGCGCAACTAAAGCGTTAAGCTGGTTAGTGAATTTGTGAATAAGTTAATAAAATTATAAGAATTTATAAGAATTTATGTCAAGAATACGCATTGAATCATTGCAATTCAGACTGTTACCTCCTCGATATGCCTTATCCCATTGTCAGGCTTGTTAGAAAATAATTGTAGTTTATCGGTAGGATAACTTTCCCCTTGGCAGGAAATAATGTGAGTTTAATCCTCATTCTCTCCTCTTAGACTTTAAGAGGTTTGCAAGGCGCTGGATATTACTATTTTTATCTCCTTCTCCTTAAAAACTCTCTCGGCTTCCCCGCACTTTTTGGCGGGCCAACAAGCCCGTCTTCTTCCATCAATTCCATTATCCTGGCTGCCCTGTTATATCCTATCTTGAACCTTCTCTGGATAGAGGATATGGATACCTCTCCAACAGACTCTCCAAACTCAATTGCCTTCAGATACATCTCGTCCCTTTCATCTGATGATCTTTCATCAGCCTCTATTTTATCTGAATCCTGTATGTTTTCTAATATTGTGTAATCAGGTTTTCCCTGGAACTTTATGAATTCAGTAACAGTCTTTATTTCCTCCTCTGTGATAAGGGCGCCGTGAACACGTATAGTCCTTGCCCCCGGTAACATTAAAAGCATATCTCCTTTACCGAGGAGCTGTTCTGCGCCATGTGTATCCAGAATTGTCCTTGAGTCCACCTTTGAAGACACCTGGAAAGATATCCTCGCCGGGAAGTTTGCTTTTATTATTCCTGTAATCACATCAACAGATGGCCTCTGTGTTGCAAGGATAAGATGTATGCCTGAGGCCCTTCCCATCTGCGCGAGCCTGGCTATCGAGTCTTCAACATCGTTCGCCGCTGTAAACATCAGGTCAGCAAGTTCATCTATAACGATCACAATATAAGGTAGTTGTTCTTCATCCTTTGCCTGGATGTTATAACTTTCAATATTTCTTGCAGCCCTTTCTGCAAGTACCCTGTACCTCCGCTCCATCTCTAGCACCATTTTCTTCAATGCCTCGGCTGCCTCTTTTGGACTTGTTATAACCGGTGAGATGAGATGTGGTATTTCCTCGTATACCGAGAGTTCAATCACTTTAGGATCTACCATCAACAACTTCACTTCAGTCGGCGTTGCTTTATACAATATGCTCATAACCATCGAGTTTATTGCTACACTCTTGCCTGAGCCCGTAGCGCCGGCAACAAGAAGATGGGGCATCTTTGATAAATCTGCTACTACAGGCGTCCCGAATATATCTTTACCAAGGCTCAGGGCAAGTTTTGAATTATTCTTTTTAAAAGCTTCTGATGAGAGGATTTCCCTTAAAGATACTGTCTCCCTCTGCCTGTTGGGAATTTCTATACCTATTGCAGCCTTTCCTGGAATCGTGGAAACCCTGGCGCTCTGCGCCTTAAGTGCAAGTGCAAGGTCATCGGAAAGAGAAACAACCCTGTTTATTTTCACGCCAGCCGCAGGTTCAAACTCGTACATCGTTACAACAGGCCCTGGATGTACCTGGGAAATAGTGCCTTCAACACCAAAATCCTCAAGCTTTTTCTCAATTAGTGACGAACCTGTCAAAAGTTCGTCCTTTGAAGGTCTGATGGAAGAACTGGATAAACTCAGCAGGTCTAAAGACGGAAATTCATAACCTCCCTTCTTTGTTGGCCTAACAGTCTCGGGCTCACTAATAATTGTTTTCTCCTCTTCTAAGGCCATTGTTTCTGCGCTCTGCTTCGTATCCTCTATAACCTGTTTTTTATAATCTATGATCTGTCTTCTGTCCTTGTGTCTTTTCCGGAATGCAAGTGCAGTAATAGATACAGGACTCAATAAGATGATCGAAGAAAGGAACATAGAAAGCGAAAAGATGTAAGCCCCTGGAGTGGAGAAAAACCGATTAGCAAGATCAGCTATTCCTCTCCCCATAAGGCCGCCGATACCGTCAGGGTATCTTACAATAGAAATATTAAAGCTGTGGGATAATAGCGAAAATAATAAGGAAGACGATACAACAAATAGGAGGCCCCCAAGCATGTAGATTTTATGTCCTTCCTTTCCCATTATCCGCTTAATTCCAAAGGCGCTCATTAAAAGAGGAATTATAAAGGCCGCAAATCCAAATAAGATAATCAACCAGCCTGAAATATGCGCTCCGGCTATTCCGCCGAGATTTCTTACCGGTTCAGGAGGTTCTGTAACCCTGAAAAAAAGGATGGGGTCTTTTATATAATGTGTAATCAGACTTATAAAGAGATAAATACTTCCCAGTAAAGAAACGACACCAGCGACCTCTTCTTTTATACGTTTTATCCTTTCAACCATATCCCTGCTATTATAACAGCAGAAAGCACAAACCTGTAATAAACGAAGAGATTTAGAGGATTCTTCTTGAGAAATTTTAGTAAAAATTTGATGGCAATGAACCCTGTGATAAAGGAAGTGATAATCCCTGCGAAAAAGAGCCTGAAGTCATGGTTCGTCTGACTGATCAAAGCCTCTTTCAGGTGAAGCGCCGTAGCGCCCGCAATTAGAGGAGTTGAAAGCAGAAATGAAAATCTTGCGGATGCTTCCCTCTCAAACCCTCTGAAAAGTCCGGCAGAAATCGTTATGCCCGAGCGGGAGACACCAGGTATAATGGCAATAGCCTGCGCAATGCCAATAATCAGCGAATCTTTTAAACCCGTTTTTTCTAGGCCCTTATGCTTGTTTGCCCTTTCAGCAACGAGCATCAAGATACCCACAGCAATTAACATAATACTTATTACTAGCGGTTTTCTCAGGTTATTTTCTACAATGTCGTTAAGAAGAAACCCCGCGACTCCGGCAGGGATTGATGCTAAGACAATCAATCCAAACAGTCTCTGTTTTTTAAAGATAAGCTCTAACCAGTCTCTCCAGAAAAATAGAATAAGCGCAAGCAGTGTGCCTGCATGAAGGGCAACATCAAAGGTAAGCGTGTTTATTTCGCCCCTCCAGTTGAAAAACCATGGGAACAATATTAAATGCGCGGTACTGCTGATAGGCAAAAATTCTGTTAATCCCTGAACAATACCAAGAATTATCGCCTCCAGCATTAAGTACTATACCTCGAATATTATCGGCATAATCATAGGCCTTCTGTCCATTGTACCCCTGAGATATTTCTTCAAAGTGTTTCTCAGTTGCGCCTTCAGTAATGAGGAATCTGATATCAGCTCTTTATCAAGTCCTTTTATTGTATTTACCAGAAGCTCTTTTACATTGTTAATTACTTCCTGAGATGCATCCTCAAACACAAATCCCCTCGATATTATGTCAGGGCCTGAGACAATATTTCCTGTAAGTTTTTCTATCCCTAAAAGTATCAGGACAATTCCATCGTGAGCAAGCCGCAAGCGATCACGGAGAACCATTTCCTCCACATCCCCCATGCCTTTGCCGTCTATAAATATGCGGCCTGAATTCACCCTGCCATTTTTTCTCGCTCCTTCAGCGGATATTTCAAGTATATCCCCATCTCTAAATATAAATATATTCTCCTTAGGTATCTCGAGTTTCTTAGCGAGCAGCGAATGATAAACAAGATGTCTGTATTCGCCATGTACAGGCATAAAGTATTTTGGCCTCACTATGTTAAGCATGAGCTTGAGTTCTTCCTTTGAAGCGTGGCCAGAGACATGTACCTCTGATACCTTCTCGTAGATAACATTTGCGCCCCGCCTGAAGAGGTGGTTTATAATCTTTCCTATGGAACGTTCATTGCCCGGAATCATCTTTGCCGAAAGTATGACGGTATCTCCGTCCTTAATCTTGATGTGCTTGTGTTCATCTGTTGCAATTCTCGAAAGCACACTCATCGGCTCACCCTGACTCCCTGTAGTTATAAATACAACCTTATCGTCCTGCAGTTTTTTAAGATCTTCCAGATTGAGCCAGGTATTTTGAGGTATCCTTAAATAACCGAGATCAAGCGCTATCTGTGTGTTCGACACGATGCTCTTTCCACAGAGGATAACCTTTCTCCCATATTTAACAGCCACATCAATTGCTTGTTGAATTCTGTGGATATTTGATGCAAATGTTGCAATAATAATCCTGCCGTTTGTATTTGAGAATATATCCTCAAATACACGCCTTACCTCTTTTTCAGAGTATGTGAAGCCTCCCTTTTCAGCGTTTGTGCTGTCAGACAGAAGAAGGAGTGTACCCCTTTCCCCATATTCAGAAAATCTATGAAAATCCATAAGCTGGCCGTCAACCGGAGTCGGGTCAAGCTTAAAATCTCCTGTATGCACAACCAGACCTAAAGGTGTTGTTATACCGAGGCCCACTCCATCAACTATACTGTGAGTTACTCTTATAAATTCTACCGAGAAGGCGCCGATATTTATAACATCCCTTGGCTTTACCGAAATAAGTTCAGCATGTTCGAGGTTGTGTTCGCGGAGTTTTTCTTTTACCAGTCCGAGGGTTAGAGGAGTTCCATAGACAGGAGCATTTATTTCTTTAAGCAGAAATGGGAGAGCACCCGTATGGTCTTCATGGCCGTGTGTAAGAATTATACCCCTTAACTTCTCCCTGTTATCAAGCAAATAGGAAAAATCAGGGATGACAAAATCCACGCCGAGCATATCTTCCTCCGGGAACATAAGTCCGGCATCAATAACAACAATATCATTATTGTATTCGAGGACTGTCATATTGAGGCCTATCTCTTCAACACCACCGAGAGGAATTACAGATAGAATATTTTCCATTAGCTGTTCTACCTATCTTTACGAATATTTTCTTTGTTTTGTACCCACCACTTCTGCCACTTATCATAATCCTGGCCAAAATCTCTCCCAGTTATATCTCCCAGCGCCTTTGCAGCAATCTCACGGTTCGTCTCTCCCTTTTCTTTAAGTACAGATATAAGGGGTTCTACTGCCCTCGTGTCCTTAATCTCCCCCAATGCCTCTGCTGCCTTTTCACGTACATTTGAATCCTTATTGTTCAGGGCTGAAATCAGGGCTTCTAAAGCGCGGGAGTCCTTTACCTTCCGCAATGTCCATACAGCGCTCATCCGGAGATCACGATACTCACTATTTAAATTTTGGATAAGTCTTTCTACTTGATCGCTTTGTGAATAAACAACAGGTGATAAAAAAAGATGAAAAATTAGCGAAATAAGAATTATCTTTACTATATTGATTGCTCGTTCCTTCATAAGGGGTGTTCCCTCCTGTAATCCCCCGGCCTTTCCTTTAGACCTTTTTCGCCCCATATTCCAAGTCCCCTTTCCCTTGCCTCTTTCTGCGCAACCCTAAACTCATTGACATGTTTTACATTCGGCGGGAAAGTGGAAAGCAACGCATATCCTCTTTTTAGCATCAAAAGATTAACCATCTCTCCTCTGGTTGTCCATAAATATGCAAGGATCCGGCCATATTTATCCCTTTTATCAATATCAAACTCCAGCCTTACTTTCCACCCTGAAGAACTCAATAATGTCTCGAGGTATTTCTTTGCCTCCATCCCCCATGGGTTCTGGCCTATTTCAGGCGCATCTATCCCTATGAGCCTAACCTTTTCTTTTTTTTGATTGATGATTGCGCTTATAGTATCGCCATCATGGACCTCTTTGACGCAGCTAAATATATCTTCATTATTCTGTTTTGGAAGGGAGTGTTTCTCATGCAGTAAATAGAAAGTCGCAGATAACATGAAAAATACTACAGAAATAAGTTTTATCTTCTGTCTGCTCATTATTATTATAACTTTCCTCTCAATCTTTTTAACTGTATAATTATACTATGATAACAACACCAAGCCCAAGCTATAGCATAACACTCAGACTCGAGATAGTAAATCAGGTTGGTTTATTCGGAAAGATCGGCATCGCTATTGGCGTGGCAGGGGGAGATATTGGCGCCGTGGATATTGTAAAGGTCGGGAAGGGCGTGATTGTGAGAGACTTCACTATTAACGCACGGGACGAGGCTCATGAAAAAAATATCATTGGCGCTGTTAAGAAAATTAAGGGGGTCAGGGTTATTCATGTATCAGACAGGACATTTTTGTTACACCATGGTGGAAAAATAGAGATACATAATAAAGTGCCTGTTAAAAACCGCGACGATCTTTCAAGGGCTTATACCCCGGGCGTTGCACGTGTATGCATGGCAATTCATCACGATAAAGAAAAGGCTTACAGGTTCACGATAAAAAGAAATTCAGTAGCGGTCGTAACAGACGGGAGCGCTGTCCTCGGGCTTGGAGACATCGGGCCAGAGGCAGCAATGCCTGTTATGGAAGGCAAGGTAATGCTCTTTAAGGAGTTTGCAAATATTGACGCCTTTCCGATATGTCTTGCGACTAAAGACACTGAAGAAATAATAAAAACCATAAATAATATTTCGCCTGCCTTTGGGGGTATAAATCTCGAGGATATTTCCTCTCCAAGATGTTTTGAGATAGAGGAGAGACTCAAACAAGAACTCGACATTCCTGTCTTTCATGACGACCAGCACGGCACTGCAGTTGTAGTATTAGCTGCCCTTTTTAATGCAGTGAAAGTTGTGGGGAAACAACTTGAAAGGCTGAATATAGTCATTTCAGGTTCAGGAGCTGCAGGAACAGCATGTTGTAAGATTCTTAAAGAGGTTGGGATAACAAATATAATTGTTTGTGACAGAGAAGGGATCATCTACAAAAACAGAAAAGAGCATATGAACCCTGTCAAGGTTTGGATTTCAGAAAACACAAACCCGGCAATTATTAAAGGATGTCTCTCAGATGCGATGGAAGGCGCAGATGTATTTATCGGGGTCTCTGCGCCAAACCTTATAACAGTTGATGATATAAAAAAAATGGCCACTGACCCCATTCTTTTTGTCCTTGCAAATCCAGAGCCGGAAATAGCCCCCGAGGATGCATCGCCTCATGTCAGGATTCTAGCGACAGGCAGATCCGATTATCCTAACCAGATTAACAATATGCTCTGCTTTCCAGGACTATTCAGGGGGCTCCTTGACTCAAGGGCGAGAACCGTTAATGAAGAGATCAAGCTTGCTGCGGCTAAGGCAATAGCCTCAATGGTTGATGAGAATGAATTAAGCGAGGACTATATTGTACCGAGTATATTTGACAGAAGGGTTGTCACAACAGTCGCCTCAGATGTATCAGATGCAGCTTACAGGACAGGCGTAGCAAGAAGAGAAAGATGATATTAAGAATCACGTTAATTACAGAAATATGTTATCGTTTATAAAAGAGGGTCTTGCAAAAGTCTGAAAAAAACTTTTCTGTCATAGTGAGCCTGTCGAACTATGACCATAAATCAAATGGTTATATCGCCCTTCGACAAGCTCAGGGTGACAATTCAGGACTTTTGCAAGAGGCTCAAAAATTTGGGTTAACTGAATATGTTGGATTTTAATATAAGCTTAGCAGAATCGGGCAAGTTAATCCTCGCAGCAGCACTGGGAGGTTCTATTGGTTTTGAGCGTGAGTCTCACGGGCAGGCTGCAGGCATTCGCACCAATCTTTTAGTCAGTATGGGAGCCTGTCTCATGATGATGCTTTCCCTCCACATGGAAGAACTCTTCCGCCATCTGAATGACACTTCTGTTGTACGTCTTGACCCCGGCAGGATAGCCTCCTATGCTATCGCAAGTATGGGTTTTTTGGGAGCCGGCGCCATTATTAAAGGAAAAGGATCCATAAGGGGACTTACTACTGCTGCTGGTCTCTGGCTGGGAACGGGTATCGGACTGGCTGTCGGCGCAGGTTATATCCTCCCAGCCATTTACAGCACCATGTTAAGCCTTTTGATCCTTTATGGCGTTCGTCGTATAAAGATCTTTTTCCATCGCGATATATATACAATTCTAATCTTGAAATTCAATGGAATAAACAAGCCGCTTGAGCAGGTCGAAAAGATATTTTCCGAATACCATGGACTTGCTATCCAATTCATCAACCTTAAACAAAGCTTTTCATCTCAGACTGCTACTTATCGTTTGCGATTAGTTAGCAAGGAACACATAAACCGGGAAGATATTGTAAAAAGACTTTCAGATATCCAGGAGCTGGAGGAGATTAGCTGGGAAGAAGGGATTGTTCCATAAACATCACCTGCGCTTTAGCCTTTACCCCTTGATCTTCTTAACCTCCTGGCGATAAAAACCATTATTCCTGCAGTTGTTAAAACTATTGCTAACAGCCCGACAGCCACAAAGATATTATTAAACAGAGCAGGGTTTATCAATAAAACAAATCCCAGGCTAAGCATCATTAATCCTGATATGAGTTTCAATACCTGCCCTTGCCATTCTGTTAATTTTCTACTGCCGAGGGTTATGGAAAAGAATAAAACTATAAGTGCTAAAGGTATTATATAAATCATGAGGCTCTTGCAAAAGTCAAATTTCGCTGCAAATAGGTCAGGCATCTTGCCTGACAAATCATTTATTTTCAAGATGTTACGAGGCAGGATGCCTCGTCTATTTTCTGATTTTGGAAACTTTTG
>Ga0172375_10007988_pt1 | contig 14353 bp, 13 predicted proteins | sample LakKiv1m_FD_114537 | JGI IMG/M metagenome (GOLD analysis project Ga0172375, IMG submission 114537) | Freshwater microbial communities from Kabuno Bay, South-Kivu, Congo - kab_092012_11.1m | ecosystem: Environmental > Aquatic > Freshwater > Lake | place: Democratic Republic of the Congo... | reverse complement strand
TTATTTTGATAGCCACAAGAACTTGGAAGTGCTTGAACTCTAAAACTAAAGAAGCACAGATTAGGATGATAACAAAAAGCTAGCAAAATAATTGAGTATAACTGTTCATATACGAAAATCTTGGATTTTCTGTATATTAGGGCCTGAGGGGCTCTTTTTTTAAGTCATATAACTGGGGTTTTGAGAATTTTAATCATCTTTCCATTCCCAGTCCATTTCTGCATCTATGACTTCCCATTCTTTGCATATTCTCAAATTTTCTTCTGCCATAACTTTGCACCCCCCTATAAGTAATGCTTCTTTCTCTTTATCCCTTATTTTATCAATATTTTTAACTATAAAACAGTTTGTTTAAACTCTCAAGTTAAAGCACTATTATTTATATCTTATTTGCTCTTATTATTTATGGATGAACTCGAAAAGTTCAGAAAAGAAGCTGAATTTAGGAGATTTTCTCCAAGAACTATTGAGACCTATGAAAATTGTCTAAGAAAATTTTTTGGCTGGGCAAGAAAAGATTATAGAAAAATTACTAAAAAAGATATTAGAGAATTTTTAGAATATGTTCAGGGTAGGGGTGTTGCTGGTGGAACTATTCACATTTACCTTAATTCTTTAAAGTTCTTTTTTGAACAAGTTATGAGAAGAAATATGATTATAGATATTAGATATAGTAAGAGGCCTAATAGACTCCCAGAATTTCTTACAAAAGAAGAAGTCAAAAAATTACTTTATTCTATAGAAAATCATAAACATAAAGTTATGATTAGTCTTCTTTATTCAGCAGGGCTTAGAGTAAGCGAATTAGTAAATCTTAATGTAGGAGATTTTAATTTTCTTGGAAAATATGGTTTTGTTAGGCAAGGAAAAGGAAGAAAAGACAGAATATTTGTTATTTCTGAAAAGCTTGAGAGGATTCTATTTCAGTTAACTCTAGGAAAAAATAAAGAAGATTATATTTTTACAAGTAATTTTGGCGACAAATATAGCACGAGAACTATTGCTGAAATAATTAAAAAAGCTTCAGAACTTGCGAAAATAAATAAGAAGGTTCATCCACATACACTTAGACATAGTTTTGCTACGCATCTTATTCAAAATGGTGCTTCTCTGAATGAAGTCCAAGCAATGCTTGGACATAAAAGTCCTGAAACAAGCATGATTTATGTGCATATGGCTTCTCCAAATATGATAAATATTAAGAGTCCTCTGGATAATTTGTGATTATAATTTTATTTAGTTTAGCCTAATATTGGACGAGTTATTCTAAATATCCCTAAAGGGATGCTCGCCACCTATACAAAAATAACATAAATCTTCTTTCCTTATGCCAAGATGCTCGAAGGCTCTAAGCATGCCTTCGACTGACAAAAAATAAATTTCCATGCCTAATTCTTCTGAAATTTCTTTATTGCTTCTGTTTCCTTTTTTATCTTTTGTTCTAACAATAAAATCATCTTCAGGAGGCATATCTACTCCAAACATACAGCCTCTTGGAATTCCATCACTGCCTATTACTCCTATTCTGGGAGTATAATTAAGAAAATAAACTTTCTTTGCTCCTGCTTTATCAAATAATTCTTTTGCGTATTTAGAATTATTTCCTCTTACTGTTGAATCATCTATGCAGGCTATTACTTTACCCTTTAGAATTTTCTCCATATTTGGAAGAAGATGTAAGTTACTTTTTATGGAAGTTTTTCTCTCATTTGAATTTGTTCCTTGAAAAGCTCTTTCTCCTCTTAATTTATAAAATACTGGCCTAAATTTTGATTCTTTGCCAAGAGTTTTTGCGTAACTTCTTGCTGCAACTTCAGGACAACGAGGAAGAAAAGTAATGAAATCTATGTCCTTTGGATGAAATTCTTCTGCTAAAACTTTTCCTAATTCATGCCTTATTCTTATAACTCCCAAACCATTAATTATGGATTCTGCATCTGCTATATAGTTCCATTCAAAGAAGCAATGTTTTAATTTAGGAGAAATTATTTTTCTTTTTGTATAGCTTCCATTTGGATTTAAATAATAAATTGTTCCTAAATCTAGGTCTTCTATGAATTTTGCTCCATTTTCTTTAAGAGCAATATCCTCTGAAGCTGCACAGTATTTTCCGTCCTTTAATCCTAAACAGCCAGGTTTTAGGCCTGTTCTATCTCGCATAACAATAACATTATTCTTAGATTTGTCTGCTATGGCTAGGGTATATGAGCCAATAAAATCTTTCATTATAGAATCTTCTTTATTCTTCTTATAATATTTTAATATTATTTTTGTGTCGCATTCATTATTTGGATTTAATTTTTCAGAAAAATTAACTTGACCGTTGTGTATTATTGCTGCATCACAATCCCTTATAATAATGTGGTCTCCCCTGTTATCTACTTTTCCACCTATAACATGAGGATGAGCATCTTCTAGAATTTTATCCTCTCTGCCCTTTGTTGCGTATCTTACGTGAGCTCCGTAGGTATGATATTTGTCTGCTGGAAAAATTTTATGTAAGTCTATTAAATCAACCCTAGTCACATTTCCTTGCCATTTTAGAACATCGAGTTTATTTTCGCCAAGGGCAAATATGCCACAGCATTCTCTTCCCCTATGCTGAAGAGATTTTATGAAAGAATAAACATCGTGAAGAGTGTGGGTTATGCATATTCCACATTTTGTTTGAATTTCTTCTTGCTCTTCCATAATTTAAAAAATAAAAATTCGTTTAAATATATATGTGTGATGAAGGATTATGAAAGAAAAATATAGTGAGTATATTGTTTTTAGAATTCCATCTCTACTCTTAATTCAACAAGAGCATTAATATATCTCTGAATCATTCGCAAATGATGATAAATTTCTTTTTCATCTTCATTTGATTTTTTGTAAAGTGTTGGAATATTCATATAGGACTTTTTATCTATTTCTGAAAGATCTTTTATTTTATCTTTGTCAAATTTATAAAATAGAGTATAAAACCCTTCTATCTGGTTTTTTACACCCTCTACAAAACCCAGCAAGTCTTTCATGTTAGATTTAGGGAAATCATTTACAAGATGAATGGCTATATTCTTGAACTCATCGCCTATTAATTCTAGCAAGTATAATGTTGAAAATAGAAGAGCTGTTTTTCTCTGATCCTTATTGGCAACTCTATTAAATATTCTTATACAATAATCATGAAATTTATCTAGGTTAATGTCTACATCATGCATATGTTCTAGGGGTTTTGTATCTCCTTTTATTATTGCTTCAAAAATTTCTTGAGCCATATCTCTAATAATTAAAAATACTCTTCTAAGCGAGGAATCAAATTCCTTACTTGTCATCTCGCCCATCTCATGAATTAGAACATAGTCTTTTCCATGCTCAACTATTTCAAAACCTATAAATCTTGTTATGAACTTCTGTAAAACTTCATGCATTGTTCTTTTTGTAGGTTCTCTTTTATATCTTAAGTCTAATCTATGATGAGTATAGAATTTGAATGGCGATTCTATTTCTTCATGTGGATTAAACCTAACTAGAACTTCATTATAGCCCTCTCTATATACTGCGCAGAAATATTTCCATATTGTTGGAATATCCATGCCCGAAATATCAAACTCTGCTCTTTTATGCTCGCCGTTTTTCTCTACTGATAAAAATAAACCATTATCTTTTTCAGAAATGTCTATCTCTTTACCTGCTTCAAGATTAAATCTCTTAGTCCACTCACTAGGAAGAGTTATTGTAAGCGTATTATGGCCTTGCTTTATGATTTTTCTTCTCATGCTATTCTCCATATTGACACCACTATAGTATATTGTATTTGAATATATTTAAAGCTTTTCTCCCTATACTCACTAGTGAGAATAGAGTTCTATATATTACACATTATTCACAAGTGATTAAGTGTAAATAGTCAGAAAATCAATATTATTTATGCCAAGACAAAAAACAAAAGAACTTGAAAAACTATGTCCTGAATGTAGAGAAGCAAATATAGTTAGAGTTACTACCACCTTTGATGAGCCTTTTCCAGAAGATGCAGGAGTTAGTTATATTAGAGAAGTTTTGGCTTGTAAAAAAGGTTGCGGTTATCATGAGGTTATAAAAGATGATTTGCATGAAGCCATATTTGAAAGATCATATGCTCTCGCTCATTCGTGATATTTCTGTTTCGTTTTTTAAAGCGAAAGCTTTAAAAACCTACTTTAATCAAAGTTATTATTGCTTAATTGTAATTATGTAAAAGTAACTTTTTTTACATTAATCACAGAAAAAATTAAGTAAATTAAAATTGCCTAAAGTAAAAAGATAATAAAATGCCCCAAACTTTTCACGTTCTACAACCTAAACATATAATCCTAAAACAAAAAGAAGTTGAAGAACTACTTGAAAATTATAATATTTCTTTGTCACAATTACCAAAAATAAAAATAACTGACGCTGCTATTCCAGAAGGCGCAAATGTTGGTGATGTAATTAAAGTAGAAAGAAAGGATGAAGAAGGAACTCATCCATATTTCAGAGTAGTGGTGCTCTAAATATTTATAATTAACATGAAACTTCAAACAGGCGAAAAATATATTTTGATGAAAAAATATCTAGAACAACATAGTCTTGTTGAAAGTAACATTACTTCTTTTAATAATTTTATAGAAAAAAGAATGCAGGAAATTGTTGACGAAATTTCCACTAATTCTCCTAAAGATGAGGAAATAGAAGTTAAACTTGGAAAAGTAAGGGTAGCTAAGCCCTTGATTCATGAAGCAGATGGAAGTCCTAATAATATAACGCCTACTGAAGCAAGACTTAGAAATCTAACTTATTCAGCTCCTGTTTTCTTAGAAATAACAATAAAACAAGGAAATCAAATAGAATCTCAGGAAGTAGAAATTGGATATCTGCCTATACTTGTAAAAAGTAATGTTTGTAATATAGCTGGAAAAAGTAAGGAAGAATTAGAGAAACTTTACATAGACCCAATTGATACTGGCGGATATTTTATAATTAATGGTAATGAAAGAGTCATGGTTATGACTGAAGATCTAGCTGAAAATCAACCATTCGTTGAAAGATCAAAGGGTAAATTAATGCTTAGATTATTTTCAAGAAGAGGAAGTTATAGAATACCTATTGCAGTAACAGATACTAATGAGGGTATTGTTGAACTTTCATTTTCTAGATTCAAAAATATTCCTGCTGTTATAATGCTTAAATCACTTGGTATGACTAAAGAATCAGATATTGCTGCATATATAGGGAAAGAAACAGATAGCCTTATAGTTAATTTATATGAATACGCGAGTATACAAACACCAGAAGATGCTATGATGAAGATAGCAGAACAAACTTCTCTTCAGGGAACAAAAAAAGAAATACTCGATAGAGTTAAACAGAGAATAGACTCTTATTTACTCCCTCATATAGGACTAAATAAAACAGATAGAGAAGAAAAAGCAATAACCTTATGTAAATTAATAAAACAATTTTTTGTAGCTAAAGAAAACCCAGAAAATCTTACAGATAAAGATCATTATGCAAATAAAAGAGTTAGACTTTCTGGAGACCTACTTGCTGATCTTTTTAGAGTTAATCTAAATATTTTACTTAGAGATATACAACATTCTCTTCAGAAAATTCAAAAGAGAAAAAAATTCTATTCTCTAAAGACTATTGCTAAATCTACATTATTTACACATAGAGTGGAATCTGCTATTGCTACTGGAAACTGGATAGGCGAAAGAACAGGAGTTACACAGAATATGGATAAGACTAATTATCTTGCTATACTTTCACAATTACAGAGAGTTGCATCTACACTTCCTGGAGAGCAGGAAAATTTTGCAGCAAGAACTTTACACCCTACTCATTATGGAAGATTCTGCCCTGTTGAAACTCCTGAAGGAACAGAAATTGGTTTAAGAAAAAATCTTGCTATTCTTGCAAAAATATCTACACAGGTAGATTTAGATGAAAAGAAAATGGGTGATCTATTAGCTAATTTGGGATTGGTTAAAGATATGAATGCTAAAGGAAGTGATGTATTTTATAATGGAAGATATATGGGGAGTGCAGATGACGGAGAAAAATTTGCTAAAGAATTAAGAAATAAAAGGAGACAAAGTGAATTGCCTCCTCAAATAAGTATAAGATATGATAAACAATTAGATACTGTCTTGATTTCAACTGAAATTGGAAGAGCACTTAGACCATTAATTATTGTAGAGAATGGAGAACCAAAATTAACAGAAAGCATATTGGAAGATGTTAAAGATGGTAAATTAAGTTGGAATGATTTAATTGGTAGAGGTGTAATAGAATATATAGACGCTGCTGAAGAAGAAAATTGTTTAGTTGCTTTGAATAAAAGTTTCTTAGCTAAAGAAAGTACTCATCAAGAAGTAGATGTTACTGATTTACTTGGAACTATAACCTCTCTTGTTCCATTCCCTAATTATGACCAGAATGCAAGACTTATGAGGGGAAGTAAAACTCAAAAACAGTCTCTTGGATTATACGCTGCTAATTTCCTATGCAGAGTAGATACAGATGTTTCTATACTACATTATCCACAAAAACCACTTGTAAGAACTTTTGTTTATGATACTCTTAATGTATATCCTTCTGGACAAAATACTATTGTTGCTATTATGACTCATGATGGTTACAATATGGAAGATGCTTTAATATTAAACAAGGCCTCTGTTGATAGAGGACTTGGAAGATCTACATATTTCAGACCATACACCAGTGTTGAATTAAAATATGCTGGTGGGTTAAAAGATCAAATAGAAATACCTGAAAAAGGAACTAGCGGATATAGAACAGAAGAATCTTATAGATATTTAGAAGAAGATGGAGTTGTTTATCCAGAAGCTAAAATGGAATCTGGAGAAGTTGTTATAGGAAAAACTTCACCACCTAAATTCTTAAGTGAATCAAGAGAAATATCAGTTAAAGCTAGAAAAGAAGGCTCAAGCGTTATAAGACAAGAAGAAAAAGGAATTATTGACGCTGTTTTTGTTACAGAGAACAAAAATGGGGATAAGATTATTCAAGTTAGAACAAGAGATCCAAGAATACCTGAACTTGGAGATAAGTTCGCTACTGCTCATGGACAGAAAGGAGTTGTTGGAAGATTAATAGAAGAAAATGATATGCCTTTTACTTCAAGAGGAATAAGACCGGATATTCTATTTAATCCGCATGGTATTCCTGGTCGTATGACTGTTGGTTATTTGATGGAATTGTTAACAGGAAAAATTGGATGTTTATCTGGAAGAATTATGGATGGAACAGGATTCCAAAGTACTAAAGTTGATGATTTGGAAGAACAAATGAAAATGCTTGGCTTCAGATACGATGGAAAAGAAACTATGTATAATGGAGTTACAGGAAGAGTAATGGAAGTAAAAATATTCGTAGGAACAATGTATTACCAAAAATTGAAATACATGGTTAGCAATAAAATGCATGCAAGAGCTTCTGGTAAGGTTACTTTATTAACAAGGCAACCTATTGAAGGTAGAGCAAAGGGTGGAGCTTTGAGATTAGGAGAAATGGAGCAAGAAGCATTAGTCGCACATGGAGCCTCTTTATTATTGAAAGAGAGATATGATTCTGATAAAGTAGTTGTACATATATGTTCAAAATGTGGATATGTTGCTGTTGAAGATAGTATACATAAAAAAATATATTGTCCTCTTTGTGGAAGTGTAGAAACAGAGCCTGTTGAAATGTCTTACGCGTTTAAATTACTTGTTGACGAAATACAAGGGTTACATTTAGCAACTAAATTTGAATTAAAAAATAAATACGAACAATGATAACAATATTCGATGATAGGGGCTATATAAAAAGAACTATAGAAACAGATAGCGACAGACACCAAGTTAGAGGATTATTAGGTGTAGATAGTGTAGCTGCAATGACTGCAGAATTTGCAGGAAATCCAGCATATCCTCATAGAAGACAACCAGTTCAAGAAACTAAACCTCAATCAGTCCCAAGATGGACTATGATGGAATAAAAATGATAAAACCAGTAAGAAAACAAGTTGAAGGATTGTACTTTTCATTATTAAATCCTGAACAAATAAAAAAGATAGCTATGGCTAGAATAGTTACTCCTGAACTTTATGATATTGATGGTTATCCTGTTGATGGTGGACTTATGGATTTGAGACTTGGAGCAATTGATCCGGGTGTAAGATGTAGAACTTGTGGTGGAAGATTGAAAGAATGTCTTGGACACCCTGGAATGATTGAATTATCTCGACCAGTTATACATATTAAGTACATTCAAATAATTGAAATGTGTTTGAGAAGTTTTTGTCAACATTGTGGAAAATTCTTACTTGAAGATGAAAAATCAAAAGAATATGCATTAAAGGAAAGAATAAAAAAAGCTAAAGATGCAAAAAAATGTCCTCATTGTCAACAACCTCAGGAAAAAATAAAACTAGAAAAACCATTTACATTCAAGAAAGGCAAAAAGAGAATATTTCCTGATGAATTAAGAGAAATGCTTGTTTCTATTCCTAGTGAAGATTTGAAACAAGTTGGAATGAATCCTGAATTCTTTAGACCTGAATGGGGAATACTTACAGTATTATTAGTCCCTCCTGTAACTGTAAGACCAAGTATAACTCTTGAATCAGGAGAAAGATCAGAAGATGATTTAACTCACAAGCTTGGAGACATTATAAGAGCAGACCAAAGATTAAGAGAAAACTTAAATGCAGGAGCTCCTGAAGTTATTATAGATGACTTATGGGACTTATTACAGTATCACATAACTACTTTTTATGACAATAATATATCTGGAGTCCCTCCTGCGAGACATAGATCAGGACACCCTCTTAAGACTATAACAGAAAGAATAAAAGGAAAAGAAGGAAGAATAAGACATAATCTTGCAGGTAAAAGAGTTAATTTCTCTTCTAGAACAGTTATATCTCCTGATCCAAGTTTGAGAATAAATGAAATTGGAGTTCCAAAAGAGATAGCTGTTATTCTTACTGTTAATGAAAGCGTTACAACTCTTAATATAGACTATTTAAAAAATCTTATTAGGAATGAAAACTATCCTGGAGCTAATTATATTATAAGACCTGACGGAAAAAGAAAGAAGATAACAAAAGATTTGAAAGAAGAAATAATAGAAGAACTTGCACCTGGCTATATAGTTGAAAGACATTTAAGAGATGGAGATATTGTTCTATTTAATAGACACCCTTCTCTTCATAAAGCTAGCTTGATGTCTCATAGAGTTAAGGTATTGCCTTATAGAACATTTAGATTACATCCTGCTGTTGCTTTTCCATATAATGCGGACTTTGATGGAGATGAAATGAATATACATGTTCCTCAAACAGAAGAAGCTAAAGCAGAAGCAGAAATTCTTCTTGATGTTGATCAGAATTTAATGTCTCCTAAAAACAATACTAACTTAATAGGATGTATTGCAGACGCTACAACAGGAAACTATCTTCTTAATTTGAATGAATTAGGCAAGGGTGATGCGTCACAAATATTATATGAATCTGGAGTAAGTGCTAGTTTCTCTAAGAAAAATATAGAAGGTAAGGAAATAGTTTCAGAAGTTTTACCTAAGATAGATTTCTCATACAAGTCAAAATCTTCAGAAGAAATATTGAGCATAAATAAGGGTAAAGTAATGTCTGGAGTAATTGATGATAAAGTTGTTGGTGTTGAATCTGGAGTTTTAATAAGAGATATGGATGCTAAAATAGGAAGAGTTAAAACTCTTGAGGCTATAAGAAAAATATTCGCTCTTGGAACAAAATATTTATCTAAGCATGGATTTACTATATCTATCAATGACTTGAAAGTAAATAAGAAAGTAGCGGATAATACTGAAAAAATAATAAAAGATGCAGAAGATAAAACTAAGGAAATAATAGACTCTTACTATAAAGGTACACTTGAAATTATTCCTGGAAAAACTAGGGAAGAGACAAGAGAAATTAAAATTATACAGGTATTAAATGAAGTTAGAACAAAGATAGGACAAATAGTTAAACAGGAATTCCCAAAAGACAACCCTATTAACTCTATGATTCTTTCAGGCTCTGGCGGAAATATTCTTAACATTACTCAGATGGCTTGTTGTGTAGGTCAGCAGTCTTTATGGGGAAAGAGAATTGGAATAGGTTACACTAATAGAACTCTATCTTTCTTTAAAGAACATGATTTATCTCCTCAATCAAAAGGATTTATACAATCTCCTTTTATGAAAGGACTTAAACCATATGAATTCTTCTTTGGAGCAGTTACAGGAAGAGACTCACTGATGGATACTGCACTTAGAACTCCTAAATCGGGTTATTTATACAGAAGACTTGCAAATTCTCTTCAGGATATGAAAGTTACATACGATAAAACAGTTAGAGATGGAAGCGATAGTATTATACAGTTTAGTTATGGTGACGATGATTTGGATGTTTCTGCTTTACATAAAAAAGGAAAAATTGCTCCAGGTGAAGCAATAGGAATAGTTACTGCTCAATCTATCGGAGAACCTTCAACACAGATGGTTCTTAATGTATTCCACTCTGCTGGAGTTGCTGAGATGCAGGTTACGCAAGGTCTTCCTAGAATTATAGAAATTGTAGATGCGAGAAAAACACCTTCTACTCCTACTATGGAAATTTATCTAGATAAAAAACATAATAATGAAAAAGATGCTAGAGTAGTTGCTGAAAAAATAAAAGAAGCAAGACTGGGAGATGTTATTGATAAGATTAAGGTTAATTTTGGAGAAAAGAAAATTGAAGCAGTTATAAGTCCTGAATCTTTGAAGGTTATTCATTCAACTATGGCTAGTTTATCTGATAAACTTAAGGAAGAAGGATATACTAATAAAATAAAAGACAATACTATAGTATTCTCTGAACCTAAGTTTGATTTCAAACAACTTTACAAAATGAAAGAAAAAATAAAAACAATACATGTATCTGGAGTGAAAGGAATAAGCCAAATACTTGTTGTTAAAAGAGAAAATGACTATGTTATTTTAACTTCTGGAACAAATCTTGCAGATATAGTTGAAATGAAAGGTGTTGATAAAACTAGAACTACTACAAATGACTTGCATGAAATATGTGATGTTCTCGGAATAGAAGCTGCTAGGGCTGCTATAATAAACGAGATAAATAAAACTATTGAAGGACAAGGTATTGATATTGATTTAAGACACTTAAAATTAGTTGCTGATGCTATGAGTCTTACTGGAAGTGTTAAGGGAACAACAAGAATGGGAATTATTTCTCAAAAAAGTTCTGTTCTTGCTAGAGCAAGTTTTGAAACTCCTATAAAACACTTTGTAAATGCAACTCTTAAGATGACTAAGGATGAACTTGCAAGTGTTATAGAGAATATAATATTAAATCAGCCTATACCTGTTGGAACAGGATTACCAGGATTATTAGTTAAGGTTACAGGAAGATTAGTTCCTAAAGAAATGGATGAAGCAAGAAAGAAAGCTGAAGAAAAAACAAAGAAGAAAAAAGAAGAGAAAGCTAAAGAGAAAGAGGCTAAGGAGTAAATTTTATTTTTAAGTTATAATATGTTAGGAACGACAAAAACTTTTGATATGCAATTAATGAGATACATGAATTTATTCTCGGGTGTTGCTAGAGTAAGTGCTAAACATTGTTTTATTTATAATAATACTGTTGTCTTCGTTGTTCCTGGTGCTTTTGTTCAGAGAGCAATAGGAAAAGATAATGCTAATTTAAAAAGATTGAGTGAAATTGTTGGAAAAAGAATAAGAGTTCTAGCTGAGCCATTTGGCATGAAAGATTTAACTCATTTTGTTTCTGTTTTAGTTTCTCCAATAATTTTTGAGAAACTTGATGTTAGTGAAAATGAAGCTAAAGAGAAAGAAGCTGTTATCACTACAGGTGGAAGAGAAGCCAAGGCTATGTTAATTGGAAGAGGAAGAGCTAGGGAAACAGAACTTAAAAGTATACTTGATCAATATTTTGGAATTAAACATTTGAGGATAATGTAATTATTTTTCTCAAACTAAATTAATTTTGCCCTTATTTCTTTTATATCATTCATAGTTAAAGTAGAGATTATATTTTTTATTTTCAAAATAAAATCTGAAAGTTCTGAAAAATCTACAGTTACTTTGATATTTTTTAAATAATACTGATTATCTATTCTTAGACCCTTATCCCTCTCTAGTCTATTAAAAGTTCCTGTTGGTAAGAGTTTAGCAAGTTCTAGGGCTTCACATAATTTTATAGTGCAATCATGAATTTCACACTTTATGCCTATTCTTAAGAGTAAAGAATAGACTGCAAAATATTCGCAATAATATTTCATTGTTGCTTCCCACATGTTAGATTTATCTTTTATTTCTCTTAATAAAACAAGAGTTTCCTCTGCACTTTTCATATAATCTTCAGAAAGATGCATATTAGGTTCTATTATTTTTATTCCAGATTCTTGATTTTTACACCAATTTAGACTAACCATGTTAAAATTTCCTCGGCACCCTGAACAATAAGGTGCTTTGCTACAATTTCTTTTTTTAAAGTATCGCTTACAGACTCTAAATTTTTTACTTGAAGTATGTGAAATTTTATGTTTAATCTTTTTTCTAGTTCCTTTATTCTTTCTTCTAAATCTACTTCTCCAGTTATAAGCACATCTATATCTTCTGCCTTTCTAACATTTATTGTTGCAGACCCAAATATAAGGGCTTTATTATTCTCGTTGAGATAGTTATGCAGAAAACCCATTATTTCCTTTAGGACTAGGTCTTTTTGACATTTATATACTAATTTTTCTTTTTCAGCTAAGCACATATAGTCTATTAAGATAGGAGAAATCTTGAGCTTATACATTGTTAATCTTCCAATTATTTTTTTATCTAGAATTCCTTGTTTTTCAAATAGATTAAGATAAAGCCTTACTACAGTATGATGTTTGTTTAATTTTCTAGATATATCTGAAAGATGCATAAATTCCCGACTATATAGAAAGGGTTCTAGGTAGGCCCATATTGTTAACTTATTAACCATATGGTTATAATAGTAACAATACTATTTAAAACTTTCTATTAGTAAAAAGCTTTATAAATACACTCTGCACTGAAAATATATACAATGGGATTAATGAATGCAAAGAAATTAATGAAAGTAAGGAATAAAGCTAGATGGAAAGATGACAGATATAAAAAGAGAAAGCTTGGATTATTCGCTAAATCAGATCCTCTTGAAGGAAAGGCTCAGGCTAAGGGTTTAGTTGTTTCTAAAGTTCAAAAAGAAGCAAGACAGCCAAACTCTGCTATGAGAAAATGTTGCAGAGTACAGTTGATTAAAAATAATATTAATGTTACTGCTTTTATTCCTGGAAATTTAGCTCAAAAATTTGTTGATGAGCACGATGAAGTTATAATTGAAAGAATTGGTGGGAGAATGAATAGAGCTAAGGGAGATATTCCTGGAGTAAGATTTCAAGTTATAAAAGTAAATGATCAGCCTTTGCATTTATTGTGGAAGGGCAAGATAGAGAAGGGAAGAAGATAAACATGGCAAACGAATTTGATTGGGGGAGATATAGTACTGAACAAGAAGAAATTGCAGATAGATGGTATAATCGAGTGAAGGATGGATTGTTAGATGCTGGAGAAAGGGTATCTGAAAGATTAAGATTAACTGGAAGTTATGCTATAGGGGCTTTAACCTTAGCTGTACATCCAATAAGAACATTAAACGCATTAAGAGACTTAAGCGGAGTTCCCCCTATGGAGTTAAAATGGTAAAAATATTTGATTTATATGAATGCGATGATATTGTTGTAAATGACCCTGGACTAAAGAGAGTTATAAATCTTAAGGGTAAAACTGTTCTTAAGTCGCATGGAAGAACAAGAGGAAAATTTGCTCAGACTAAAATTAATTTAGTTGAAAGACTTGCTAATCTTATTGGTGTTCCGGGACATAGAAGCAAGAAACATAAAATTATGACTGGCTGGGCTTCTGGAAAATTCAATAAAAATATGAAAATAGTTCTTGATGCTTTCAAGATAATAGAAGAGAAAACTAAATTAAATCCTGTTCAAGTTTTAGTTAGTGCTGTTGAAAAATCTTCTCCAAGAGAAGAAGTTACAACAATAGAATATGGTGGAGCTAAATATCCTCAGGCTGTTGATTGTTCTCCTACTAGAAGAGTTGCTATAACCTTAAGATTAATTGCTCACGGAGCTTATGATAAAGCATTTGGAAAGAAAAATAAGATAGAAGAAACACTTGCAAATGAAATAATTCTTGCTTCTCAAGAATCAAATGATTCTGTTGCTGTTGCAAAAAAGAATGAGATGGAAAAACAGGCTAATTCTGC
>Ga0172375_10007986_pt1 | contig 14357 bp, 15 predicted proteins | sample LakKiv1m_FD_114537 | JGI IMG/M metagenome (GOLD analysis project Ga0172375, IMG submission 114537) | Freshwater microbial communities from Kabuno Bay, South-Kivu, Congo - kab_092012_11.1m | ecosystem: Environmental > Aquatic > Freshwater > Lake | place: Democratic Republic of the Congo... | reverse complement strand
CCCACTCGTGTTTTTGATAAATCAAAAATCGTTGAACAGCGATTTAAAGATAATTTCTTTTGCCTTACGGCAATTTTTCTTAGTGAAAAACCAGAAATTATCCAAATTTCCTGCTTATTTTATAATTCAAGTTAGGCAGGAAACTTCTTTAAATCGCGATGTTATGTCTAATTGTTCGAAGGCACTAAATTAAAATTAAAAAGTAAAAGATAGTAAAAATGCCCCTTGACGCCCCCTTCCTCGCAAGCCCACTCGCTTATTTTATATTTTCAGTTTGGCTCGTGAACTTGCTCGCCACCCGCCCAAAATTTGGAGAGATTGTTGTACGATTACGAGGTGAGCCGCCTTACGAGTGGCAAAGCCACATTTTGCTGAAAATCTGCGGATTTTCAGATTATTTATGTGCGATTTTCCACATTGTCTTAAATTTATCTCTAAGAATGTTTACAAAAATGGGGTTTTCAATTATGATAGTTGGATCATTTATTTTATCTGCTAAATCTAAATTAATTCTACAAGTTTTGTTATCAATCGTACTAAAAATTAATTTGGGAGGTTCTTTTAATCTTCTTATTTTCACCCCAATTTCCAAAAAATCTTTCACAATTTTTTCATTTGAATTAAAATGCAAGATTTTTATACGGACTCCTTTATTTATTTCTTCTTTCGCTAATCTGAAATATAGGGGATCTTCTTTAATTGATGTGACCAAAATAAAGTTTTCTTTCTTACACATTTCTGTAAACTCTTTAATTTTATTTTTAAAAGCCTTGTTCCCATAAATAATACGTACAGGTTCTTTTATATCTTGAGAAATTAAATCTTTTTCTATTCTTTTTAGTTCGACTAATCCTTCTTCTATTTCATTTAATTCTTGCTTTTTTTCCGTTAATAAGTTCGCGAATGATGTTTCAATATTTATGAAATATTTTTTTGGAGTAGAGGGTATCTCTTCAACTACCCCCTTTTTTAATAAATTTCCCACAGATTCATAAACCTTATTTTTTGGGATATTGGATTTTTTGCATATTTCTGTAGCTTTTAATACTCCAAAACGGAGCAAAACTAAGACTAGCTCTGATTCGTAATGTGTTAATCCAAGTTTTTTTAATACCAATATGTTGTCCATATTAGGACTGAAAAGAGTACCTATTATTTAAATTTATCTATTAATTGCGTTATTAAAATGAATGTAGCTTTAGTTAACCCTCCGAAAGAGAAAGTAGACACTTTCCTGAGTATAGCTCCTGCAACCAGCTTTCCAATTAGTTTAGGGTATTTGGCGTCTAGCTTAGAAATACAGGGCCACAATACAAGGATATACGATTTTTATAATCGTAATAACTTGGAAGATTCTGTAAGGGCTCTTGCAGATTATAACCCTTCTATTGTGGGGATAAGCGTTTCTGATTTGGGTATTGTAAGAAGTGGCATTTTACAAAAATTTGTTGCTCATTTAAAATATTCTTTTTGCCCTAAAATTATTCTGGGGGGTTATATTCCCACTTTTCTGGGAGATGAGCTTTTAGAAAGAATAGAGGGTATAGACCTTTTAATCAAGGGAGAAGCAGAACATTCCCTACCTTTAGCTTTGTGTGGGAACCCTGCTTCTTCTAGTAGGGTATTAAATTTAGACGAATTGCCTTTCCCCAAAAGAGAGATATTTTCTTTAGATCGCAATAGAGAAATTTTTCATCTTGAAGAATATGGGTTAAAAGAGATTCCAATTATTGAAAGTTGGGGTTGTACATTTAACCGATGTAATTATTGTGGTATAAGAAGAGGATTTAGAAGGAGAAGTATTGGTAATGTAATAAGAGAAATTGAAGAACTTAATCAATTATCTAAGAACCAAGAAAGAAACTTTTGTTTTTATTCAGATTTGTTTCTAATGGATGACACCTCCGAAGAATTATTGGACGAACTTATTAAGAGGGAGATAAGGGGACCTTTTTATGTTGCAACAAGGGCAGACCAAATGCTCTCTGCTAGGAAAAGCCTTTTAAGAAAAATGGCTATTGCAGATTTTAGAATTTATCCGGGTTTTGAATCGTTCAGCGATACACAACTAGCTAGGTGGAATAAAGGTATAAGTGCAGAAGATAATGAGCTTGCTCTTAAAAGGGCAATAGAAAATAAGATTATGCACACATTTAATATTATCTATGCTGATCCAGACACAACAAAACAAGAGTATCAACAAACTGCAAAAAAGGCAATTGAATATGTTTTTTATCACAAATTCTATAAATTTAGATTATTAACCTTGTGTCCTGGCAGTAGGGACTGGAAAAAATTTAGAGATTCTCACAAAGAAGCAGACCCCTTTTCGCTCGATATTCTTTATGAATCCCATTATCCTGATTGGATTTTGGATTTGAGACAAAAACATTCTCAAAGCAGTAGATATTTATTGTCTCTTTACAACCAACTTCACAGAGATCCCTCCGAAAAAAATATCAGAGAGTCAAAGGATTGCCTAAAAGAACTATTATTAGGTTAACAAAAAAAATTATTTCGTCTTCTTTCTTATAAAGAAAGAAGCAAAGAAGGCGGCGGCTCACCAACTAAAAGATACTAGAACAATCTCTCTTATTACTAAACTAAACTCTGCGGAGTTCCCACCAACCCAAGGGGCATTTTTAAAATTTAAAAATCGTGCCTTCAAACAACTCTGCGGTTTTTTCTACTGAAAAAATTCTCGGGGTCGTCTTGCAGACTTTCCATTCTGGAACCCAGACACAACAGCGATTTAAAGGAAAATCCTTGCAGAATTTAATTTTTTACTAAGAAAAAGGTATTTTTATAGGTTACTTATGTAACTCTAGTAGAGAAATCTTTATTAATAAGTTATGTCAACTAATTTTATGGAAGAAAAAGAGAGTAAGCCAATAAGCCCAACAAATCTAAAGGACTATCAGCTAATGTGCAAGGCAACAGCAAAGAAATTTGAGACGCCCGAGAAAGAGATTTTAACATGGGGCTTGGGCATAACAGGAGAAGCAGGAGATGTTGCTTCTTGTATAAAAAAGACTTTTGCACATGATAATGACCAAAGAGAAGGTATAAAAGAAAATATTGGGGACACTTTATGGTATGCTGCTATGATATGTAACTTTTTTGGCTGGGATATGCAGGCGGTACTTGAAGAGAATGTTGAAAAGTTAAAGAAGAGATATCCAACAGGTTTTACAATAGAAGATGCCAGAAGAAATGGCACAATGATTGATTGGAATAAGAAATAATTTCTAATATATCTATCTTTTATAGTTTAGCTTTAGAAAAAGTTATAAACGACTCTAACTCTTAATAATTATGCAAGTCGGTATTTTGGGTCCTAGTAATTTCAAAAGAGATGAAAAATTTAGAAAAATTATTAGTAGAATAGCAATGATTCTAATTTCTAAAAAACACGATATAATAATTAGTCCTGATAAAGATAGTATTGCAGAATTATTTGCTTTGGAATTTAAGAAAGTAGGAGGATTTATTGTTGGTATAGACTATAAAGATGATGCAGATTTGGGTTATTCTGGATTAAATAGGCAAATTTGCGATAAACTTATTTCATGTGAGACTTGGGAGAACCAGCCAAAAGCAATGGTAAGTAATGCAGACGCGTTTATAGTTCTTGGGTTAAGTGTTGGAGTTACATGGGAAATATGCCTGACTAAATTTTATTGGAAAGATAAAAGAAAAATATTTGTAATAAAAGAAACTTGTAAAGACAAACTTCCTTCTTATCTATTAAGAGCATTGCCAATACAATATATACCTATAAAAGAACTTGAAGAGAAATTATAATCTACTATAAATTAGAAAACTTTACTTCCCGTGATGCTTATTAGCATTGCCACTTGGTCGAACTTTTAGGTTTGAAGCTTTTACTCTTAAACCTCTTGACTTGCGGCCTGCACTTGTTAAACCACGATATACTCGGTGTCTATTTGTTGGGTTTTGCAACCATCTGAAATTAGAGTCATTCTTTATTTCTGGTCTTTCGGGATCAATGCAGATAACTTCAAAGAAATAAAATCTTCCGTCTTTTGCTATTTTATAGCTGTTAAGAACTTCAAGGTTAGTATATTTATTCTGAACTCTTTGTTCAGCAACCCATTGATAGTTCATCTTAAGTATTTTCTTTATGTTGAATCTTTTGCTTCTTCTCTTTGTATTTGGACGATTTTTAAATCTTCCACCCCTTTCTATTACAATTCTAAAAACAACAAATCCTTTTTTAGCTTTATATCCAAGAGCTCGAGCTCTATCAAGTCTAGTTGGTTTTTCAAGTTTTGTTATTCTATTTCCTGCTCTCCAAGAAATCATTTTACTTCTTAAATCCTGAGTATTTTGTTCAGTAGGATTTAACCAAGCTTTTTTCAAATAATGATAAACTCCTTTTGCCGATGGTTTTTGTTCAACCTTAGCTTTACTTGGTTCTTTCTTTGTTTCTTTTTTTGATTCTGCTTTTGTCTTTTCTGCCATAGTTATTTGATATAAAATCGGTTTTTAAATCTTCGCTTATAGGCGAATGAGTTAAAAAATCGGTATTTTTTAAAGTTTAGCTTTTCTTAACCTAAGATATTGAATATAACCTCCCCGAAATTGTGCTACGCATTATTTATTTTTTACTAATTATTAATAATATTCTTGGCGAGATGAACGAGCAAGAGGCGAGAATTTGTATTTAAGTAATTGAATATAAATAAGAAATACAAGTTCGAGGAGTTTATCGAGCAGTTAATTCTGGACTCAAGTGAAGCTTATGTTGTTTTATCTTATATTTTTTAAACAAATATGAGCCCGCAAGGATTTGAACCTTGGACCCTGGCCGTTCTGAAATCAAATTTTATCAGAGCCATGCTCTACCGGGCTGAGCTACGGGCTCATACTTATACTATTGGGTTTTTGATGATTTAAAACTCTTTCTATATCTCTCATATTTTACTATATGCTTCGGATTTGCTGGTTTTATTATCTCCATGAATTTATGAAACATTTCATCTCCCCTAATTGTAACTCTATAAGCAACTTTTCTATTTCCTAATTGCTTTATGTTTTTCCCGTATAATGTTGCTCTTAAGCCTAATTCATTAAAAATATTTTTTATTTGCTCTGCTAGTCTTTCACATATGGTTCCAATTTCTAATCGTGGGTATAATTTATTATTCTTTTTTTCAAGATAAACACATCCATCGGTATCAAAAATACCCCTTAGAACCACGGCTTTTAATTCATTATTCTCTAGAAAGATTTTTGGGATAATTAAGTCTAACTTTGGTCCGCAGGTTAATCCTAAGCCCTCTTTAAACTTGACTAATTCATTACTCCATATTTGAAACCCAAATACTCTTGTTGAAGGCATTTCTCTTAATCTTATATCTATACCATAAAGTTCTTTAAAAATAGGTTTAATCCTTCTTATATAATGGGGTTTATCGTCTTCAATATGTCCTCTTAGTTGATAGAATCCTTTTTGACCTTCATGACTATAATAGTTCATAGTCCCATCACCAATATGCCAACCCACCTCTTCTGCTAATTCAGGAGTAATCTTTTTAGGAAATTTCGTGATTTTCATTTTAGAATAACAAGATAAACATCTTTTCCAAGATATTCTTTTGGACAGTCTACTTTTGCACTAGTCCCAAATTTTGTTACTTTTCTTTTTATAAATCCTTCAATATTTTTAATTGAGATTTCTGTTTTAGGTTCTATCTTTATTATCTTCATATATCTATAAGATATCTAAACTATTTAAACATTTGCATTATAAGTATTTTGTTTATTGAATTTTGGGTTTTTTCTAGTTGCCTTTGAATTCAAGAAACAATCTATTTTCTTTTATAGAATAACTGATTAATGGGAGTTTAACTTTAAGAGTTTTTATGTAAACTGCTTGTTCTGTATAGGCTTTTACTTCAATTGAATTTTCTAATTGGTTCACTATAACATTGTTTAATGAATTTATTCCAGGAGTTTCTAGTTCGTAAACCACTCGGTCTCTAAGTCTTGTAAGTTTTGTTCTAGCTTCTTTTCTTGGTAGTTTTGCTGATTTTTTTATGGTCTCTTCTGAGATTTTAGGGGCTTTTTTTAGTATTTTTGTTTTTCCTTCTTCTAAATCTCCGTCTTCTTGCATGTTTGGATTTTCTATTAAACCCTTTCTCGAATTTAATTGATTTGGTAATGGTATTCTTTGACCATTTATAAATAACTGGAGATTAGGGTCGATTAGGGGTTGATTTTGATTTAATTTCTTTTCTTGCGAGTCCATTTGTTTAAGTTCTTTTTCAAACATTTTCATAGCACTACTAATAGCAGTTCCCATCAGTTTATCCATAAAACTTTGGTTTTTAGTAGGAATATCTGCTGGATTCTCTGTTAGTTCTGTTTCATCACCTCTTCCAAGTAAGCCATATTCTTTTTTCATATCTTTTAGAGGGTTGGCACAGTATGGGCAGAAGTCAAAACTTCTTTCGACCTTTTTATTACAATGAGAACATCTTTTCTTAAACATAAATCTAAAAGACTTGGGAAGTTTAAAAATCTTCTGAATTTTACATCTATACTTAAAATGTCATAAAAACTAAATAAATACTATAACAGTAAAATTTAAAACAGCTCAATCTATTTTGTATTATGGATGAAAACGAGGTAGCTAAGAAATTTGGGATAGACTTGGAATCACTTAAGCGTGAGCAGTTGAAGATTGCAAAAGAGCTTGAAATTAAGGATTCTCGGGATTTTTCACTCATTAAAACTTTTGGAGCCATAGAGAATATAATTATTAATAATCAGATAATCTCTGCGGTTATTGTTTGCGATTCTGATTTTGAAATCATTGAAGAGCAATATTTCCTAGATAAACTAAGATTTCCTTATATTTTTGAATTCAGATCCTATAGAGAATTACCTGCAATGCTAGAGTGTTTTAATAAATTGCAGAATAAACCTGACTTAGTATTCATACATGGCGCAGGAATTATGCATCCAAGGCTAGGTTTAGCTAGTCATTTTTCATTATCTACTGGAACACCCTGTATAGGTGTAAATGATTCTTTATTCAAAGAAAATAAAATAGTCAAAGAGGATATTTTACTAGATGAAAAGAAAGTTGGAAAGGTTTTGCAAAGCAAAGAAAAGAGTAACCCGCTTTATATCAGTCCAGGAGATAAAATTTCTCTTAATACTTCTTTTGAGCTTGCAAAAAAATTAGTAATCTTGCCTCATAAACTTCCAGAGCCAATGCATCTAGCCCATAAATACGCAAGAAATGTCAGAAAAGAACTTAAAATTTAAAAATTGCTTTAAAATATCAGCTTAGCTTTCTGAAGTAAATTATTTAATCTATCTTATTAACTCGAAGATAAATTTTTTCTAAATTTTTTGATAATTGTAATCCTAATTTTGTTGCTAAAGAAGCCCAGCTTAACTGCTAATCGCTTAAAAGAATGTTACATTAAACTATTAAAACGTAATTAGTAGCTTCAGAAAGTTAAGTTCTTACTAATTAAAACTTAATAACTGACTTATCTAGTATTCTATAAGAATCTTTAAAAACTAACTCCCTTTTTCCTGAGTATGAAAAAAGCAGGTAAAATAAAAGATCATGAGGTTGCAATGGTTAATTCCTCTAGTTTTGCTCTTAAAATTTTAAAAAAAGCCCCTCATTTGCAAATTGAGGAGATAATAAAAAAAGTTTTGCCTTTTATTGAAGCAGAAAGGATGAGCCCAGAATTAGAGATATCGGCAATAGCTGCAGTTAATGCTTCTATCAAATTAAGAAGGGAACATAAAGAATTAAGCGATAGAGAAATAATAGAAAGAACAGTAAAAGAGCTTAAGAAAGCAGAGCAATAAACATGGAAGAAACAGAATTAAAACTTCAGGGAAGACTTTATCTTATAAGGCATGGAGAATATATTCAACGCGGAATTAATAGATTAACAGATGATGGAAAAAAAGTTTTAAGAAACTTAGCAGATAAAATAAAAACAGAACTAAACGGCACTAATCCGTGGGATATAAGTTTTTTTTCTTCAGAGTATCCTAGGGCTGTTGAATCCGCAGTAGAGTTTGTCGATGTTCTTGGATGGGATAATTCAAGAATTGTCTCTTCTCCGTTATTATCTGATAGCTCAGATTGCGAGTCATTTTTTAAAGATAATTTATCAAAATTACCTGCAAAGAGAGTAGTTTTTGCACTAGGTCATATGCCTTTTGTAGAAGCTTTTCCATTATGGTTTTTTAAGAACATTCACAGAAAGGAAGGGGACTTTTATTCAAGATTTGGTCAGAGAACTGCAACGGGGATTTACATTGACTTAAAAACAGGAGAGCATAGAGAAATTTCGCTAGCGGCTTACGAAAGATTAGCTCAAGAAAAGCTAGAAGAAGAAAGAAAAGCCAAAGAAAGATTAGAACAAGAAAGAAGAGATAATGAAAGAAGATTACAAGAAAAAGCAAAAGGTTCAACTGAAATACAATTTCCTGCTAGTGCTTCTGTAGAAAGAGATAGTGATGCAGATTTACCCCTCTAAGCTTTAGTTATTTTTTAGCAACATTCCACATTAACTCAAAGTATTTTCTATAGCCCTCGGCTATTTGTTTTTCTTTTATAAGAATTACAAAGGGGTTTTCTTTACTCCAATGAATTATTGCTACCTTATCTCCATAAATATTTATGGCTGCCGGGTTTTCATAGTTTTCAGGTAAATATTTTATTTCAGCTAAAGGAATTTTTTTAGTTGACTGCTTATTAGCTTTATTAAATATTATTTTTGTTTTTATTTTTTGTTTAACTCTGCGTTTATCAAACCAGTGAAAGTAAATATCAAACATTTCGTAGGCTAGATTACTGGTATCTATTATGAAAATTTCTTTTCCTTCAGCTATCTGATCCTCAAAAACACTTTTTAATCCATTTTTGCCTTTGAAAAATAAAGTTTCCTCTTTTTCTTTTGTGTGATTATAAAACTCAAGCATTTCTGGGATAATTTCTTGTATTGAACTTACTCTTTCTTTAACTAGCTCAAGTATTCTATTAGGATTTGAAGCTTGGAATAAACGCTTATTATTTTCAAGAATATAACCAATAAGGCCTTTTTTTATCAGCATCTCTGTTGTATCGTAAACAACTCGGCGATGAAGTCCTGATTTTCTTGATATAAGTCCGGCATGACTTGGACCAAACTCAATAAGCATAGTATAGACTTTTGCTTCATTCTCGGTTAGGCCTGCTTGTCTTAAATTATCGCGTATAAGGGTATTCATAATTATTTTATGGCTTTTGAATATATAAATATTGTGGTGGTAAATATCACCTCATAGTCTAATATACTCTTCTTACTCTATTTTGTTAAGGTAAAATTAGATTATACTAATTAAATGAACACGGAGGATAAAAATGAAAAACGAACAATTAGAAAGAGAAGTAATTGCACTTGTTGCTGCTGATAGGACTTATATTCCTGTATCTAGCATGGATGGAAAGTTGAAAAGAATTCGACTTCAACTAGCACAAGGTATAAGCTTACCTAGTGGTGAGTACTTTGGCGAAAGAGTATTTGCAAGAGTCGATGATGAAGATCAGATGAAGGCTCGAGGCATGAAAGAAGGAATAGATGAATTCGCAAAAAGACACCCTACCTATGCTGCTGAACTAAAGGGATTAATTGAAGAAAAAAGAATGAACAGAGAAACACATCTTTATTTCGGAGTTAATCAGGGATGCAGACTTACTGCAGATGACTATCTTGGCGTAATGGCTGATTTAGGATTCACAGAAGCTCAAGCAAGAACAATGTATGGTCCACTTATAGAGACTAGCAGAGCTATTGCTAAGAAACGAGACGAAGCAAGAAGTGTAATGATAGGTAGTACTTTGGTTACACCAAAGGCTTAAAGTTAAAAATTATTTTTTTATTTTTTATTTTTATTTTTTAATTTTTAGAGTTATACAATTAGATAAAATATGGAGCAGGAATTAACAACATGAAAATAGGAAACCCAATTGAACCAATGTTAGTAGCAGAGTCAGGAGCAAGTGATGGCAAGTTTGCAGATGTTTTAAAGAAACATGGTGGTAAAACTTTTGCAGAGGTAAAATATGATGGTTATAGGGCTCAGGTCCATAAATCAGATAGACTTTATTTATTCTCAAAAAGTTTAATAGAATTAGATATTAGTTTATTTCCTGATATTCAGAGGCAACTTTCTAAACATCCAAGAGGAATTTTTGATGGAGAATTAGTTGGTTTTGGTTCTTCTCATCTGGAAGAATTTCAAGCAGTTCAGAGAAGAATGGGCAGTGAAACTAATGCAGATCTTCTAAAAAAATATCCTCTGCAAATAAGATTTTTTGATGTAATGCAGTTGGGCGATAAACCTTTAGTTAATATGCCTCTCTATGACAGAAGAGCTATATTGAAAAAAAATGTTGAGAATATTTCTGAGCAAGAAATAGTTGATGATGCTCAAAGATTAAAAGCAAAATTTGAGGGGGCGGTTGAAGGTAATCTTGAAGGATTGGTTTGTAAAGATCCTCAATCAGAATATATTCCTGGAAGTAAAGGCAAAGAATGGGTTAAATTAAAGAAATTTTTGACTCTTGACTTTGTTGTTCTTGGAATATATTTAGGAGAAGGCAAATCTGCAGAACTGCCATTTGCAGCAGTTCTTTTAGGAACTAGAAATGGTAATGATTATGAAACTATTTCAAAAGTAGGTTTAATGAATCGTGAGATGGTTAATCTTCTTTATGGAAAAATAAAAGCAGGTTTAACAACATCTAGACCCGAAAAGGTAAGATTCTCTGAAGAATTAAAGAAAAAGTCTTATGCAACAAAAATACCCTTCAGATATGTTATCCCAGAACAATCAGCAGTAGTAGAAGTTAAAACACTAAATATTACAAGAAGCGACAATTGGCATACTTGTGGATTAAAAGATGGAAAGGCTTATTCTTTAAGAATCGCTTCTGTTGAAAGAATAAGGGCAGATAAAAGAATTAAAGATGCTAATACAACTCAGCAAATAACAGAAATATATCAAGATTCAATCTAACTTAATTAAATTTATTAGTTAAGGTTTAAAACCCAAGATTATTGGGTTTATTATGGAATATGATGTAATTTTGGTAAGTGGAGAAAAATATTTTGATCATCCGCTTTGTGGTATGGCAATTCTCAAACGTTTGCTTGAAAAGTACGATTATACTGTTGGAGTTATTGAAATGCCTAGTGGAGAGAAAGATATAGCTAGACTTGGAAAGCCAAAATTATTTTTTGGAGTAAGTTCAGGAGCTATGGACTCGATGATAAGGAATTATACTCCTTTAAATAGAAAAAGAGAGAAAGATGAAAAGCTTAATTATACTCAGGAAATACCAGATAGGGCGGTTATTGTTTATTCTTGGTGGATTAAAAGACAGTTTCCTGAAAGTATTATTGTTTTAGGGGGTATTGAAGCTTCACTTAGAAGATTTACTCACTATGACTATTGGGATAATAAACTTAGAAAGTCTATCTTGCTTGAGTCTGGAGCAAATCTTCTTGTTTATGGTAATGGTGAGAAGCAAATACTGGACATAGCCTCTAGACTAAAGAATCATAGAGATCTATTTGGAATACTTGGTACCTGTATTGTTTCAAATAATATCCCTCCAAGATTTACAGAGCTACCTAGCCACGAACAAACTAGTATTTCTAAAGAAAAGTTCTGTGATATGCAAAATTTATTCAGTAATAATAAAAATCTTGCTGAAAAATATTCAAAAAACTCTTATGTATTGCAGTTTAAATCTCCGAAATACTCTTCAAAAGATCTAGATGAATATTATGAGCTGCCTTTTACAAGAGAAATAAATTCTAATGAATTAAAAGGATTTGAGTTTAGCATTGTTACTCATCGAGGATGTATAGGTAATTGTAATTTTTGTTCATTAAGTTTACTCTCAGGAGATAAAATTATTTCAAGAAGTGAAGAATCAATTATTCGTGAAGTAGAAAAAATGATGAAGATGCCACATTTTAAGGGAAATATTGATGATCTTGGTGGACCGAGCGCAAATATGTATGGTATGGACTGCCATGCTTGTGAAGGCGAGTGTATTAGCTGTCCAAAACTTAACAGAAGCCATTCTAGACTTGTAAAACTAATGAAAAAACTTAGGAATCTCAAAGGAATAAAAAAAGTTTTTGTTAGAAGCGGCATAAGATACGATTTAGTTAATGATGATTATTTGAAAGAATTAGTTAAGCATCATGTTTCTGGTAAATTAAAGATTGCTCCAGAACATGTTAATAAAGATGTTTTAGAACTAATGAATAAAAGTCATGGAAATCTTGGAAAATTTATAGAAGATTTTAATAAACTTGATTGTGGAGAGCTAGCATTTTATTTTATGGTTGGCCATCCTGGAACAAGTATGCTAGAATCCCAAGAACTTGCAGATAAAATAACTAGGTTAAGAAATGCCGAGTCAGTTCAGTTATTTACTCCAACTCCTATGACTATATCGACTTGTATGTATTATACTGGGTTAAATCCTAAAACGAAAAAGAAAATTTATGTTCCCTATAGCTTCAGGGAAAAAAAAGAGCAAAAAAGAATTCTTGGATTGAAAAGATTTGAGTAAGTTCAATTCCTCAACATTCTTTATGCGCAATCCGGGAATTGAACCCGGCTTTCCACCTTGGGAAGGTGGCATTCTACCGATAAACTAATTGCGCATAATCTTAATCTTATATGATTTAGTTAGGTTTTTATATATAACTTTTGTAGATGAGTTATGGTAAAAACAACTAAGAAAACTGAAGGAAAAGCAAGCAAAAAGGCATTTTATGTAACAACGCCAATTTATTATCCTAATGATATTCCTCATATAGGTCATGCCTATACAACTATTGCAGCAGATATTTTAGCTAGATGGCATAAACTGCTTGGCCAAGAAGTTTTCTTTTTAACAGGAACAGATGATCATGGAAAAAAGATTCAACAGACTGCACTTGGTAAAGGAAAAAAGCCAAAAGAATTTATTGATGCTTTAATACCTGAATTTAAGGGTGCTTGGAGTAAATTAAATATACATTATGATAGATTTATTAGAACAACTGACTCAGATCATGAGAAAGTTGTTCAAACAGTTTTGCAGAAAGTTTATGATAAGGGTGATATTTATTTGGGTAATTATAAAGGATTATATTGTACGGCCTGTGAAGCCTACTATACAGAAAAAGATTTAGTTGATGGTTGTTGTCCTGTCCATAAAAAACCAATAGAAAAACTTAAGGAAAAAACTTATTTTTTTAAATTGAGTAAGTATAAAGATAAATTGCTTGAACATTATAAGAAGAATCCCAGATTTATACTACCTGAAGAGCGTAGAAATGAAGTTGTTAGCAGAGTTAGTGAAGGATTAAATGATTTAAGCATATCAAGAACAAGTTTTGATTGGGGAATTCCGTTGCCTTTTGATAAAAAACATATTTGTTATGTTTGGTTTGATGCACTTTTCAATTATATTTCAGGAATAGGTTATTTAGAAGACAAAAAAAAGTTTGAAAAATTCTGGCCAGCAGATATTCAATTAATAGGTAAAGATATTTTATGGTTTCATTGCGTTTATTGGCCTGCTTTTTTGTTGTCAGCTGGATTTGAATTACCAAAAACAATATTTGCTCATGGTTGGTGGACTTTTGACAGCGAAAAGATATCAAAATCGCGAGGTAAGGTAATAAATATTAATGAATTAGTTAGTATTGCTGGAGTAGATGCTGCAAGATATTTCTTATTTAGGGCTGCTGTTTTCGGACAAGATGGAGACTTTTCAGAAAAAGTTTTAGTTGAAAGGCATAATTCTGAACTAGCAGACAAACTTGGCAATCTAGTTTCTAGAGTAAGTGCGCTTGCAGAAAAATATGGAGTAAGGAAATCTGAGAATAAGCTTCTTGGAAAATTAAAACTCGCGGAAATTGAAGAGCTTGTTGAAAATTTTGAGTTAGATAAGAGCTTGAATGAGATTTTTGCTTTTATTGATAGAGTAAATGAATTTATACAAGCTGAAAAGCCTTGGGAAACAAAAGATACTCAGGTTTTATATCAAGCAGTTGATAGCATAAAGGCTATTGCTATACTTCTTTGGCCATTTATTCCTGAGACTTGTGAAAAAATAGCAAAAACCTTTAACTTCGAGGTAAAATATGAAAATATTCTTAAGAATCTTGATTATAAAAATATAAAAAAAGCTGAAATTCTTTTCAGGAAGATAGAAATAAAGCAAGAACAAGAAAAAAAGAGTGAAGAAAAACTTAATAAACCTAAACAAACTCAAAAAATAGAAGGTATAGTAAACATGG